>Ga0268261_10001744_pt1 | contig 15240 bp, 15 predicted proteins | sample TergutNc150P1_FD_190353 | JGI IMG/M metagenome (GOLD analysis project Ga0268261, IMG submission 190353) | Nasutitermes corniger P1 segment gut microbial community from laboratory colony in Florida, USA - Nc150 P1 (SPAdes) (version 2) | ecosystem: Host-associated > Arthropoda: Insects >... | reverse complement strand
TTGTGAGTGTCGTGTGTTGTCAGGTAGAGGTCTCTGCGACGAGCTGATCACTCCTCCAGAGGAGTCCTACCGACTGTGCTGCGTCGTTGTGTGTGATCTAGAAACATCAAGAATGGGTGCTCCATATGTATATGACATTAGTCGCCTAAAGGTTAATAATTTAACCCTTATTTTGCTAACGTGGAGAAAATGGTGAGCTCCTAATAATGCCAGCAAATAGCAGATGGGATTCAATTTGGGGTTTACAGGGTTAATACCCCCTGTATTTTATAGGGTTAAATCGAGTAATCTGTTAGCGATACTCGTAGTTACGGAGGCAGCATATCAGAATGTCGCGCCTCAAAGTCCGTTGTAACAAGACAAGCTATATACGCGTAACGTAACATTGTGGCGCGTTCGTGTCACTATTGTTATAGTGGGAAAGCAATAAGTATTACATATTCTGAGTGTGTGTTTGTAGCCTTAGGTATCCAGCCTGTAATGCGCATGCGTCATATTGTCATATGTGGCTTGCCCGTCTCTACAATGTTTTTACACATTATTTCATAAATGGCACGATTTTCGAAACAGAGTTGCAGAATATGAAATGTGGGTTTTGATTTTTTTTCTAAAATATTCTCTGAAACATTTTTCATTTTAACGAGACTTGAGCGAGATATAATAAAAATCGTGTATCGGCTTTCATGTAAAGTACCCGTTATTCTTGTCCCATTTTAATGAGAATTAACGTTCCTCGACTTATGGACAATACAAAGTTGCAGTATTTTACGAATACTATTATTACATTCCTTCATATTCTTTAGGTTCTAATTTTTATCAATGTATATATGGTTTTATTCCTGTTAGATAATGTAATTTAGGTATTTTTATTGTTATGGCTATGTATTCTCATTGTATGTTTATGTATGGCCACCTTGACCGAGGTTTTTCCGTGCTTTTTCCTCATTTGTAAGGCAAATGCCAGGGTAAAACCCGCAAAGACGGGGCACGGACCGCACTCTTCCTAATTTTTGTGTTGTTCGATGTATTGTTTGTTTTGTGTCGTTCTGTATATTGTTTGTGTGTATATGTGTGCTGAACTACTGCCACCGAGTGGCTACCCAATTGCAGTTAAATATATCATATCATATATCATATCATGTCATATATCATATTATACCATATCATATTATATCATATTTTCGAAAAATATTTAAATAACAAATTTCATCAAAATACGTCCAATATGAACCGAGTTGTTCCGTGCGGACAGACGGACGGACGTACTGACCGGCAGGCATACATGACGAAGCTAATAGTCTCTCTTCGCAATTTTGCGAACGCGTCTAACAAAATATGACTTACCCTAGACAGGAACGACAGGAAACTGAATACTTTGATCCCCAGTGTCCCTGTCTGTGATTGACAGCATTTGATATGGCTGACATCAGTTTCACCATTGTTCATATTAGACAGAAATGTGACACCGAACCTACGGACCCGTGATTCTTTCATAACAGTCCGTACTGGAACGCTGAGTTAGACGATGTGCTGCTGTGTCAACAGACTGACAGATGGAAGGGAGGAGGCGTGACATCATTATCATTGTGTGCTGCTGCTGCTGCTTCTACTGCTGCTACTGATGACACTGCTAACGACGTTACAGAAGTGATAGCGTAAACGCTGTTAAAATTTCAGCGAGATGTTTAAAAAAAAGTATGTAATCAAAAATACCTAACTTCAGTAGTTTGTAAATGTTCCATAAACACATACATTCATGCTGTGATACTAAACTTTATAGTATTATAATATATGGTTCCGGGGCCTTGGGTGGCGTAGTGGTTAAGGCACTGCGCTACTAGTCGGAGGGTCCCGGGATCGATCTTCGGTCACTGGGGATTTTTTCCGGGACATCAGACAGTTCCATGTGCCCTGGGGTCGACTCAGCCTCTAAAAATGAGTACCAGGATATTCCTGGTGGTAAAGACGGCCGGTGCGTAAGGGTGACGACCTTACCACCTTCATGTGCCGAGTGTCTAGAAATTCTGGAGCCTTAACCTACCGGAACCCCAAAGGCCACTAGGCCTGTAGTGGGATTACTTTACCTTTATAGACTGTGGCTGACAAGCTGCGTGCTGTTGCCATTACATTTGATAACTTTTCACTGCTGACAAGTTTTCCTGCTGTTGTGGAAATTAATATTCCTTGCTGTCACCATGTGCCAAGCCACTTCCTTTAAGACTGATTTTAATGTTCTGTCTTATAATATGTTTAGGTCTTTGAAGAGTTATTTTTTCAAGTAGAGGAATGGATACAAAATGTCACACATTACAGTAATTTTGACTGAATTACTGCCCTTTGCATGCCTTGCAGGACTGTTCAGTGGTATGCATGTTGTGTTGTACTGTTTTTTTTGCAAACTTGTTATGTTAGCCTGGAATTTGGCTGAGGTGTTGAGGTTATCCCAACCCGTCCAGGCTAACTAACAGCAGTCAGAGTGGCCGAGGAATGTGTGGAGGGAGGTGTACCTCACATTTGTGATAACACTCATACACATAAATTTTCTGTAATTCCTTTAGGGAAAGTTAAAGTGTACCGGTTTGTTATGGAAATGTAATTCTAAAATGATAGAATTTCAGAAACATAGAGTTGTTATATCCTTATCTTCATAGATCAGGGGACTGTGCTCAGAGTAGTCTTTTCAGTGTGTCCTCCCTTTTATTCTCTGTGCTGTACATTCCATTATATTTTCTGTTAATTGTTGTAACCTGTTCTGTTCACAGTTATGTTCATCACCGTAATGTTCCCACACATTTCTTCTTCTATCATACTAATAAATATTAATGAAATCAAAACAGCATATATTGTGAAGAATATAAACAGCTATATGTTTTGGCTGTACTGATAGCCATCAGTGGGTTGCACAGAACACAATAAGAAGTACTGACATACAGCTGCACAATGCAGTAAGCCATCAGAAACTTTACATTGAATTCATACATACAGTCAGTATACAGTATGTGAGTTTGTTAAATATACAATTAAATTCATGTTAGTGTGGGCTTATTGTCAGTATCGTAACAATTCTGTTTGCTATGGGCCATGGTCCTTTAATGCACATTATCGTTCATAACTAAGTTTAACAAGATGGCATTTTAGGAACAGATTATAATGATGCATGTGATGTATCAATAAATGATTAAGAAGTGCTTACTGTGGGAAAGTGCGTGCATTGTTAAAGAAATACTGACAGAATATGAACAGTATTGTGGGAACGACAGTTTAACAGCGATGACAAGACAGTCCTGAACAAATCTGGTACTTACTGCTGTAAACTGTGTCACATCTTGTGTAACAGTGATACCATCATCTCTGGCTGCATAGCATCTGAGAGTCAGATTGTGAGTAATGAAGTGGAAGGGATGTGTTTGTGATGTCCTTGGAAACCAAGAAAACAGCTGGTCAGATTGGTTGGTTTCCTGTCTGATATTCAAACTGGCCACATGCTGTATATAAGCCATAGGTTGAATATACATGGGTCCTTGCATCGTAGTAATATTTTAGTATATAAATCCCAACAAGATGCACAAGTCACAGAGTTTATTTTGTCTGAGAACTGTTCTACATGTTTCGGGTTTCACTATCACCCATCTTCAGGAGCACAAAACAACTGTAACTACAGTACCTGGTAACCATATCTGGTTACCAGGTACTATAGTTGCAGTTGTTTTATGCTCCTGAAGATGGGTGATAGTGAAACCTGAAACATGTAGAACAGTTCTCAGACAAAATAAACTCTGTGACGTGCATCTTGTTGGGATTTATATACTAAAAAAAAGCCCTAAGTGTTAGTGCTGGAGCTGGCTTGCCTTATCTCAGTGAACTCTTTATTTTTCATTGTGTGCAGACATTTGGATTCACGGTGTCCAGTGATCCTTTGGACGCATGTTGTTGTCTGGTGACTGAGAATGCTGCTGTTGATGATACTGATTGTTGAACTGCCCTACTGTTAAGGCTGTAGCTGTGAAATGCAGTTGTGTAACTGGAAACATACTTTGTTTGTTTGTTTGAAGGCAGACTATGACTTCCTGGAATGGACACATAACTTCCACCAACAAGGAACAAGGACCTGCCTGTGTCCTGGTACTGCCAGCTGGAATAGGTTAGTAAGTCAGTCAGCATTGGAAGTAAAATTGATTCATTGGTGGTCATAATTTAGTGTTTAATATTTCTTAAAATATGACAGGTGTTTAATGTCATCTGTTCTGCAGTGGCATAAGTGCCAATAGGTTGTTACAGGGTCAGGACTTGCCGTGGTTCCTTTGGGTGTGTGTGCGTGTGCTTGTACCCATGTGCAAATGTGGTAATTAATTTTGCTCTATTTTAGGTCAAAATTGGAGTTTATTTATGCAACTGAGTAATGGTGGACATTGTTATATGTTATTTGCACATAGTGTGTAGAGGTAATGTACTGTGGGTAACTAGTGTTGCCCGTCTGTCTGAATATATCTTTTCCAAAATTGGAAATTTTGTTTAAATTTCGTATGGTGGGATGTACATAAAAATAGTTAACAAGAATGAATTCATATTCATGTTGCCACACTGAAGCTCAGGTCAGCTGTTTGTCGTATTTTGAAAAAAAGTGGCTCATCTGGCAATAGTGCACACAGGGAAACAGATGTTATTAAGATCTACATCCTTTGTTTGAAATGCATTCTTGTGTGTTGAATGTTTGGTGAAATGCAGTAAAAAGAAAAGAGTGTGCTCTGTGTGTACAAGTTGTATGTTCATTCAGTGAACACTAAGGTCAGTGATGCCTACAGGTTACCGAAAAACATGTGAGATTTGAGGTTCTTACAGCAGTGGTGCTGAAGATGTGACAGCATGGTTTTGCGCAAGTGGTTTGTGGTGTTTGGAAGGATTGTAGTGCCTTCATCTTCAGGGTCTAGCGGTGTGTGGCTAGACCTAGTACCCTCCTTTGTCATTTATGTAACTGAGAACACTGTGGGCTAAGTTGACACAGTGTTTGTAACAAGCATTTGGTGTTCTGTGCTGCATGTACAGGGATGGCCAGAAGTTGTGATCATATACTTTGTAATGAGATTCATTGTTAATGGGAAACATAAGATGGTATCCAGTGTGATGATGAGGCCTGTGGTTACTCTGATGGATGGGTGGGACATCTGGTAGCAATGGGGGGGTATGGTGTAAGATACACTGTGGCAGGTTTGTGGGGTTCCGCTTTGATTATCACGCTACTGCAGGCATGTTGTACGGCAATAACGTTGCTTTTTATTGTGTTTGGTTTATTGTGGCACTGTTCATCATAGATGGAAGTCCTTCACCATCCAAAAATATCTTGTGAGTGTTGCTCTGTCCTTTCTCATCAACCTGCACACACAGATCAGAGTGCTTCTATATGGTGAATGGGCTTGTATTCATGAACAGTATCAGAACACACTGAAACATAAGAGAAAGTTGGTGATACTGTTACAGAACATGCTTACACTAGCACACATGTGAAAGGGGAATCCCTGAAAGACTGGGGATCCCAGCCTCAGCATGTCATGTGACATTCCCCCCTTTCTCTGTCATACGTAGGTTGTACCAAAAGTAATGAGCAACAATTTTTTTATAAATTATAATTTATTGTTATGTAAAAACCAAACACATCGTCTTAATCCACAGACATCTGCTTATTTTTCTCCGTAATCCCTGTTTCTCTGTACACATTTTTCCCACTGTTCTGGAAGTTCAAATATTCCCTTGCGGTAAAACTCCGTTCCAGCTGCCCAAAGACATTGACGCACAGCTGTCTGGAGTGCGTCTTTCGACTCGTAATGTTGGCCTCGCATTTGATTTTTCACAAAACCAAAGAGATGGTATTTGGAGGGTGTCAGATCAGGACTGTCTCGATATCTCTGAAGCATTTCTGAAATGATGGCTTTTCACTGAACTTTATGGTCTTCAGTCAGTAAACGTGGTACCCAACGGGCACAAATTTTCCGATAACGTAAGATTTCAATCATCTCCTGAACTGCATTGTGCCCTATTCCAGGTTTTGTTGCAATTGCGTCCAGCGTCACATGTCTGTCTTCCTTAATGGTTTCATCACCTCTTCTTGTTGTGTTCAGTTGAGGCTGTTCGAGGGCGACCGCTATGAGGCTGATCTTGGATGCTCTTGTTCCCATCTCTAAAATGCTTTACCGCTAACACTACCAGCACCCATGCACACATCTCCATACACACAGTGAAGTCTGTGGTGAATTTCAGCAGCGGGAATCTCCTCCTTAACAAGGAATTCAATGACGGCACACTGACGAAACGAAACATTGTTGTCGGCCATTTTGTTTCACTTGTTTATGGCCATCACGTGATGCAAGCTACTGACGCCATACCTCACTCGAAGATATGACAATAGTTGGCGCTACCTACCAAACAATACTCAATCGTTTGATGTTGCAGGGTTGCCAACTATGCGACGTCGCTCATGACTTTCGGTATGACCCTCGTACTAATGACAATCTGCAAACGTACTGTTGTTATAAAGACATTGTCTCTTTTGGTTGTTTTTATATTCATAGTGAACATTACATGTTACAAGCTTCTGATTGTGACTCCACTGCATATCTACATACACATCACAATGCCACTGCATATTTCAGTCTAGCTGGTTGTCCCGAAGCCTCCATCTGTAACATATACCGTGCCGTGCAAGCGATCACAGAACAAGGTTCCCTGGGAGTAATAGTGGCTCACTGGTCTGGGTCGTACCATCTCACTCCACACCCATTCAGCTGGCCTGGCTTTGTGGTGGGGAGTGGCTTGTCCTGGAACCCAGCAACTCACTGGGTAAGTGCAACTGTGTAACTGAAATGTGACTCAAATGCTGCTAACCAAATTCTTTTAACCTCTGTTGTACAGCTTTTGAATTCAACTTACTAATATCCTGAAGCCATTTCCATTTAAATGTCCATCCCTGCATCTGGTGATGTTATACATTGTGTTTGAAACATTGTATGATAAGACAGTCAAGTAGTACCAAACTGGAAACTGTCTTGTTTCAGGATTACTTGCACAGCTCGCTTGCTGATCTGCTCAACACACACATCTTCTTGGATAGTGAGAATGTGATTGGTGGCATCATCATAGAACTGGGCTATGCAGAGACGTATGCCTTGAGATCGTGCAGAGGTCAGGATCAGAGTGACCTCTCAGACCTTCCTGCTCAGGAGGGCTCTACATTGTACAAACTGCTTACAGACCCTAACAATGTTAATCTGGAAAACCTTACAGTTGACATGTTTGGGGTGAGTTCTGAGATAAGGTCCACCTTGAAAGTTTTCTGTCTTCCATAGTTCTTTTGGGATGTGATGCTGTGTTGCCTCCAGCATTTTGGAAGAGTTATTGACTTGTCTGCAAGGATCAAGGAGGGGACTCCAAGCAGACATAGACCTGGTGACACAGCATCGTGTCCCTGAACACATGAATCCTCAGCTACACCACTGTGGAAACCTTAGGTCTTGCATTTGCAAGGGATTCAGAACATGAATTTTAAATGCACTTGTAGAGTCTGTTACATGTATAGGCTTGTCACTTCCAGTTGTTATATTTAACAAATTTATCCTGTGAGAAACTGATAGAAAGAGAAATGTTTGACAGTTACACTTGTTATCTTGAATTTGTTGTAGCTCCATTCCCTCCCAGTGCCCCCTGTGGAGAGCACAAAATGAAGGGTGGTTCTTCTCATAAAAAATGTCTTCCATAAATCCAACCCCTCATCCATACCTCAGGGTTATGTGGAGATGGTAACTGGTGTGGGTGGGGTGTTCTTAGGGGTGTTATGCTGACACATGCTGGCAGTCTGTACCCTGGGTCATGTGGGAGGTGGTAACAGGTGTGGAGGGTACACCCTGTAGAGGGTTACTACTACACACGCTTGCTAACAGGGCTCTGGTCTACCCAAGCCAAAGTGGAAGGTAGTGTGCTGAAGGCTACATGTCACTGGGGTAGTAATGGCAGTGTTATAAACAATGCCCTTGGAGAAGCAGGCCATACCCCATTGTATGTAGGCCTTCCATTTGTGTGGGTGGTGGCTGTTTTCTTTGTGTTCCGTGGGAGAGCTCCCTAAGTGGGGACTCCAAGGCATATGAATGCATGAATGAATGAACCAGTGGCTCAGGAAACATAGCATCTCAATTTATAGGAATTCTGTGAGGGGAACCTACAGTAAACTTTAAAAGTCTCAGTCTGTGTTCAGGATGGGAAGTGACTCCATGAAGTTGATATAATTTGGAACCTTTTCATATGGCTGTTTTTCCATCCAAGGCAGACAGGATTCATGGCCCAAAGGCTCCTATGGACGTCCAGGTGCTTAGCTAGTTTACAGACAGCTCTGGGACAGCTAGGGGACTGGGGCTGGGAGTACAGTGGGCTTGTTATAAAAGGCCTATGTGCATTGGGTCTGCAAGGGCTTGATCCTTTTTTATATTATTTAATTAGAAGCTACAACAGTACAACATTACACTGTACCACTCTTTTCCCGATCCTGATATATTTGATTATTGTGAGATGCAAATGAAATACAAGTGGGTTTTAAGGTTTGCACAGTGATGTAACTGGGGTGTAATGCCATGTTAACTGGGTGACTGGTTCTTGAAGTTCCAAAGGAACATCAGGAAGCATGCAGCATCACATTCCAGAAGAATGGAATCCCAAAATGTAAGAAGTTTGAATTTTTTTTTTTATTTTAAAGAGATTTATTGCACAGAAAATTCAGTGAGATACACACGGTTACAAAATTATTCCTTTAACCAATTTGCCATAGTTGTCATGTGCAGAAGCGAGTGATAGAGTATCTACCGTGTTAGGTACGTATAAGTGTAGCAGTGAAAAACAAGTACAAAGGGAAAAACACTGCGGCAGTTGGGTGAATGGCTATAGAAGAAGGTGCTTGGGCCGTTTGTGTATGTATTTCTTATACTGGCGATGCAGGTCAGCTAAGGTGTAGTTTCCTATGGAGCGGACGAGGGGGTTGGGGTGGGCGGGGCCACTGCCGAAAAAGTTATCGGTCAAATGAGAAATGAAGTCATGGATAGATGTGACGTTTAAGGCGGTATGAAGATGTGGGATGGGGGTGCGCCTGGGGTAGTTGCCAATGACGCGGAGGCATTTGGACTGTAAAATTTGCAGATGGCGGTAGTTGGAGGATGATGTGTTGCTCCAAACAGGGGCAGCATGTGTGAGCACAGAGTGGATAAATAGTTTGTACAGAGTGATTTTATTAGGAATGGATAACGTTGAATTGCGTGCGAGGAGAGGGAAGAGTTGGAGGAAGATGCCGGTGGCCTTATGTGTTACAGAGGTTAAATGTCTCGTGAATAGGAGTTTGGGGTCGAGTAGGAGACCAAGATAGTGGACTTGTGAGTTCCACGGGATTACAGTGTGTTGGAAGTGGAGAGGTGCTGGAGGAACAGGACAGCGTCGAGTGAAGAAAATGGCCTCTGTTTTGTGAATATTGACTTGAAGTTTCCACCTGGTAAAATAATGAAGCAATACAGATGTTGCATGGGTGAGCTGGTGAACTGTGGTGTCAGTTCGCCAAGACTGAGCAAGAATGGTGATGTCATCGGCATATAACGCTAGTTTTGTGTTAGGGGGGTGCGGCATGTCGGAAATATAAAGTGCAAAGAGGGTTGTCGATAAAACCGCTCCTTGGGGTAGTCCGGAGGGGGTAGTTTTGGGGGACGAGAAGTTTGAATATCTGATGCTTTTCCACATTTGGATGGAGTGTGGACCCCTTAAGTGATAAGATCTGTAACTTTACACTTGTGTTTGTGAGTGTGCTTGTGCATGTGTGTGGTGTGTGTGTGTGTATATATATACATATATATGTATATGTGAATAGGTTTGGGATTTCTTATGGATTGGTATTTTGTTTTTCTTATTTCTCCTGCCATTCTTCTATTGCTGCATTTTCTTTCCATTTCTATGGAGCATGACATTCATTTCTTTTGAGATCACCACTAGCCAGCGGTCCCACATACATCACAGCATTCTTATTGATACAGTTTCTTTTAAATTCACACAACTATTGTTCACAGAGCAGTGTTCGTATTCGCGTACTTATAGGTTGAGAGAACAAATTCTACAAAACACTTTCTCAGATGTCTCTTCATTCTCAGAAAGCCCTCCGTTGCCATCTGTAAGAAAAGGTAAAGCTGTCCTTGTCCAATCCTTGAAGATATAAAGGTTTAGTAGAGGTATAGTTCCAGTCATTCTCTACCTTGACACTAGGTGGAGGTGAGTGGTCAGCTTCATGTCCTCTCTGCTTTACCCTTGCCAAAGCTCCTCTTTAGCCACACTGAATAGGAGGCTAGGTGGATCACAGTGCTGGTCTGGATGTTCTGGAGGAGACCAACATCTCTTGCCCCTACTGGGTTTCAAACCCAGGACTGTTGAGCCCATAGCCTAGTTGCTGTAATGACTGTGCTTCACCACCCCCCCTATCTGTGTCTGTAAGTCATTATGCAAAATAATTCTTAGTCCACAATACATTGTCTGTGATACTTGAAAGCTGCATTACAGGGCCAGTAAATGGCTAGAGCAGTTATAGCAAATAAAATGCCACCTAATTCTAATGATTAAACTACTGCATTATGTGCTGTTGGATCTTTCACTATAATTAGGTTGATCTGGGATCTTGATCACGGGATCCTGAAGTGACTGTGTCATTTAACCCTGGTTAATCTGGCCTTGTTTTTGAGCTTACAGATTTGGGTATTTTGAATAGTATATTTGTGAAGACAGGCAGTGTTCAGCTGCTGTTACATGCATTCAATATTTTCTTTTTAGAGGGTGACAAAACATGTCAAGAAATGTCAGAACAATTTGTTCCGTGCCAAGCTGCAGTGTTTGTTTGGTGAGATGGTGATTCAGGAGCTGCAACTGGCTGCTGACCTCATGCTGACAGCGTGTCGGTAAGAACAGGTGCAACATCGACATAGTAGCATGCATGGTCCGTGGGCTTAGAGACTTGTGTCTGCCTAACTTTATGGCACAGGGACTCTACCATTTGATAGCAATTCAAATGGTGAAGAAATTCCCTGATTCTGTGAAATGCATAGACATGGATTTGTATGGAATCACAACTGAAATTTGCATTGAATTTGCTGTGTTTGTTGCCTTGTTACTTTGCATTGAAATTGATGGAAAGGAAGATACTTGTCCATTAGGATGTGACACCTTGTACTTTTGTAGACAGGTATAGTGACTAGGCTCCAGGTCAAGCCACCAAGGAATTGTAGTTCAATTCCTTGCAGGGGCAAAAGATTTTTTCTTCTCCATAGCATTCTTACCAGCTGTGGGGTCCACTCAGTCTGTTCAGTAGGTACTGGGGGCTGTTTCACAGAGAGTGAAGTGGCTAGCACATGGAGATGACCAGGTTAACCTGTTGGCAACGGAGTTTTACATTTAAATTTTAGCACATCTGTATGTAAAATGTGAATAATACAGGAACCAAAAAAGGTAGCATTATGAAATAAATGGCATTTTGAAGAGAAAAACAGAGAGTGTGCAGCATGTTTAAAATACTCAGTACTTATAGTTGTTGAAAAAATATATAAAATGCAACATCTGGAGGGAGCGGTACACCCGTCCTATATATAGGACGCACGGTTCCTAAAGGTTAGAGAATGAGAGGAGCTGTGCCTCCACTGTTTCATGTGTCTGTGGCTTTGCCTGTACCTCTCTCTTAATTGACACAGCAGTACATCCCAGAAGACAGCAATGTCCGTGGGCACCTTCACATTGACATCACATGTTCGTAATTCTATTCTGCAGGATAGGCCGCGCACTGATTGGTGTGGGAACCAACCCTAACAGCAACATGGGCTTGGCAGTTATCAACCTGGGAGTGTGCAATCTGCCACCAACTTTCAGAACAGATATAGCAAATAAGTAAGTGTAATGCGTCATGGGAGGCTTAAAGTGGCATTGGGAATGTCTGTCTGTCTGTCTGTCTGTCTGTGTGCAGATGTGAAGTGCTGTTTATAGTTCATCAGTGATCATTTTGTCGTCTGAAGGGAGCTTGAAGATTCGAGTCTTGTGTAGTGTGATGCTGTTGCTTTGGGCAAGTAGTTCCTGACGTGCTGAAGGAGGATGATACTGCCTTGATCTTCAGTCAAGCAGTCCGAGAAGAAAGCTTTGCTTAGTAGAAAGCACTGTGCTTAAGTTAACTTCAGTTTATAAATACAGTATTCCTGATTCTGAGGTGCTGAACAGCACTGCATTGTAATTAGAAACTGTTAGTACCTGCATTAAATGATATTACAGTCTGAAAGTGGCAGTATGTTCCTGAATTGCGTAGTGAGGGAACAGCAACTGGTGAGTACCAGGTACTTACTGTATGGTTAATAACCACTGCATGTTATGGTTTCAGGTTGCTTGCTCACATTGAGCAATACAAAGGCACTTGGCTTCAGCGACATCTTCCTGCAGGACTGCAGAGTTCCCTGCTAGTCCTGACCTCTGCTCTGCACCGGTTTGTTCCACAGGAGTCTCAAGGTGCAGAGTAGCATCCATCCTTGATGTGCATTGCTGAAGTCACTGTTACATTATGAATGCTTGTTGTAAGTAAAAAATTATTGTTTTAAACATGACAACATTTGTAAGTTTCACAGCCTGGAATCTTAGTATTGCAAGTTGCAACTGTGTGGAAGTGTATGGTATTGTGACAGAAAGGTAGTCATGGCTGTAACTGGTGTGTTTAGGAACTCAAATTTAAAACACCTCCTAAAATCTGTTGCTTAAAAGTGTAAAAATGATTGCAAACAGTGCACAATGTGATGATGTACACAGAATTTACTATGTGTTCTTTACTTTTGAAATGTCATATGGTTTTATGGTGCATGAGTAAGTGTAATTTATTTCTCCCATAAGCTCAACAGCATTGTCTCCAGATCTCTACTACCATATTTTACCAAGGGTGTTAAAAAAATGTGGTAAGTTTTGGTAGAAATTAATTTATGCCACATCTTATCACACTCAAGCCTGCTTCAAAACTTTGTGTCAAGAACTGCTGTACCAAATTGCGTGAAAATTCAGCAGAGCAGTTCAGGTGATACCAGGTCATGGGTGGACAGATGGGTGTGGTCTGAATGTAAGGCATCCTTTAGTGTTATAAAGAACACATGACAAGGAAATTCATGGAAATAACAAGTTATGTTCGAAACTGGTTTTACAAAATGGCCTTGTAGTGGCCACCATCAGCCTCCACGCATGCTTTGGTCTAGCATTAGTGACATCCGTGTACTTTCTGTTCAAAACATTGCTTGTTTCATTTGTTCTGTTTGTACAGCATCAAGCTTTTGTATGAAATGTTGGTGTGAATATTGAGTGACATGATACTGTGAAAGTTTAACACTGGCAACATTCACCCCATGGCAAAGGCTTGTGATATGATCTGTAGGAATCACAGGCCATACATTCTATATCATTTCAATGTTCCATTCAAAATGGTCTTGAATGTAGACGAATGATTTGTCATCTGAGAGACTGTGAGTGTTAAGATGTGAGGGATGTGACCTACTGGCATAGGGAGACAATTAGCAGTGGGCTGGGAATGGCAGAGATGAGATCAGGAGGTGTGTTACATTGTGTGTCAGAGTGCAGAGTAATTGTTTATTGTGCCTTTACTGGGGTCAGTTTAAACTTGCTGAAGTTAGCCTTTTGTATTCATAGACATGCTGAATGCATACAGTTTGTACCTGCAGGCACTCAAAACATGTACATTATGCATCTGCAGGCATGCTGAACATGTATTTTTGTATTTATGGGGCACTGAACATGCAAATTTTCTGATGAAACATCATTTGTATCCACTGGTCCATTATTGTACCTTCATTCCCACCAATAACAGACGGCTTACATACAGTTAGATACAATATGAGGTGGGGAGCAATGGGAGGCATGTGCACAATCCTTTGGTAAGTTTGGGAGGAAAAGACCACTAGGTAAACTTATGCACAGTTGGGAGGATAATATTAAAATTGATCCAGATAAATGAAGAAGAATATATGGCCCAATACAAGGGAAGGGATGCTGACACCATAGATGGAATAGTGAAATTTATAGTCTATATATAGATCTAAGTATTGTGGATGATATTAAAATTTGAAAACTAGGACGGAAAGGTCATATCATAGCATTGGAAGAAGAAAGTATCCCAAAAATGGTTCCTGATGGTTAATTTCCACAGCACAAGATCTGTAGGAAAACCAAGAAAAAAGATGGGAGGATGTAGTCCAAAAGGATGCATTACAGATTCTAGGAATACGAAGTTGGAGGAGACAGCTGGGAATGGAGACAGTGGAGGCGGCTTGTAAGAGAGATCTTGCCCAAAAGGGGATCATGGGTAGCTATGGTTTGAAGTTATGGACAGAGAGGGGATGTGTGCTTTTGTGAACACTGTGATAAACATTTGGGTTTCACAATGGAAGAGCTGTTTTTGACTAGCTGTGTTATATTGCCAACGTTTGAAGACGTGGTGCAGTGTGGGTTAATGTGAAACTGTGCAGCTCTGTTACATTATGGGCCGGCTGATCCCCATCATTTTTTTAATGGAAAGTGCAATAATGAAAACAGAGCAGTTGCTTAGGGGTATTTTCTTACGCTGCAGGTGTGAAGTGACAGTTGGCGTTGTAGGTTGCTGGAGAGAAGAAACACTGTCATGTTAGTTTCAAGTAAATTTGGTATTGAGGAGACCCAATCAAGTCAGTATTGCCTGGAAGATGAACTGCAGAGATGAACAGAGGTATTTTATTCTGCTTTATTGTCATTTTCATATATTCTGTTCAGTCATGCTTTGTCACCACTTCATTTCATCTTCCAGTATATTATGTATGTTACTTTGTCATTACATCCAAAGACAGAGTCCAAACCCTGAATGCATAAACTTTAAAATGTCAGTTTTTTCCTACGCCTGTTATTCACACCGTGGAAAAGTAGGGTATGGATGTAAAGTTGCATTCTTAATCTCTGTAATAAATGGGTTGACTGGTTAGCTACATGCTACATACCACCTCTTTACCCCAGCAAAAATGAACCACTCATACTGACAGGATAATGGACTGTAGTAAGTGATAACATATTAGCAAGCAATTCATATGCTTCAAGGCCAGTCCATGTGGGTTGTGTGGTTGTGTGATGGACAAAGTAGGAGGTGGGACAGATTATTCTGTTTTTTTTTGGGGGGGGGGGGGG
>Ga0268261_10001743_pt1 | contig 15245 bp, 15 predicted proteins | sample TergutNc150P1_FD_190353 | JGI IMG/M metagenome (GOLD analysis project Ga0268261, IMG submission 190353) | Nasutitermes corniger P1 segment gut microbial community from laboratory colony in Florida, USA - Nc150 P1 (SPAdes) (version 2) | ecosystem: Host-associated > Arthropoda: Insects >... | reverse complement strand
ACACACACACACACACACACACACATATATATATATATATATATATATATATATATATATATATATATATAGTCTGTGAGACACAAACCGGAAAATTAAAAGTTAAATCTGGTTACTGTTATGCCGTCACCATACAAATTGTACATCTGAAGTAGCCAGTATTCTGATGTCTGTCTGCTTCGTACCTTAAATATATCCATGTAGGAGGTTTTGTCCACGACACCCAGCTTGTAAGAACCGTCATATAAAAGTCCCTGGAGGTCCCTGAAAGGCAGATTTCGGCGCTCCACGGCCAGACTGGAGATCAGGGAAGCCGAGTATGCAGCCAGTATCACCAGTGACGTCACGTATGTCGTGAAGATCACAATCCGACCTGATACGCTCTTAAGAATGTCTGGCTGACCTGCAGCACACAGCAGGTTGAGGTTTCTTAAAACTGAGCTGTGTTCTGTTTAAATGTGCTGTACAGGTACTTTCGTGTATAATATGTTTAGGGACAAATCGTCCTTTAGGAACGTTGAAGAGCTAACAAAAAATTTTCCCTTTATTGTGCCACTTATGGTGGCTTATTTCTTAAATAGTGGACCTGCATCCAACGGAATATTTCCTGATACCTGGTGAAATATGTAACAGTTTATACTGGACATGTTGTAGCCCATGATCTTGAACTGTGTTAATTCGTTAATTGTACATCTGCACACTGCCTGAAAGTACATGGGGATTTCTGTTCTGGACAATAATTGATGTGGTCAAATTCACAAATTAACCCCTTTACCCTGCGGAAAGAATCTCCTTTGCCTACTGCCAAGCAGTGAAGTGGATCCCGCAAATAGTGTAAATATTTGGCTATAAGAATCATTTGCCTCTTTCGGATTTGAACTACATGAATTTCAAAAGGTAATTTTTTATCATGTGAATGAATTTAGTTTGTTTTCAATAAACTTTAAATAATAAATATCTGAATATTGGAAGTCATTCTAATTCTGTGTATATGATTAAATATATTCCTTATTACACATATATTTTAGGTAAGTAAAATATGTATATTTACTACTTAAAATCACAGAACACTGCTCATGCAGTGCGCGTAGATTTGTCAACTTTTTCGCAGATTTAAGCAGTGTTTTTTAGATTATTCTAACTCATAATTGTGCAAAGTACATTGCTTTCACCTCTTCTGTATTTTCCTTGTGTGATAACACTACATACAAGAATTATAAAATATAAAGTTCCTTTATTAATTCTGTAGTCCTTTTGAACCATTCAGTTTTATTTTCATTTGTTTTCATTTCTTTATACATTTTTTCAATAAATTCTTTCTTCTTGTTACTTTGTTTTACTGGTTCGATTCTCTGAACCAGCTTTCCGAATAGTGCAGGAGTTAATGGAAAGCGTTTCCCTCGCCTCCCCACAATTGCCTCCCCCATTCAATATCAAACTTAACAGCTTCAATTTCAAAATCCGTAAAACAACATGAAATATATTTTTGAACGCAATTGTCAAGTATATTTAGCTTTAAGTTTCATTTGAATTATTATAAAAATGAGCTAAAAATTTGAAAATAAAATTATAGAAGACCGGGAAAGTCAATTAGAGAGGTCATATAAGTTAGGTATATTAGTAGAATGTTTGGAATGAATATGAGATCAAGAATGAATGGAAGAAGAATCCCACATAATGACACAAATATGAAAGAAGAGGTCTACAAGACAAAACATAAAAGAACTGATAAATAATTCCTAAAGAAGGTTAGCCATCTGACCTTGCTGACAGAAACATGAAGGAATGTAGAATACTGTGTCAATTAGACTGAATCTCTGCTTGCTGATGTTACTGAAGTTGGTCAGTGCAAAGCAGACACAAAGAACACAGGCGGCAACGGCTACGACCAGCCACAAGCCGTAGCTGAAAGGTGTAACATATCGATTCCAAGCCATGTCGGATCTGCTGGGTAGACGAATAAAAATGCTGGAGCTGAAAGGCAAATTTATAGTGATGAGTTTTAAAAGCTTATTTTAATGTCTTTAGGAACACTGAAAATAACGAAAGCATAAGAAATAAAATCACTCAGCATGTAGTGATAACGGAAAATTATTACTAAGTCTATAGGAAAATAAAATTGAATTGGGTTCCCTTGTTTATGTGACCCTGTATTATTGTGTTTTTTAGTTTCTTGTATATATATACATATATATATATATAGAAACGTAAAACAAGGCTGTTTATTATTAAAAGTATCTAGACGAAAATTAAACATGGAAGTCCACAAAAGGGTCTCGGAATACACGATTTCCGCCTTTCAGATCTGTCGTGAAGAGAAGTGAGAAAGGAAAGGAAATGAAGTTCGGAGTCTACGGAGGCTCTCATGTTTTCGTACAAGTAAAGAAGAATACTGAAAAATACGCCCGTACTCATTTACTTCTCGTATGAACAGAGGAAAGCAGAATAGCATAAATGTAGTTCGGAAATAACTGCATGTGTATTTTGCTGATATAAACAGCAGATTCAAACAACAGGAATAAAGTTCATGATATCTGCAGACTGTTGCCTGAACAAATTAAATTTCAAAATTCAGTTCTCTAGAATATATAACAACATTATTCCTTACCTTGAGATTTCTATTGCACCTATGAACGCCACCACTTCAGACCTCTCCTTCGTCACTGTAAAGTCTTCAATACCAATGTCTGCCACCCCGCTGTATACCAACGACACCATTCCATTCCACGATCCGTTTCCAGACTTCGAGCCATATGAATCCGTCCCATGGAACACAGTGCTGTTGTAGTTGTTGGGATTTAGTTAATATTGTTTTTATATATACCTACAAATTGTGGTGCAAAAATTTGCAGTTTTCCGGATACTAATTTCTTGTGTGCTTGAATTAATAAGCGAACTAATTAAATCCATAACAATTCACAAATAAATTAGCGATTGTATGGGCGTCGGACTTTAACATTTTGCAGGCTGTTAGATATTTTTGATGCGGTTTGATGTAACAGGCAAAATAATTTGTATATTATCTGTAATTTACGTGAAAGCATTATCAAGGATTTTTTTAGTAATGAATTCGTAGAATTACTTCAATTGTTTTATCCATCCAATCTATAAGACAAAACTTACTCCATTTTGGACCTCTTTGAAATTATCCCGTTCTCTCTACATCAATCATATCATTATTTGTGCAATGTAAATAATCTTTTAAAACAACATTTTTTTACTCACGTTACGTTTATTTTGTCCGCCAATGTGATCCAGATTTTTTCAAAATATCGTGTGTATCCAGAAGATCCTCTCGCCTTTAGAGTTGTGATGTTAGGCTCGTGTTCTCCAGGGCGCTGAAATATTTTCAGTACTTCCCATTACAGTGCATTAAACATTAAAATGTTGAGTGTTTCTATCCCGGGTTTATCTTATACTTTGAACAAAATAATGTCATTTAAGGCACATGGTGTATATCAGGGACGGCCACGAAACGACTGGCGCAGTTTTCTAAGCCACTGGTAACTATTATTGTTTTGAGAATACGAAAAGAAATCTCAGAAAAGAGAAAGAGATATTTGTTAAATAAATGTTGTTTTAAGATTTGAATAGTTACGTGTAGCTACAAAAGTTTATCTAGACCTCCTTTCCTTATGTAAACTGTAGGATACATTTGTTTCTCGGTGTTTGGTTCTTGCGAACTTTTCTCTTTAACAAGTTATTTGGCACTGTCGGCTTCTGATGTTATTAGGCTCTTACATGTGAAAATGTTCTAGTGATACGTCCATTTTTTACATCGTAAAACATTTGTTAAAGAGTCCAATAAAATTCACTGATTTTAATTGGTTTTTGTGGAAGACTCTATACATTTATTAATATTTGATGTGACATATTGTGTCGCAAAGAATTTTGAAATTATCAATATCTGACTTTGCTGTCCATCACACATACATTAAAGGCATAACGTTTCGTATCTTGACATCTTACCATCATCTCTGAATTTGTTTTCGTCATAGCAACAAAGAAGTTCTATAAATACAGAAGAAATTCTGGCTTACGCTTATGTGAGCGGCCCTAATGATATGTCCCTGTAGGTTGTACCTTCTCCTGTAGAGGCCCTCTGAGGGCCAGGTTAGGCCGTTACCAGCTGTCCAGTTGCCAAAACAGTATGTCTGCAGGGGAAGTGTGGGGCTAACACGGTACACTTCGGTCAGCACGACGACGTGGTCGCTTTGTGGCTGAGCCACCAGGAACTGGCAGTCGAAAGGAATGTTGATGTCGGTGAAGAACTGCTCTAGGGAATTGTTCATGTCCAGGAACAGTAACCAGATGGCTCTAGATGAATCTGTATCTACAAACGCCTGTAAGAAAAATTTGATGTTTTACTTCATAGGAATATAATCGGTATTGCTACAAATTTATAATTCGTTAATATGTAAGTATAATAAAAATATTTGTATTTAATATCCATATATATATATTTATATAATTACTGTAGCAAATTATGCAAATATTTCTTTATTTTTATATGGTTTTGATATTGTGTAAATAAAAATTTGAGATAATAATTTTAAAAAATAATTTAATATATTACCTGATAATATTTTTATCTGAATACCTAAAAATAACTACAGCAATATGATTTTTGTAAAATTCTTTTACGTGCAAAATGCAAGGGATGTAATTTTCTAAATACTACGTTATTGACAACCTAATTACAACCATTCTTAGCATAGATTACAATAAATCAAAAGGATCCAATGGATGTAGAAAGTTTCCAATACTTGGGTAGCTTAATAAGAAGTAATGATATGCACGGGAAATTATGTCAAAGATTACTACGTCCAGAGCAACATTCAAAAGGACAGCTCCCTTTGACCAGCATATTGTTTATGTATTTGAGGAGGGAACAGAAGTGTGCTATATTTACAACGTACGTTTGTAGGTACTAAAAGTTTAGACCCTTCGGATAGTAAATTATATACATCTGGTAAGTTTTGAAACGTGCGGCTGGAGAAAGATGGAGATCATTTGGTACGATTGTGTGAGAAATGAAGTAGTATTATATGGAGACAAGGAGGAGAGGAATATAATGCATACAATGGAAAGACGAATGCTAAATGGACTGGTCGCTTCTGTAGTATAAATTGCCTTGGAAAAAACGTTATTGAGGGAAAAATCGAACTAATGGGACGAAGAGGAAAATAGTGTAAGCAGCTACTGAATGGTCAAAAGGAATAGAGAGGATATTGGAAATCTGAAGAAGAAAGATTTTGCACTTTATGGAGTATTCGCCTTGAAATGGGTATGGACCATTCGTAAGACAGACTAAGGAATGAATAAGAGAAGTAATTAATTAATGAATTAAAGCCAACAGATTATTACTCAGGTAAAGAAGTCAATGAGAATAAGACGATTCTTGCATGTTGCATGCATGAAAAAGAAGAGAGATGCAAAACGGTTTTGGATAGAACTCCAGAGATAAAAGAAAGGTACTTTTTAAACGTAGGATTCGAATAGACGACATTATTTGGTTGGATCTTGAAGGAGGCTGCTGGAAGGCCGGGAATGCATTGAATTGTTTCAGTATAAATAAAATTGGCGGACGTTGTAAACATGGTAATAAAATTTATGTTCAACGAAATATGGATACTTGTGAACTGCTCAAAGAAAATACTGCTACACATGGTTGGATCTTGGAGAAGGCTGGTGGAAGGAACGAAACGAATTGACTTGTTTCAGTATAAATAGGTTTGGCGGACGTTTGTGAATATGGTAATAAATTTGTGTTAAACAAAATATGGATAAGTGTTATCGGCTTAAGAAAAATAATGCTGTATATAGTTAGGTAGTTACTTTAAAACATCAGTGAAAAGGAAAAGACCAACTGACAGTGCATTAATATACGAACGTGTAAATACTGATCTGAAGAATTTTTATTTCTGAATCGAATTTAGAAAGAGACAATAAACTCAGGCTGTGTACTAGGAACAGTCCGCTATCAAGTGCTGTCATATCTGATAGTTCAGAGACGGTAGAAGGTATTGCAAAAACATTTGAAGATTGTATTTAGCTTAGTTTAAAAATGGTCTACATTTCTGCCTTTTCAAAAGTGCCCCAAGATATGTCTAACAAAAAAAAAATACAATTGTGAAAGTTTGTGCCTTTTGTTTAAATACACTCATATATTACATCTGACAAAAAGTGCTTTAGTACAATTCTAACCTGATTTATATAGTTTCTTGTTTCTTCATTCCCTCTAAGTATGACGTATATTGACCGCTGAGCAACGCAGCTCTCTCTGGTGCCACTTCTGAATGTCTTTTCCATAATAGGAACATACTTATACAATAATTCCTTGCGAACTGCCTTGATCAATACTGTTGTTGAGAAACCTGGAAAGCATTAATTACATTTTCAATTATATAAATTAAATGAAGAATTTAAGAGTAGATTAGACTTAAAAAATACCTGACATTTTTCTTTCCAGTGTGTTTGTCGTCTGCTTTGCTATTCAGAAATGGAATTTTTTAAATTGAGAGAAAATTAATCGGACATTTTCCTGGGCGCGTGAAGTGTATCGTGTTGAGCGGGGTGCTGTGTTATACTGTATGGCAAGGGGCAGTCCAGTCTGTTTCACATGGGATAGGATGCTAATTGGACCAGGTATTTTTATGGACAAAAACGGGAAAAAAATATCTAACTCACACCAGTCTGCCAACCCGTATTCAGTCTGAACCACTTGGCACATCTAAGGTTTATCCGCAGACAAATAAATGATCAGTCCACAAGCTGACCTTTACATATCTGTCGCCATTAGACCAAATTCTTTAAATACTGCTCAAACGGTTAATTACCGTCCACACGCAATGAAGGACCGTTTCGATCCATAGCCAAAGCACGTAGCATTTTTAGTAGAGAAAGTGGAACTGGGACGTGCTTTGCATGGAGCATTTCGAAATACAAGGTGGTATCCAAAATTTTCCGAACTGACTCTGTAAAAATCGTAAAACTCACCATAAGGCCTATCGACCGCCATTACCCTCGAAGTAATTTCCTCCCGCCTATAGACACTGGTTCCACTGTCTCCTCCATTTTTAAAACGTTTTCTTAAAGTCCTTTTCTGTCAGAGTGTCAAGCACTTTCTGCGATTCGGCCGGTATCTCCTCAGTGGTATCGAACCGGCGTCCTTTCAGCTTCAATATTATTTTTGGAAATAGGAAGAAGTCACAGAGTGCTAAATCAGGGAAGTACGGTGGGTGGAGGATGAGAGCCATTTTGTTTTTCTCCAGAAACTGCTGGGTGAGGACGGACGTGTGAGATTGGTCCTTGTCATTGTGAAGCAGCCATTTCTGTTCTCGCCGAAGTTTGGGGAGACGTATTCGTACATGTTCACGCAGTGGCCGCATAACGTCGCAGTACAATCCGTAATTCACAGTTTGGCCTGTTGGGACAAATTCTTTATGCACAATCCCATTGACGTCAAAGTAAGTGATGATCATGCTCTTGACATTGCTTCTCACCTGTCTGGCCTTTTTTGGCCTTAGTGACGTGGAACTTTCCCACTGGGAGGATTGTTGCTTTGTCTCAGGGTCGTTACCGTAAACCCAGCTCTTATCACTAGTGATGACCCTACACAAGAAGGTTGCATCATCGGAGGCGAGCTGACGAAGTTCAGTGCAGAAGTTGACGCCCTGCTGCTTCTGGTCAGCTGTCAGGATCCTGGGCACAAATTTGGCTGCGGCACGGTGCATGCCAAATTCTTCCGTCAGAATCCGTTGGCATTCCTATAACAATTACCACCTCATCAGCAATGTCGCGAATGTTCCCACGTCGGTCCTGACGGACGAGTTCTTGAATTTGTGTAACAGTTTCAGGAGTTGTGCAGTTTTTGAGTCTCCCTGTACATTGGTCATCGTCAACTATTGTGTGACCGGTCTTGAACCGGGCATGCCATTGAAACACCTGTGCACGAATCAAGCTTTGGTCCCCGAGGGCTTGTTGAATCATTGCGAGGGTCTTTGTAGCACTTTTCCCAAGATTCGCACAAACTTTAATGCACACTCGCTGTTCCATTCTCTGATGAATCATTAAAATCGCAACAGGTCACGTACACGACTCCAAACAAACGCGTGTGAAAACCGCCCACGTCCACCCAGCTACGTGCAACTTGGAACACTGACTCACTAGACATGTTAGTCCTACGATCTACCGGCGTTTCGCGCTGCCACAAATGCTGTATAGCTGGCGGCACCAGTCTAGAAAATTTTGGAAACTAACTCGTATACTGTGAGTACTGTTTAAACTTTCACGAAACAAAATTCGATGCTGTAAATTTTAACAAATTTCGAAGTAGGTTTGTAAATTAAGTACAGAAACCCCAACCAATTAAAAATTGTAAACAAACAACAAATAGAAAGTAAAAATATTTTTAGCTAATCGGTAAATATGAAATGTCCAAAACATATCGATTTCCCATCCACTGAAATTATATATTTCGAAATTAAAGTTCATTGAAAGATACAGAAAAATATAGGCACTTCCAATCCCAAATTTCTCTCAGCACATTTCTGTTCACTACAAGCAAAAAACTTCTGTAAATAATATAAAATTAATCCTCACCTTGCTCTTGTGCCTCAGGAGTTATGATGAAAATACAACTGTGTGGAAACTGCTGATAAATATCAGCTATAAATTCTGCTAGTCTCAACACTTTCTCTAAACCACCGCTCACAGCGCCACTATACAACAACAACACAACAATAATATAGATCTGCATTTGGAACATCAGACCATCGAAAATTAATGTATCAATTAGGAATGGTTCTTTTGTTGAAACACCAAAAGTATGTTGTTTCTTTGAAATTAAGCAGATATTTGTGTGGGAAATGTAATTTGAATGTACTGAGCAGTTATACGCAATGCAGTTATTCAGAAATTGATTTGGTAAAAATTCCACATTTTAGTTGGCCTTGTGGCACTTCCATATAAAGCAGTACCTGTCGTGTCATTATATCTACGTACTTTTGCGTCATTAGAACATGTGACTGTGATGTCGTGTTGATAATATGATTTAATGAATAAATAATAAACTTTATTAGTTTAGGATTTGTTTGTCATATTTCTACAGAACATTAAACATTTTTTCACACCAAATAGCTGCGCTTTGTGCGGTATGGTTACTGGCTGTAGTTCGCCATACTGTAAAGAATGCCAAACACTACATTTCATACACAGCACACTCTCCTATTTAATTGAGTGCCATGAGAAAAGCGTCCTCTTTAAAAGATACAGTAAACTATGTGATACAATTTACAGCTGCTGAACTCAAGGTCATTGTGACAATGAGAAGTTTCAGTCTACGGCTGTGGGTGTAAGGGCACTCAGCTGAATTTAATTTGTACTTTGGGAAATAATTTACTGGAACTGAACATTTTCACATAGTATAAAGGTGACTTAATTCTAAATTCTAAATTTTTAAATGTAATATGCTACTGCATATATTTTGAAGAACGGGAGCGAGAAATTAATTTAAATTTTAACGTGGAAACTTAAAATTGGAAGGAGAAAAGTTTTTATCTTACAATGTTTCTATATTTTTACCTATTTATTTGTTACAAATGTGTCTGTACTACACCCTGTATGTTTTCCAACTCCCTACCCAAACACAAATTTCACATATATTTAGAAGGAAACCCGCTTATTTAACTTTGTTCTGCCAAGTAAGAAACACAAGGCACGCACTGGGTAGCAGATATCGATTTATGATTTCCTAATATAAATCGATTTATGGCAACTTTTAAGAGATAAATGAGAGGTCCACAGATTGCTATTGGGATGCATTACTGGTTGAAAATCGTTCTAGGGAAATCGACTTTAGGAAAACTAACCAACCTGGAGAGGCCTTTTATAATTATTTTATAATTCTAAGCCTCTTTTCGTTTACACAACATCACGCCACTGAACGTGCTGCTACTGATATCAAAATAATATGTTGGAGAGAATGCAGCTATTTCTTAAATAAATAATCACATCAAGCTTGCATATAGTGTTTAAAAATTTTGTGTCAGACTCAGAAAAATGAATATTGTTCTTTCCTACCAATTTTTTTATCACAATTGTTCACGAAATGCACGAAATATTTCAAGTTGATAAATTTATTAATATCGGTGACTTTCGTTGCAATGTAACATAAATCAATTTCTGTTAATTAGGAAAAACTATAATTTGCAGAATATTTTACGTGGCATATAAAATACAATAAATTCACACAGGAATTTTTTGTGGGCTGTGTTGTAAGTGAGCTACCCCATACATGAATAAGGTGTGGGCGTGAGTTAAAATTTCTAAGTTTCCTTAAATAAATGTTTAAGTCGTATGAACAGAAACTGTCGAGTTCCATTGTTATGTACAGTTTATCACTCTCATCATGTTGTCATCGGTCGTTTCGTCGTGTCCATGATTTAAACATGATTTGATAGACCATTTTTTTCAAACAGGCTATGAAGTTCCCATTATACATCCGTTGCAAGCAGAACCTGTATCCCAGTTGCACCGCCTATCATTCCCGAAAAGCTGAATTATAAAACGAAGTCTAAGGAAATTTGAAACCTATCATGACCTGTTGTTATATCTCCGGTTTTGTCTCCCTTTTTCTTATTCTGGTCTAGTCCACGGTTTTACAAATTCTCAATGTCAGTGGACACTACGTTGTGGTCTGATGTGTACTATCTGCTACCTGCAGATGAAGAGTATGTCAAAGTCAGAATATAGTAGTTATAAGCATCGGAGTATTTGTTGGCTTAGACTTTAATTCTTTCTTTTCCTTTCACTGCGTGTGCACCGTCTACAGCTCAAATCCAAGAGCAGTGTTCTCTTCCGTGGTTCAGTGTATATCGTAATATTTGAGTGAAAGTTTAACAGTTTTCTTCAGCATGTCAGAACAAAATTTAGGAAGAGTGGACATCTGTTATCACTCATTATTAATCTGAACACTGGATGGAAATGTACTTCATTAACTAGCTACAAATTTTACAGTCATTGTCCTATAATAAGAAGCTGTGTGGACTTTTACAGAAGTTTCGATGTTTGGAGAAGAGAATTTCTATGACCACTGCAGGAAGTGGAACCCTAAATTCTTGGTCGTCTAAATTGTAGCCTAGTCACCATACTGACACAAATAATCATCCTCCGAATTTGGCGCAATTTTAAACATATTAAGCATGCCGTCATCTGTCGTGTGTGTTTGTGTGTGTGTGTGTGTGTTTGTGTGTGTCTGTTGTGTACACATACAGCATTAACTGTCTGCTGTGTGCACATACAACATTGTCTGTCTGTTGTGTGCACATACAGCATTAACTTCTGTTGTGTGCACATGCAGCATTAACTGTCTGTTGTGTGCACATACAACATTAACTTCTGTTATTGGCATATGCAGCATTAACTGCCTGTTATTTGCACATACAGTATTAACTGTGAATCAGATTCAGCAATTTTAATAAGCATTGATTTTCATAATTTACACGAATGTAGGTCGACATATTCGAATTTATGTTAAAATAGGACAATAATAACAGAAAAATTACAAATTTTAACCTGCGTGTGTTATGTCTGATCCTTAACAAAGTTTTGAGAATGGACATTGATTCGAATTGCAACCCACCACAAATATTCTTTAATCTACAACGATTTCCAGATAAATACTCTGAAGATGGTGATGGAGTTGAAAGTGTCAGGCTGTGGGCAGCTTTACAATTTGTCTTCTAAGACAAACTTAGGCCGAAAAGTCGCATGTTTTTCTGTGTCAAATACATCGTCGCACACCACAGAATTTTTCTTCAAGTTTGTGCAGTCTACAGAACTGGCTCTATAAAGTGACACATTGTTACTATAAAATGTATATTGCAATACATCAAACATATTTCATGTAATGAAATGTTGGCTAGCTAGACTAGCTTAGGAAATTGCACTTAAAAGCATCTTCTTGGAAGAGCAATTCCTGAGTAGAGGAAGTCTATTTTTTTTGTAGGTAGTCGAATCACTTCTTTCGACAAACTTACTCAGGTTTATTGTAGTTACTTATGAAGCTCCATCCTTTAGAAAGCCCATTAAAACCTTCTTTAAGTTCAGACATTTTTACTTATGAACTATCTGAATGTTATCTCTTCCCCAGGACACTGGCTCTATCCAAGCTGTTGTCACCCTACTTACAATATTTCGGAATCTACTCAGACCGACAGCAGCGTCAGTTGATTCAAGTTCACACACATTTCACACACGAACCGATTTAGGTTTCATTGCCGGTTTCAAAGTAAGACTCAACTCCCAGTCCAACTGTAATTTCAGACCCTGTTACGGTGTACAATTTTGGAAGGCTGTGTATTCAGCGATGTCAAAACCGTGACGGTAGAGCCGCAGTGGGTCTGTGTACCGTTCGTGCACTTGCACCGCTTGACACAGCTCACAGCACAATAAGATTGCACTGAGTGACTGAAGACATGTGCGTTTGTTACAGTTTGACTGAATGTTACCGACCAAACAGCGCCGGATCTGTGTGGTATAACTGACAGACATTTTATGATAAGAACTGTTTGATTTAACACAGACGTAAGTAGAGCTATTATCATAGCTGATTAGAGTGGCTTTTTCTTAGTCATTACACAATATTAACACTTCTTGGATCTATTGTGTTTCTTTAAACTGGAAGAATCCCCGAAGATGGCATCACGGTGTCGAAATAATTAAGAGATTAATGTTTTTCACGAATTATATTTTACTGGTTGCAATTCTGTTGATGTCTCCATTACCTCCCATACTGTCCTGCAACACATAACACAAGTCACTATCTACTCACAATTAAACGATCATCTAACTTGTTATCCAGGAATCACACGAAAAAAGGACGCCAACCCTCGGGATGATAATCACCATCCTGGCATCTTGTAAACTCTAGTTCAATCGCAGGTCAGTCGAAGTGGAATTTGTGGTTTTATAATTCAAATTGAGAGACTGTTAATTCAAATGTTTTCTTTCCTGTCACAAAACATCCACTAATACTCCATACACATATATTCATTTGTAACTGATAATATGCGGCAGTGGAAATTTCAAAAACGATAAATAATGCAGTTAGATACAAAGAAATTAATCTATAGGGAAGAACTAACACACACTTTCGACATCTAGGCTATTTATATTCTCATTATTTACGATATCCTATCTTTTCCAAAAATGTATTTTCAATTAAGCTTGCAGCGTTTGACGACTCAAAAACTGAGAACAAAATTTTTCCAAAAACAGATTATTCGTGCAGGAAAAAAATTTAAAATAGTTTTACTTTGTTGCTGTCTATCCGTTTTCATGATGAAAAGAGGACTGTTTGGTAATTCTTCGTATATATCATATATCCATTTTGCTACACTTAATACTTTCAGTAAGACAACACTTGCAGCAACTCTAGAAAATGGGAGTAGTGTAAATAAAACGATATAAGTGTGCATCTGAATTATCAGACACTCGAAATTTCTGAGGAAATTTGAAATGATTTCTACTTTCCTGGATCGAAAATTATAGTGTTTCATGTAAAGGGAGTAAAAGTTTTGTTGCGGAATGAAATTGCGATGTATGGGGCTTTGGGTAGATTGTTCATATTTTTGTATTCCTGCCCCATATTTATCGCTGCATTTTAAATCACACTAGTGCTGTAGATGCTCTCAGTTTCCTGTAGTGATCGATAAACATTGCTTATTCATTAGAATCTGTTACAAAGATTTATTGCTCTTACGTCCATTTCTTGCTGTTTGTGATCTGTTTTTGAGAATACGTGTCTTGTAAAATGTGAGTGTTTAGATGTTACGGGGACAAATATTGCTTCCAATCTCAGGGAGCAATTCCGGTTCACGTGCATGTACTAGTAAATAGTACGTTTTTCCGAAACGTCGGAATGCTCATCCAGTACAAAGCGGAGAATTTCAAAAGAAAATAAACTGATCGACAAACATTCTGGACAACCTGGAAAATTAGGTAATCCTTTTCTTGCCTCAGAAGGGGTAAAACTTGATTTGTAATGAATATGAAATTTGTATAGATTTAAATATATTTATTTACAGATTTGTCGTCATTATTATAAAAATTCGAATGTACAATGCTACTGATGGGAAGGTATTTTTTATCACAGAATATAACGTAAAGTAATCATGTTACATTACAGTAAACTGACCATGTGAACATAAGTACATCTATTGTCATGTGGAAGCCAGTGAAAGGAAAACACAGCAAGAATGACTAAAGAATATGATAAAGGATACTATTAAAATGTTCTTTAGTGAATAATATCAGATTGCGTGTCATATGAAATGTAACTCTACAAGTCGATGATCATGTCCACTCAGTCTGTATTCTTTATTATGTGATCATCGGATAAACCTGACTGACCAGGTCCTCAATATGTATGCATGAACGAACTTTTCCATCATAAGCAAGATAAGTCCTATTACGTTTCCAGCAGCAAGCAGCACCCAAATAGGAGCTACTGTAGCCAAACCGACGACTATAGAAGACGGTTCTGTGTCGGGTTGCGTTGAGGGTAGATAATGCTGGCGGATTCTGAACTGAATTCCACTATCACGTAGCTGAGCTAACCTGCAGGTCAAATAAATATGTATTAATGAGTTAATTGTAGGGGTATTATTATTATTAGTATCATTATGTGACTACTAAATAATATCACTTGCATGTCCCTCGCATTGTCTCTCCAAACTTCTGCCATTCATCCATCTATCCAACAATCAATCCATCAATCATTCCAACAATCCGTCTGTCTTTCTAAAACTTATCTGTTATCTAAGTATCTAATTATTATAAATGTGTACCAATCCGTCTAACGTTCTATCTACATATATCTACCCATCCATCCATCCATCCATCCATCCATCCATCCATCCATCCATCTATGTATCTATCATCCATCCATCATCCATCCATCCATCCATCCATCCATCCATCCACCCATCCATCCATCCAACAATCCATCCATTCATCCATCCATCCATCCATCCATCCATCCATCCATCCATCCTTCCATCCACCCACCCATTCATCCATCCATCCATCCATCCATCCATCCATCCATCCATCCATCTATCTATCATCTATCTATCTATCTATATCTATCTATCTATCTATCTATCTATCTACCTATCTATCTATCTATCTATCTATCTATCTATCTATCTATCTATCTATCTATCTATCTATCTATCTAT
>Ga0268261_10001742_pt1 | contig 15246 bp, 13 predicted proteins | sample TergutNc150P1_FD_190353 | JGI IMG/M metagenome (GOLD analysis project Ga0268261, IMG submission 190353) | Nasutitermes corniger P1 segment gut microbial community from laboratory colony in Florida, USA - Nc150 P1 (SPAdes) (version 2) | ecosystem: Host-associated > Arthropoda: Insects >... | reverse complement strand
GGGGGGGGGGGGGGGGGGGTGCAAAGTCGGCCATGGGTATTAGGAACTTCAATTTACTAAGACAGGGAATATTCATTTGAATCAGTCCTTTCCCTCAGTTACACCCAAATCCTTTTATTTGCCCTCTTCAACTCAGTAGACAAAAATCTATTCTTAGGTAGAAAAAATAGGGGCGATTGCCTCCCCCCCCCCCCCCAAAAAAAAAGTTATGCTAAGGACTATCTATGCACTAGGATTATGGAGGCTTACATAAATGAAAATGGGGAAAGGGAGATGGCGTAACAATGAATATACGCCTACCTTTAGCATAATCAACATGATGTTCCGATTTGGGCAGGAATTACGAGAAATAGACACCAGTTACATTGGGTGGCCTTTGTAAAAAGGTTTTAACTAGTCATATTTGTAGTGGGAATTTATTCACCCCATAAGCCTTGCATATGGTTTTGTTGCTGTCTGTAATGAATACTCAGTACAAATACGGATTTGTTCCTAATGAAAGTACCTTTATACAACTCGTTCCACTAAACTTGGGCGAATCCGCTGTGTCGCCATTTGCGCAAGCACGTGTACGGCGTAGGACGGATTACGCGAAGCGTGGAAGGTATTTAAAGAAATGCGTGTAATGTGGGTTGGGGTTTGTGTCCAACGAGACAGCACGGTTCAGCGATTACTTGCAGTGCTAAAACATCATTCGTGCACATATTTCAAAGCTTTCATTTCTATTGTTCTAGCGGTGTGTGTATTTGGGGCTGTTGTTTGCATATTCAGATACTAATCCATATTCCCAGCTTCATTTTCCCTCCCTTTGCCCCACTTCAACTCTCAAGTTTCAAGGCCAAACCATGTCCGAGGAGTTCTACCAAAAGTCTACACGGTTTTCTTGTTCATAATTCATTGTAACTCGAAAATCAGCCAGAACGCCTACACACACGAAGAAACATAATATGAATCTAAGTATCTCAAAATGCAACACAAACCAATATTTCCGCCGACGATTTGTTTCGCGACAAGGTCACAGTCATGACGTGACATCGCCGTAAACCTTAACCTAATTAAACGTTCGACAACAAAAGGACTCGGAAGGAGAATGAGAAAGCAACAGGCGTTGCTTCGTGTTACTTCATGCCAAAGTGAAAGGATCGCACATATAACGTAATGATTCATTTTGTGTGAAGTCATATATTCGTGTATTGTCATGCAGTGATACTGCTGCTACTGGCAATTCAAATTTACGAAGTTTATTCTTGAGCAGTTAAAATGTATTATTCTAGTCAAGGAATTTCTTGCTTGTACATCCTCTGGATCCTACTTGCGGCAATTCCAATGCCATTCACACTTAACAACCTGATTCCAAAATTAATGATTAATGTGTGTAGGTGTATGTATGAGCTAAAATTCAGGGCTTAGTTTAATTTCAGTTACACTGTACGGCAGTTCAACGTACACTTCTCCCTCCTCAATATGTCGCATATCAGTGCTCACGTCCCTCCGCTATGGGAAGCGTGGTTACACGACAGCTAATAGTGACACTGTTACTGCTGCTGCTATTACTACTACTACTACTACTAATAATAATAATTATTATTATTATAACAACAACAACAATAGGAGTAGTGGTTGATGAAACAAAAGGCAACGGACTTTCACTTACCGACCGTGACACCGAAGATGGCGCAGGCTACCGCGGTAGCAGTGACGAGCGACAGCAGACGGTCAAAGCCACTAACCATCTTGCGTTTCATCTGACTGCTCCGCACGAACTAGGCTGCTGCCTTATAAGGCCGCCGAGCCACGGCCTTCAACTGTTCCCACACACTGTAGTACAACAGGTATTCCCGTCACACGTCACGCGGATTATGGCCCACATCTTCTACACATCACCGCAGTTGAAAATTAATGCTTTTGAAAGCTCTGCTTCATAATAGCCCAGATTTCCCAGCCTTATTGTGACAGTGCAAGTACGGAACCGTTCTTGGCAAATTAACACAGAACTTCCCTTGAACCCGTGTTCCTTCTTTTGCGTTTTTGTTGCTGTGAAAACTCATCAGTTATTCAGACCTCATCCAATCTGTACGCTGAAATCCATGGATAGCCTTCTCCCGGGTGGATTAGAAAAACTTCAGACTCAACGGGAAAAGGTTGCCTTTTGTCACACAATAAAGGCTGCGAATGTACATAGTCTCTGTAGCAAAGACTAGCAATCACATTTTTATAGCTTGCTTCCTACAGAGACAAGGAATTGTACTGCAATGTGACACGCTTGGAATACATACTGAACTCTCGTGTACTCTAAACGACACGAGACTAAATGGGGACTTCTATTATGCTCATTGTCGGCCTTTTTATCGTTCGCCCAATCTAATTGAATTTAAAACATGCACCTTTGATACGTCGTCATATCATAATCTCTTATTAAAGTCCTTCCAGTCCTTAGTGCCTTACTTAACAAATTTACCTGATTTTTTTAGCTCTACAATTAGAAAATATTCCCAAATTCTGGATTATTTTGAGTGAGAGTAATTGTTGCATTCAACTGAGGTACGAACTTTAATAAAAGAAGGTAAGGGCATTAGTATTTTTTTAGTTTATATTTCTTGTTTATTTTATTCCTTAACTTTTTAAAGCAATGTACAAAATGGGCATAGCTGTTTTTCGTAGTAATACGGACCCCTTTACAATTCCTTATTCACCAACGACTCTAAAAATGTTTATATGCGCAGCGTAAATAATATGAACATGCCAATATATGTGCAGAAAAAAAGAAAGACGCCCAGCACACCGTATACTCAACACCGGTCATTTAACCACTGATCCATTCCATGGTGGCACGACAGCCCTTAGTGAGCCAGGGACTCCTCATTGTCGAGGCTTCACGATCACACTCAGACATACCACACATTCGGTCGCACTCTTCTGGGCGGGTGATCAGACCCACACAGAGACCTCTACCTGACAACACACAACACTCACAAGAGACAGACATCCATTTCCCCGGAAAGAATGAAACTCGTAACCCCACCAAGCGAACGGACGAAGACCTACGTCTTAGACCGTGCGGCCACTGGGATCGGCTTACCCACTATCATTGATAAGCATAATTAAGAGTACTTATACAGAAACAAGACAGGCAATGTGCGTATAACGCAACATTGAGGAGCGTTCTCATAAACATCGTTGTCGCGGAAAAGCCATAAGTATTACAAATGCTGAGTGTGTGTCTTTAGTCTTAGTTATCCAGTGCACAAAGCGCATGCGCCCTATTTTATTGGCATCTGTGCCCTGTCTGTCTCTCTGCCTGCCTGTCTGTCTATCTGTACCATATTTTTCTACTCCACATTATCTCATAAACGGCACGACTTTCGGAAATAGTTATTGAATGTTTTGATTTTTTCTACAACTGCCGTCTGTGTCATTTTAAGAACTGAACGAGACATTGTCATCAGTGTACACAGGTGCTTGTGTAATGCACACGTTATTCTTGTCAGATTTAATGAACCTTAAATTTTCGCGACAGGTCTTCGAAAAATCCTCAAATATAAAATTTCATGAAATTCCGCCCAGTGGGAGCTGACCAGTTTCAAGCGGATAGACGGACAGACAGACAGACATGACGAAGCTAATAGTCCTTTTCGCAGTTTGCAAACGCGCCTAAAATCGCTTAATCCCCTTAGCATCTGCCATTAACAGTGCAGCAGGCAGGAAGGTCGACATATCCACAATAATCAAAGAAGAGATAATCTTTTTTAATTGGTAATTGTATCGTCTCATTAAACATGCGAGTGAATCAGCGGAATGGTGACAGTGAGTAAAAACGACAACTTGACAACTTTAACAATAATGTTCAACGACCGTAAAATGTAGCTATGAAAACTTTTAAACTTTTAGTTGTTTCTGTGTTCATGCTATTTGATATTTTACGGTACGTGCACTGCAATCTGGAAGCTGTGTATGCCGCTTCTGACGACAGCAGTAGTCAGGTGCATATTATAATGTGCTGCAGAGTCTGCACGATGAAGTGCTATTAGGAAAGAGAACCTCTAATCTGCCAGTACATTGTTCACATACATCTGGATGTGTGCTCTCCCATTCTGTTCCCATGTAACAGAGACATCTTCGAGGTTTCCTTCGAACATACGGAAAGCAGGCTAAATATGTGAAACTATAGAGCTGTATCTCATAAATGAAACGCATATTCCTACAACCCTTTCGCCATTTTGAAGTCCATATACTACCATTTTAACTCAGATTTCAACACAGGCCCCAGCATTTACCGTACATTTTTGCGACCTGGAAGACCTAGAATCAACACCTTTCCTTGAAAAATCAAGATAAACAGTGGTAAAGGCATCTCGAATTTGTTGTTCCAGTTCATCAAGCGCTCTTGGTTTTGAATTGTACACTTCCTCTTTCGCACAACCCCCACAACAAGGTATCACATGATGTTAGATCGGGACTATGCATAGGTCCTCAACGCCCAATCCACCAAGCAGGAAAGTTGTCAACCGTGCCTAAAAATCAAATACATAATATTAAATGACAGTGTCTCCTAAACGCAGTTTTTAATTGCTACGATTGCTCCACAGTCACCCTGTGGATACAAGCTTAACATTTTCTCAAGTGACGATTGTCAACATATATACCGAGAGCCTAATCCAACGATCCCTCACCAAATCGCACGGCAAAATAATCTGTTTGAATGTTTTTACCCTCGGGCATTTTGAGAGACTGGTCTTCGTGAACTTTGAAACCTACAGGTTGATTTGTCCTCTAGATATGAAGCTTCAGATTTTCATAATTTGTTCATGTTCTTCCCATGGGCGATTATTCATACCACAATGTCCCCGAAATTGTTTATGGCAGACAGCCAAACCAGAGACTAATTTAAGTTTAGCGCTGCGTACTTTAAACAGTAGGCTACGCAACTGGTTGTAATTATTTCATAAATAGCGATATTTGTGATCAAATTTTAAACTTTTATTATCACGCTCTTTCCCAAATCCGACTCAAGGGAAATACAACGAAATTTATTCTTTCCTGCTTTTCAGATTGAAGTGGCATCGCGGCTGACAACTTTCAGACGCGGATGCTTGGTTCTTGATGATGGGACCGATAGAATGGCTTGAAACGACGGCACCTAATTACCAATATACTGTGCGTGACATCCCAGCAGAGCGATCTCATTTATACCTCGACGGAAGCCTAAAATCACGCACGGAAAATAAGCTCTTGCGCGCACTGCGCAGCGCGAGTGGGTACACTGGCGGCTCCGCACCACAGGATTTCTCGAAAATAAATGGTCGAGCAGACGCAGACAGAAAACGTTTGAAGGGTGGGACGTAGAAAAACCGGAAAAAAACTACAATACAATATTGACATATAGGAAGAGTTTAAGAGCTTTAATTTTGCCTGTTGTTTTGTACGGGTGTGAAACTTGGTAGGTCACTTTGAGGGAGGAACGTAGGCTGAGGGTGTCTGAGAATAGGGTGCTGAGAAAAATATTTGGGTCTAAGAGGGACGAGGAAACAGGGAAGTGGAGAAAACGAAATGAGGAGCCTAATGATCTGTACTCCTCACCAAATATTACTCTGGTGATCGAATCTAAAACAATTAGATGGGCGAGGCATGTAGCACGTATGACGAAGAAGTGCACACAGGGTTTTGGTGGGGAAACCTGAGGGAAGGAGACCACTTGGAAGACCCAGGCGTTGATAGGAGAATAATATTAAAATTGATCGTCAGAAAGTGGGATGGGGGACATGGACTGGATTGAGCTGGCTCAGAACAGGGACAGGTGGTGGACGCTTGTAAACCTTCGGGTTCCAAAAAATGCAGGGAATTTCTTGACTAGCTAAGCAACGTTTAACTTCTCAAGAAGGACTCTGCTGCGTGGAGTAAGTAAGTAAAAAAGAGTTCAAGGATCCTCCGCGAACGTATTTGTGGCACGACAAAAAGTGTCGCTTCTGAAGTGTATACTTGCCCAAGAGAGTGTTTGTGGCGCTTCAGCGCGTCTGTGTGGCGAACCCACTTTGTCGGTCACCTCCAGGTTTGAAATTGAGTTTCAAGAGGAACTTGTCCTTCTTATACCGCGCAAGATATTAGAGATGAAGAAAATTAAGCATGAATTCTGGATAGATTCTCTGTTGGAGTGAAGGTGACGGGACTGAACTCGCTCCTGGAAGCGGAAAGTGGCGAGACAACTGGCTGCTAGAAACGGCACCGGGGAAGAAAAAAAAAGCTGTGGTGCGTAGTAGTTGTTGCGCTACTGGTAGTGGGGGCAAGCGACCTATTCCAGGGCTGGTTTCGGGTATGCTACTGCGTACACACAAACCGACTGTAACAAATAGTTCACTAGTCGCGCTGCTGCCTTTAGCGCAACAAACACACTCGTAGAAAAGGGCAGCAATGTCACACTGTACACACAATACGACGCTAAAAATTTAGAAAAAAATGGCCTGTCATTTATTACAATTCGGACCAACGAATGCAAGCAATTTTATTAAAGTCACAATATCACAACACACCAGCTCCTGCAAGTGTCGGTCCTCACTGGTCTATCATCAGGGAGCACAAAATATCAAACAATTGCTTACCATTAAGGCCCGACACATGTAGAAGCTGGTGTGTTGTAATATTGCACAGTTAATAAAACTGTGTGCATTTGTTGCTTCGAATTGTAATGCACGGAATGGAAAATGTGAAAAATGGTCTTTCATATTAGGAATATCAAATCGGGAACGACAAATCCTGCTGGGAACAAAGCTGTACGGACTTTCATGAATCGAATATTAGCCGCAATGTGCCAGAGATTTTGCAATAGTAACAAAAGTGAAAAGAACCAACAAGCGCACGAGCAATTAGCCCTGGGCAGTCAGATGGTCTTATAGTTTATCGGACGTCAGAGTAGACTGTGCTGTAGCTCAGATTTACACTGAAATGTCACAAATACAAGTTGCCTGGTTACGCTATTGTAGGCTACGTGTTTCGTGCAACAGAATTATAACAAACAGGGCACAGGAGGAGAAAGGAATTCGCCACAGTGAGTAGGGTAAGGGCTCAACGATCCGGCAGACTAAGAGACTTTTCTCCACAGTGTCCAGACCGGCTCTGGGTCCAACATAGCCTCTCCTATTGAGCTGGGAGCTGGGTATATGGTTCTTTCTCGCGGGTAAAGCGGCCAGGGCCTGAAGTTGACCAATCATCTCCATCCACAGCCGAGGTTCAGAATGAGTGGAGCTATATCTCTACTTTCGCTATAAGCCTTCGTGGCGTGTACAGGGACAACTTTAACTTCCCTTTTATAAAGCATCTGTATTTGTGTAATTATTAGGGCTGTTCAGTAAGGTTCCCTAGTTCCAGTGGCAGAAATAACACTGGTCAACAAAATGTAACTTTTTTTGTCCCACTAACTTCAGTAGAAGAACTTAGCAGTACTTTTTATGTTGATTTCAGCTATGTATACAGAACTTTTCTATCAGGCAGGGTTTCAAAGATACAGAGGAACTTAAATGTGCAAAATAGTACTTTACGTGCTCATAAAACAGGCAGAAACCTTCCTCTAAAACGTAGAGGCGTATGACTTTCGCCGGCATTTGGCGTCAGGTATAGCCCTCTTCAATGTCTAGCAATAGTCTGCCAACATACTTGAGGTACACTTGCCTTGGTACCGCGTTTCCATAGCCATAATATCTTGGTGAAATCTGTCACCGTGTTTGTCACTGACTTCGCCGAGATTATCTGGGGAAAAATCTAAGTGTGACTCCAGAAAGTGGATTTGCAGACTCATATTGCATCCCATAGATTTGTACGAAGTCAACAGGTCCTGCACAACATCCTGATAGTTCGCTGCTTTGTGATTTCCTAAGAAGTCCTTGCAAATCCTCTTAAATGACAAACATGCACTTCTTTCAGTCTCATTCAGGTCTTCATCGAACTGTTTGCCTTGCATCAGTTCCCTGATCTGGGGTCCAATAAATATACCCTACTTGATTTTTGCTTAACTCATATTTGGGAACTTATTCCTCACATATTCGAATCCGCGGCCGGTTTTATCCGTACCTTTCACAAAGTTTTTAATGAAGCCCGGCTTTATGTGCAAAGGGGGCAGATAAATTTTCTCCGGAAGAATAAAAGGAGGATTGACGACATTTTTCTCCCTTTGCGTCAGTGATGTTCGTTTATGCCACAGTTTATTTACACGGTGATTATTCTTGTGCCGGCTGTCCCACTCGCACAGGAAACAGCAGTATTTTGTGTACCCAAGTTGCATTCCGATAACAGTGCCACAACCTTGAGATCACCACATAACTTCCACTTGAATTCGTCATACTTAAACTTTCCCAGATGCTTTCATAACTTTCCTTAATGTTGGCTGCATGAGCCAAAGAAACGGAGGGGAAGCTATTTCCGCTGTGGAGTAGAACCACCTTCAAGCTCACTTTTGACGAATCAATGAAGAAGCGCCACTGATCTGGGTTATATTCATGGCCAAGAACTTCCATAACGGAACAAACATCATTGCAAAACAGGACACCATCTTCCTAGGAGAAGAAATCCTTGAATTCTTCATGGCGCCCACGGTGAAAACACACCTTAGTGTCCTGGAGCAGAAGATTCCAGCCCTTTAACCTGGAGCGAAAGGTGTGGGTGATAGAGAAATTCTGGAAACATATATGAATTCAGCGTCCAGAAATACATCACAGACATTATTCCTCATGGGACAAAATCTTTGTTGACCAGTGTAATTGGTCAAGGGCCAACTATAATTTTTAGCAAAGTTACTCCCGTATTTCACAACAATAATCCAAAATACTGTCTTCTGTCAGAAGAATGGAATCAAGTTCAAAAGATCACATAAGTCACAGTAAATACAAATTTCAGTCATATGCATAATGATCAAATATTTGTATTACACCAAAATAAATTTTAATATTCTGTAAGTTTGGGTGTCGCCTAAAACATGGGGCCTTTCCACACTGTGAGACCTGCAATGGCCTTACCTGCATCGCTGACCAGGTCATCAGAACTAAAAGCGAAAACATTACAACTTTAAATGTATCTCATTTATTCCACTCACCCATCATTACTTTTCAACATAATCCCCAGGCACACTGATGCATTTGCACCTTCTTGGTACATTAAAAAATAATGAAGAACTGGAGATGGCTGTTCATAAATGGTCACAAAAGCAAGAGACCAATCTGCACAAAGATGGAATTTTCAAACCTGTGCCAAGACAGGAACAAATACATCAATGTGCTCGTGGATTGTGTGTTGAAATAATGACACTTGAGTAGAATAATGAGCTGAATTCAATGTTGCAGTGACTTCTCATGTAATTTTTGTGACTTAGCTTTTTGAACGCCATTGTAAAATAATTCAGTAATGTGCAGAGGTTCAATAATGAGAGACCAAAAGTCTATGAATTGCTTCTAATTTATAACATACTCTGAATATTCATATTGTCTAATGCCAATCACATGTTCATTATAATTATATGTGAGTTAAAGCTTCAGTAGCAACCATATTTAATTAAGTCTTCTTAGGCAATCAGCTGTGTAAATCTGCATTTCATGCCCACTATTTCAGAGAATGTCTCTTCCTCCATAAGCAAGGCAAAGATGTGATTAGTGATATTATGTCATGCTGTATTTACACCCACAATATGCTCTCAGAGTTTGATGTACTGCATCAAGAGTGGCGTGCTGGGGGAACAGTGGATTAAGTCTGGCCATTTACTTTCATGGCACACATTGCCTAACCAAGCCACTGCAATTGGCCCTTCTTCACATTACTTTCAGATGGCACTATCTCCCTGAATAATGTTTATGGCTGGGTGCAATAAACAGTTTCAGCAGAGTCGTGCACCTCAGTTGAAGTTATTTTGGATAAATTTCGGAGTCTTGACTATCTGCCTCACAACACAGCTCATGTAGCCTCATTCAAGGCACAAAACTGGCATCATTCAAATTTATAGAGTGCTTTGTTACTACCAACCAGTCAGTCTGGTTGGCATAGATGTATTTTGTGCCTCTTGCTTCAATGGAGCATGTCTAACACACACCATGGCATGCAGCAGACATGTGTTACTCTATGTTCAAGGCAATAATTCTTTTGCCTTTATAGTTACACGTAAGAATGATGGTGAACACTTATACTGCCTGAATCTTCCCAGTGTTCTCAAACAACTCTACACTGGAAAATGGGCACCAATACTGTGCATATAAATAAAAATGAGTGGCCATGTCACTTATCACATCAACCCTATATGATAGAGACAGAGTCTTTGAAATGTTGGACACAAACCCCACATTAACATTGCTGATTGCCCAGAAAGACTTTGGTCATAACAATAATTGCGTAAGAAACAAAAAAAAAACTACTGCTTTTATGCCTGATTCATACAGACAATAACACTAGCCAGTGTGAAAATGATGTCTAAGTCATAATTAGACTTAAGGGAATGGCCAATACATAGTGGAATTTAGTATGATGCGAATTAGGGCATTCGTTCCTACAGGCTGGGAACTGCAGTTATTTTAACCTTTATCCGACTGGGTTGGTATTTAAATTTGAGGGAAGGGTGAATGAAAAACATATCATTCACTGAATGCAATATTGGCACAATCCAAAAATTGCCCATTTGGAGTTAATACTACAATTGAACTCACAAATATAACAACTACATTCAACAATAAAGGCATCTAACAGGGTATGTTTTGATGAAGCAGTGTGCAGGTATTGTAGGATGTAGTTGTTATATTTTTCAGTTCAATCATAGTATTAACTCCAATCAGCAATTTTTGAGTTGTGCCAGTATTGCATTCAGTGAATGATATTACTTGAATAGAAAACGATAAAATTACAATATAAATTGCATTTTGTAAAAAATACAGCATAAATTATGCAGCATGTTTTAAACATGCAGTAATTCCTGGTTGCCTAAATGTGTAAAATACATTTTAGGGGTGTTTTAATAGGTGCAAATGTCTTTTAAATGGTAACTACAAATAGCTTCATTACATAAAAGAACTCTTGACAATGAACAGATGTTATCACTCCAGACCTACTCCCACTTTCAGCCTTATATCAGTTGCACAGGCAAGGATCATTGTGGTAGCTAAATCAAGTGCAACAAGTTTTGGTTTATTTCTAACTATGAATATGCCAAGGAACTACAAAAATACTAAGTCAGTGAAGATATTTCCCTGCCTGATTTCTGCACCAAGCTCTTTATATGATAAAGATCTATGGAATGGCAGATTGGGCCTACAAATGATTTAGTTACACCTATAAGAACCACACGCTTCTCTGTTTACTTCAAATAAAGTTTACAGAAAAATTTGTAATCTCTAGTAATGGCAGCGCTCTTTCACTATGATGTTTTCAAATTCTTCCTCTGCCACATCCAGTGCTGTCCTCAGCTTGTCATAGTTTCCTAGTTCATTTGCAAGAGCCTTCAGAGCAGCAATGCTGCTCAGTGCCTGGCTGAGGGGTAAAGGCATTACTGATGGTTCCCCTGTCCTGTCTCCTTCCTCACCTACAGTCAGCTCATCACCCCATGCAGCCCCCAGCAGCTGCTGTTCCCAGACACTTCCAGCATCATAACATGGAACAGCATGATTTCCCTCTGGCTCCAATTCGACATTTATGCCTGCTGCTTCACCCAGCGATGACATTTCTATTGCTATATCATCAAGTTCCGTGGCAATGTTATCCTCAAGGGTTGCACTTGCTTGTTCACTTTTCATACCACACATGGCAAATAATCGCTGTGCTATTGTAGGCTTCACTTCCATCCATGCTGACTTCACCCATGAGATGGCATCAGAAGCTGTTATCTGACGAGCAAGTTGTGCAACACTCATTGTACCATTCATCCTTGCAACCAATGACCTCAGCATTCTCCGTTTGTACAAAACTTTGAATGCCTGGATAATACCTTGATCAAGTGGCTGCAGTCGACTTGTAGAATTGACAGGGAGAAAGACAAAGTTAATATTCGAGAGTTCCAACGGAGGATGACAAGGAGCATCATCCAGAAAGAGGAGAATCTTTCTATTCTCCTGAATCATCCTCTCATTAAACTTAGTAACCCACTGACAGAAGATGTCTGGTGTCATCCATGCACTGCTATTTTCATAACATTCCACACCCAATTGTGGGGCATCATTATCTTTAATACATTTGGGACAGATAACAACTGGGGTCTCCTTCTCTCCAAGAGCATTGATACAGAATGACAATGTAAACCTTTCATTTGCAAGTTCTCCTCTGTGGCATGTTCTGTCATGGTGTATTGTCTTATCAGGTACTGCTCTGAAGAAAAGCCCAGTCTCATCCATGTTGAAAACATTCCTCAGCCCATAACCCTCACACACAGTTGCCATATGCAACCTCCAATTAACTTCCTCAATCTCACTTTCTCCAAGAATCTCCCTGAAAACAATGTTATGACGCTTTTTAAAACTGTCCAACCATCCATTGCTAGCATTAAATTTCCCTATGTTAAAAAATGCTGCAAATTCTCGTGCTTTCTCCTGCAAAATTGGACCACTCAGAGGCAAGCCCTTGGCACGAGCTTCTTTGAACCACTCCCACACAAAATTGTTCACATTTTCATTCTTCTGCCTTCTCTTTCTTTTTGCAAACTGACTGCCTCCTTCCTTCCATTCTTGCAACAGTCTATCCTTATCTTTTAGTATGTTCTGAATCTGTGTTTTGCTGCAGTTAAATTTGAGAGCAAGTGCCCTTTGTGACAGACCACTAGAGCTTTCCCGGATCACTTCAACTCGCAGTTCCAAAGACAACACTTCACCCTTTTTCTTGTCACATCGAGGTTTTGTCAGTTTGTTGTTGCTCCATTCACAAACCTTGGGCAACGGGGCATGGCTGGTTCCACTGTTTGACATGACAGCCTTCAGTCTACATGCAGAATCACTGTCACTCCAGTTACATGTTGCAAGTGTTTGGCTGTAGTGGACTAGTACTTAATGTGTCAGTATTCACTCCACAAGCAGGAACATGCTCACTCTAAGCACGTATCACAGCCGATCAGCTGTGGTTGGATACAGTGTTTGACATTACAGTAATGATGCAACACACTGGTTCACCATCACTGCAATAAAACAGTTCAAAGACCTAAGAGTTATGACAAGATCATAATATATCAAAAATTTTATGTTTATTTACATAACTTACAATGAACAAGAATTTTTCCTCCATGCAACCATATTAAGAAGCAAATTACTCTCACAGTTATGTGACATGGCATGAGTGTGATTATGATAATTAAGTTTTGGAAGAACTGGCCAACTACCTTCGGGGTATAACTAATGAGTCAGCACATTCCAACAAATGTTGGCAACCAACTACCATCCTACGCAGCGCCAGAACCTAAATTTTCACTGCAATTACATTCTCACATCTCATATGTTTGTTGCACAGTAATGTGCACTTAGCAGTTCAGTGAAGGTAGGTATAAGTGCACCCTTGTACAGGCACTGAGGCTCTGTACAGGCCGCATGGCCCTAGGGGAAGTAGAGGTATAGCTATAATCTTTCTTGACCACGGCACTAGAAGGGGGTGAGGCGTCAGCGTCACACCCCGGCCGCTCTTTACCCCCGGGGAAAGACCCGGTACCCATTGTACAGGAGGCTGGGTGGGCCCCAGGGCCGGTCTGGACAGGTGTGGAAAATCTCGCCCCCACCGGGACTCGATCCCCGGACCGTCCAGCACCGTTGCCAGTCGCTATACATACAGACTACGCTACCCGGCCCACAGAAGGTAGGTATAAACTAAAATAAATTACTAACTGCACCCAGCATTCTGTTCTTTTACTTTTTTATGGATATATTTTCAGCTAATTAACAAGTGCCATGAACATGCACTCATTCATTAATTAATTCATTCATTTATTACGCATTCATCCACCCCATGTAAGTTTTAGCAAACACATTAGATATAGAATTTGTCATTAAATAATATAGAAATACAAGTTCGATACACATAGAAAGGTTTTCAAGAGGCCTCAATATTTACAAAGTACAGAAACATACGACAACACACAGGTACCTGCATGGCATGTGTCAAATCTAGCATAACCATCAGTACTTTTACCATTCCCGTACAACGAACATAACCTTACATGGAGACCAATTAGGACCGGTTCCGCTTTGGTCTGTATTTTCTCGTACCACTAAATGCAATGTACTAAATCAGCACATCAAAGATTAATTACTTACTCCATTTTACTTTTAATTCATTTTTTGCTTCTTAGGTTATGTATACATAAGAAGTGTGGACTGGTAACGCTGGGAAATTTATTTTGTATCAACTCAGGGCAAAGAGAACAGATAACGCAAACTATGCGAGATTTCAGGCTTCCGCTGCGAAATGGTTGAGAACTGCGCTCGTCTGGGTTACAACGCAGCGAGTAGTGGTAATTTCTACTCACTTCGTAAAAACCCAAAATAGAGCAGTTCTCACATGAAGTGTAATTTATTAATTTTCGTAAGATAACACTGAAATGACTTCAGTTATAAAGCAGAATCAGAGTGCCTTTTCTACTTTTACTAAAAGTATATAATTAATTCTACAATCTTTGTAAATAACCAACGTGACGCAAATTCTTTTTCATGTATGTTTATTTCTGTTTTCTACATGTTTCGGGCAGCCATGTGCCCATCATCAGGAGAATTAATTGTATCAATACATCTGGTATATGTCACTCTGTATAGATGACCGGTTAGTGTGCAGGTTTGGATGAGTCTCATCCAAACCTACACACCAAACAGTCATCTATACAGAGTATCACATACCAGATGTCGTATTGATACAATTGATTCTCCTGATGATGAATGGGCACATGGCTGCCCGAAACATGTAGAGAATAGAAATAAACATACATGAATAAGAATTATGGGCCAAGTTGGTTATTTACAAGGATTATACCGAGATGCACGGTCAACAGAACATAAAATTAATTCTATAATTTGATGCAGTGGTTATAAGAGCCTCGAAATGATAACGAAAGCCGTACATTTTGAAATTCCTGTTTCGGTTATGCGGCACGGCCTACCTGACATAGTAATCATGGCTGTCGGACCCAATGAACGATGGATCAGAGTTGCTTTGAACCTTGTCTCATTCTAATTAGCTCTTATCCGTGCCAGCGGACGATTAGCAATTTATTCTGTGCCATTCCGCATTATGGAACCGGTGGGTGAGGGCGGGGGCTGGGCTTTT
>Ga0268261_10001741_pt1 | contig 15246 bp, 10 predicted proteins | sample TergutNc150P1_FD_190353 | JGI IMG/M metagenome (GOLD analysis project Ga0268261, IMG submission 190353) | Nasutitermes corniger P1 segment gut microbial community from laboratory colony in Florida, USA - Nc150 P1 (SPAdes) (version 2) | ecosystem: Host-associated > Arthropoda: Insects >... | reverse complement strand
GGCTGCAAATACAGTTAGAGCTCCTGATGATGAGCGGCGTACCGCTCGAAACATGTTGAGCCTTTAATGAACGGTGGAATAATAAATTCTGTTACAATGTTGCATCTTGTTGGTTGTTTCTACTGAATCCTACACTCATTCTTTAAGGACAAGCACCATCACGAAACTGAAAGTTTAAATATTTTTGTATTGTGCCCTTTACACTAGTTGTGTTGTACCAGCTACAGGGGTCTTTAAAATTTTGTAGTACTAAAAGTGAATTTTATAATATGTAATAATATTAATATTAATAATAATAATAATAATAATAATAATAATAATAATAAAGAAGCTGAGAAAATTCCAAAATATAAAGACCTCACAATAGAAATACAACGCATGTGGAATGTAAAAACAAAGGCAATTCCAGTAATAATAGGCGCGACTGGGACCATTTCAAAGTCATTTAGAAAATACGTGAGCAACATTCCAGGAAACCACGAAGTTAAGGAACTACAGAAAACGGCCATATTGGGCACTGCACACATACTTCGTAAAGTGCTAACGTAGAGATACAATGGAGTCAAGGCAGGAACTAGCGATATACGCACCATGAATAGTTACATCAGAATAGTTGCAACACAGTGTTCCCTAGGTACATGGTTTTTCTCAGGAATATAAGTGCAGATACCCTGCATAAAGGAGATACCGAGGAGGATGATAATAATAATAATAATAATAATAATAATAATAATAATAATAATAATAATAATAATAATAATAATAACGCGTGGAAGCTCGATATAAGAGCAGTTTCCTCAAAGCCGCTAACAGAAGGCGGTATTGGTTCATTCATTAGACGAGATTTTTAACTTCCTAATTGCAGATATATTGATTGTTTATCATTGACGTACTAATTTAACCAGTTTATTATTTAGTTGGTTAGGTCGCTATGCTAGGGTTGTAGATCACTTAGACGTAAAGAACGTTGCCCAGGGTGCACCAGTAGGAGGTGGATCTACTTTGCACCCCTAATTAGACGAGATATTAACCCTTATCCTGCTAACGTTGAGAAAATGGTGAGCTCCTAATAATGCCAGCAAATAGCAGATGGGATTTAATTCAGCGTTTAAAGGCTTAATAAACAAATCAGTCCAACTCACTTCACAAAAATAGCGTTATTTCAATATCATATTTTGCATTAGAAAAAAAATGTGGGCAATGAAAGGTGTAGGTTAAACTAGGAAGGGAGGAGACCCACCTCCGGACCAATAGGTGAAAGATCCCCCCCACCGGTCCAATTAGAGCGCTCAGAACCCCGGCCAATGGGAGGTTCCGTCGCATGTTATGGTTGGTGACCCACACCGTTTGTAAAGAGAGCTGAACCTCAGGCTGTCCTGCCTGACAGCGACCCTCGTGCACGTGCTATCTTGCTCATGCGGGCGATTGGCGTTTGAGTGTTATGCGTGGCAGCGACCGACTTCATGACGTCACTAATACAGGAAAATCTGTTTCTGCTGGGGGAAAATGCCTTAAAATTTGATTTGCGTTGTGTGGAGAGGGAAAGAAAACATGACATATTGAAAAGCCGGTACCAATTAGGGTTTTTTTTTATTTACTAGGAAAGAACTACAACCCGTGTTTCACCAAACAGTATACCACGGTGTATTTACAGCATTATGTACAGTCTTGAGTAGTTTAATTGTACTATTTATAGCTATATTGTACTGGTAATATTTTAATTATGTGTTGACTTAGGAGTTGCTATAGGATCTGGTCGCGTTTTGATTGTTCTTGCAGCATTTGGAAGATGTTTTTAATTAATCTGTTGACGTCGACTGTGTGTATGTGGAAATGCATTATCAGAGGAAGGGACAGGTTTTGAAGTACCGCTGGTCGGTCCTTTGAGAAGAGACTGCATTCTGTCATAAGATGTCCTACTGTTTGTTCGACCTTTTCAGGGTCGAACAAAAAACACGACACCAGGGTGGGTGAAATCGTGACAGAGAATCGGACGGTGTCTATGGCAAGCAATAATAAGAGAATTACGTAAAATGGAACCAGAGAAAGGAATGACAGTTACAAAACGGAACCAGAGAAAGGAATGACTTATAAATTTTGAGAGTTTCCGAAATACGTCTTACTGATTTTCTCTAAACGAAGATTCCAAACGTTATATTAATTTGGCCCAAACAGTTAATTTTTAATTGTTTCACGAGAAGTGAGGTGGAAAATATAATTACGGAGATCAAAGAGTTCACGGTTCACCTGATACAACAAGTATTGAATTTCGATTCTTTTAGTTATATGTTTGGTAGACAGGCGTATGTTACCTACAATTACATGAAATCGTTAAATACTCGGAGATAATCGGTTACGTTCGTTCTCGAATAATTTCTTCGAACACTCTTCAAAAATTACAGTATCATTTCGGCTGCCTCTTGGAAAGCAGTTTTTACTGTGCAGGCATTTGGAATGCTTACAAAAAGCTTTCTGTGTTTAGTCAAAGTTATTATAGTGTGAACAGTAAATATTAAGTTTCCATAAGCAGTATTATAAGATACAGAAATCTGCTCATTTGCCATGGTCGCTGACGTAAAACAAGGGGGCCCTGCCCAAGCTGCAGCAATGACAAGGTAAGTAGTGACATTATAACACATAAAAATATATCTATTTTATCTCCAACTTGATGCACAAAATTCTTGTTTATTTACATATAATACATTTATTAAAATCCTCTACATGTTTCGAGCATTACCCTGCTCATCTTCAGGAAGTCTACGTCGTAATTGCATACATGCAGCCTCTGGTATCGTTAGTCTCTGCAGGTGACTGTCTTGTGCACCGGTTAAGAAAGAAATTTCTTAATTTTTGTGCATCAAGTTAGAGATAAAAAAGTTATAATATGATGCACGGTCAACTAATCATTAAGACATAAAAATGTGTTACCCTGGAACGATTTTCGAAAACGATATGAGGTTTATTCGCATTCCAAGTTTGACCAAATGGCTGTTTGTAGAGAAGGCATTGTCGTCTGGTCATTCTATCGTATACTGTCATAAACTTCATTTGTCTGGACTGCATGTAGCTCGAATTGCATATGGTCTTAGTAACTGTCGACAGAAAGTTACTAAGGCGATATAAAAAATTGTTGCTCCAGCAATGTGGGTTTTAACGTGGCACAAATGACTTGCATATTACTTAACTTCTGAATGTATCCGTATCAAAATTTTTTCACGTTTAATGTTTCGGTTTATCAGAACCATCATCAGGCAACGATACTACAGAATTTGAAAAACACAAGTCCATATAATACATGAAATTTCTTCGTTACTAAGACAAAAGTAATATATAAATATTTATTGAAATTATAAATGAAAATAAATTTTTTTAGTAGTATGACATATATGTATTATTTTAATAAGTAATTATATATAACTAGCCTAAAAAAGCACAGTCACAATAAATAATACTTGATATTCATGGTTCCGTGCATCAAGATATAATTTATTTAAATGACCAATAAGATGCAACGGTGTGGTACAATTTATTGTCCGTTGATTGCTCTACATGTTTCGAACGATATTTTTGCTTATCATCAGGAGCTTCTAAACTGTATTTTTACAGCTTATGGCAATTCATACTGAGTTCTGATTCTCCCACGACACCGGCAGGCAGTGACGTACCTATGTATCACCAGAAGCTGTAAAAATACAGTTTAGAAACTTCTGATGATGAGCGATATTATCACTCGAAACATGTAGAGCAATCAGCGAACAATAAATTGTACCACACAGTTGCATTTTGTTGGTCATTTGAATAAACTAAATAATACTTATCGTTTTTCCACTGCGACAATATCCGCAAGAACGCGTTTCGCTGTTACATTTTAGTGAGCTACTGAAGTACAAAGTAAATGGACGCTAGTACGGACAGTGCTAAGAGAGATATGTCGCGTTTAGCACAGAAATGATGGAGGCACTTAAGTACTCTAGGCTATAGCTATTATGTTTTGAGTAAGACAATTGGAATTACACTTCGTCGGTCTCTGCGCTGGAAAGTCATCTTCCGCTGCAGCTCGGAGAGGGTTTTGACTAAATCAGTACTTTTTTTGTCATTTATGCGTGCTCCGACTGGGAGTTGAATTTTCTGTACTAGTTGTACATCGCGCCAGTTGTGACTGGAATATCAAAAGCTTACTTATTTTTTTACCGAAAAGTATGGAACAATTTATTGATTGATTGTCAGAAAGCCTGGGGGACAAGGGTTATGGTTGGTAGGAAAACATTAAGCTCAAGTTTCCTGCTGTGCTGTTCTTTTCATGAACACCATTATACATGTTAATAACAAAGGCGATCACGTGACACTAGTAGGCCCTGCCAAAATTCGTTAGAAGATGTTGGACACAGTCAGTGCTTGTTTGTACAACAACGTGCAGGTACCTCGCACTGTACAACACCTTGCCGGTACATTGTACTGTACAACACCGTGCCGGTACATTTTACTGTACAACACCGTGCCGGTACATTGTACTGTACAACACCGCGCCGATACATTGTACTGTAAAATAAGGTGCCGGTACATTGTACTGTACAACACCGTGCCGGTACATTGTACTTTACAACAAAGTGCCGGTACATTGTAATGTACAAGAAAGTGCAGGTACATTGTACTGTACAACAAAGTGCCGGTACATTGTACTGTACAACAAGGTGCAGGTACATTGTACTGTACAACAAAGTGCAGGTACATTTTACTGTACAACAAAGTGCAGGTACATTGTACTGTACAACACCGTGCCGGTACATTGTACTGTACAACAAAGTGCCGGTACATTGTACGGTACAACCATGTGCCGGTGCATTGTACGGTACAACAAAGTGCAAGGTACATTGTACTGTACAACAAAGCGCAGGTACATTCTTGACAAAGGACAAATCGCAAAATGCAAATTGTCTTGACATTAAAAATGAGAGCAAAGTAATGAATTTGTTATCTCATACTGGAATAATAATGTTGGGACAAAGCAACAAAATTATGTTTATCCTTACTTCTGAATGCGTCACTGTCAGTGCAGACGTCGATACGGCGCTCTGTTGTGTACAGAATTACAGGATATACTGATACATGGGGGGGGGGGGAACAATGATCAACCTGAATGCACGGGGACTGCTCATATCCTCGTCACATCAGGTTAGTAAGATGAAGGTGTAATTATTCTCGGATATTTTGCCGCCTTGATGTGTAGTGCAATTTGAAAACAGAAACTGCTTAACAGCACAGAGATCCTGAATATACAGCAGCCCTGTTGTGACAACATCAGTTCCCGCAAAATAAGTAGTTTAGTTGTTTTATTCAAACTCCGTACGAAAATGTAGCACTGTACTTTATAGTATCTTAATCACTAATTTGTTTCGGTGTGCAGACAGACTATTATTTCATTATCTTGCATCCAAAAGGATTTTGTTGCCGTACTGATAAGCTATACAAAATAACATGGAAATAATATCTGGTGGAGGATTATGTATCTTTTAGCCTTAGGGCCACAGCTGTTCAAATCTTGTTGCCAGGAGACTGATTGCTTTCGTATTTACACACACGACCTCAGCGTGTTCTTACTCATCCGTGAAGAGCGGCCATTCATAATTAGCATCTTGCAAGGGTTAGGAAACTGTATATGAAGCTTATATTGTGTATAAAGAAGCACCAGAATCAATATATTGAATTGGCTTATGACAGGCGTGGAATTCTAATCGCCGGTAAAATGGGGAATAAAATTCAAGAATAAAATATTACAAGGAAAGTCCTAATTTATTAACGTATATTTTCCTCCACTGCAAATTTGAACCTGGCATCTGAAGATAAGGAAAAAGGACACACTGTAGCTTTTTGAGGAAAATGCGTAAAAAAAATTTTTGCAGCCAAGATGGAGAAAGGAGTGGGAGGATGCAAAATGTAAGAGGACAAAATAAAGAAGGAAAAGACGGTCGGAACAAATAGTTAAAATAAGTGGCAGCAAGACTGCCTATATAGTTTTGGCCGGGAAATATAAACTTGAAAACCACTTGGAAGTCCTAGGAGTCAACGAGATGATATTATTAAAATTGTAATGAAAGAAATAATGTAAAAACGTGTAGAATGCCTGGCTGGGTAAGAGATTTTCCCTTCTCTAAAAGTCCAGACATAATGTAGTGCCCAGCAACCTCCTCCTTCGGTCAGTAATTCGGCACTTTTTTCCGGGAATAATTCACCCGTTGCATGAAAGCCACTTGCTGCAGTTAGTGCTGAGTTTAAGGACGTGTCGTACTTTACTGTAACTGTTTATAGGCCTTTAAAACACACACAGATACAGCTTCACCATCTTCTTTTCGTTTAGTTATATGGTAGATTATTTGTAATTAATAAGGGATGGTCTGTGAAATTTGGAAATGTTTCCCACTACAAAGGAACCCATGTCATGGCGCTGATGTCACTGAATATTCTCGGACGTCCCAGTGTCTTTTTAGATGAACATGGAGGATGACTAATCCACTCCGCTACATTTGTTTCATTTCCGGCTGATTATGTCTATCGCTGTTCGCGCTATATACTACAGCCTGATATGCCAGTGCGATTTTCTGCCAGGCCAGTAAGAGGGGTGAGAAAGTGTAATGATTTGCACCTGACGCCTGTCGAATGTGTTCAGATTACACTACAAAGCTTTCATCGAACGCGATGACTCGGTATCGCTTGTGACTTACACTCTGGAGGTGCTGAGTTCGTATCTTTGTCTGTACACCGCCTAACCTAACAGAAATGTTTTCTTCGCTTTGATTAGTTGAACCAAGAAAAATCCAGAGTGGTAACTTCAAACAGAATAAGACAGTTCCTTTATGCATTTTAATCCTAACAACGGAGATAGTTTAAATTTATTCATGATAATGGTCGTTGCCTGAGCGAATTTTCTCCCGTCTTAAGAACACGTATAATTTTATTTTTTTTATTGACAAATCAATTTGTCACTTTTCTTGTACCGGCGCTCATAGCAGATCCGACGTCATAGTGATGGCCTTGTCGTAGGTGTAATATTCAAGTAAGCCTCTGTTCGAGTTTTCCTTCTGAAGACAAGGAACGTCTTATTTCAGCTTCTTCCTTACTTTCCCAAATTGGTGTATACAGCGTGATGTCAGGACGGACGGACGTACAGATAGAAGAACGAATAGGTTTTGTCCTCCTTTCCTAAATCGATCAGACATCCAATTCATAGATTTTCTCTGTCATAATTAGTATACTTCTTCCCGGGGTTGGGGTTTTGATTTAAACTTGGTTCAATCCCAAAAATACTTAAGAGTTAATGTAATTTTGAAGAATCGAGCTAGCGTCGTCTTAGCCTCAACAACTGCGATATTCCTGTCACCATTTAGTGCTGGGTTTTTCAACAGATTACTCTCAACTGATTCGTACTAAATAATTGTGTAAATCTACAAAACATACCCATTAGTAGTTTATCATGTGCATTTGTTTTCATGTATAGGGTGTTTCAAAATCTCTACTTTAATAGGGAGAAACCCTTCAAAAATTTAGAGTAAATACCCCAAAATTGAATAATTACAAATCAGTGTGAAAAAAATTTATATATGTATATATTTCAGCGTAAATAATACTATCTATTCTATTGCTCTATTTACCAAATGTATTGAATCGGTGTTTCTGTAAATGAGGATATAACCATACAATCGTCTGCTATATTCAAGCAATCTGAACAGCAGATTTTGCTCCACACAGACTGACTGTTCGCGACACTGAACACAGTAATGCAGGTGAAATGGGATATTAACATAACTTCTACATTGAGACAAACTGCAGGATAAAAATGCTGAGTTCTCTCTTTATCTCGAGTTAAGAATAAGAACCCAAAGAGGGTAGGAAAAATTTAACAAGTTCAAATAAGTAGCAACTGGAAATAAACTTTCTGACGCATCTACGAACATTCTCAACTTTAGCGAAAGTTGCATACAATAAATATCAAGACTGACAAGTTATAAGAATAAATGAATCTAAATCATTTTATGATAACATCTGGAGGAAAGAGAGAAAAAGTTACAGTGACAGCACAATTTGAAGCTGCAGGACAATTTCTGCTCTCTATTAATACTGTAGAAATTCCAAAGCCACAATTATTTGTTGAAGGGTTACCCCTAAGGCAAGATACGCACATGAAACCAAAATCGTCATATATTAGAAAGATATAAATATAAAATTTCTGAACACTTATTTTTTAAAACACAGGCTTTTGGTAAAGTTGTCTTACAGTGAGATGGACACAGATCTCGTTTTATCTTGTAACTATTCCTTCAAAATATTTCTAAAAGTAACACTGCAATTAGTACACTACGGAGTCACTATACACGCACTTTAGAGTGTTTGGTTCAGTGATATTTTGGGCTTTAAAATATAACGTTTCACAAACTAAAGCGAAATTTGTAAAACCAGCCCCAATCGCATGATACTGATCACTGGGTTTGTTTCGAGTAAGGTTACTATTGTGTTTCATAGTGTATGGGCTTCTGCTTAGAAGGGTAAAATTTCTACAAACCGCCACAGTGTGCCTCCATTTTTGTTCTCATTGTCTGATACCAACCAAAGTCTACTGCTTTTTGTAAATTTGCCTGTGAACTGAGAGATGAGCAGATGCTGATAGGGAAAAGTAACGGAACAATAGCATGTGTGAATGAGTGAGCAAGTTTTCCCTTCATGTTGAGACAAGTAAAGTGTTAGGTCTAAGTGAAATACATGTGTTAGAACGCTTTAAGCCAGAACTATTGCATATCTGGAACGCTGGTGGACAGACGTTAAGTCCTAATTTGCATCATGTCCATGAAGTCTGACTGTATGGCTACGATATTCAAGAGTCTCGGCGGTGTGATCAGTGACGGTGGTTGTTAAAGATATATCTGCACAGGTTGGACTACATTAGGATTGGAGTGTTTAATAAGATTGAAATCACTGCAGATCTACTGTAGCTTACCCAGTGCGGCTATAAATACACGAGGTGTGCAATGGAGTTTAAAATAACAAAACCTTTGTTCGACCCCCAGCGATTGGAAATGATGGCGGCCATTATATATCCCTCGTGTTCTGTAGATAGTGTATAATGGATTCTACAGTGTTCATGAAGCTTCTTTGTCTGACTCCCCACCCAACACAAGGTAAGGCTGTAGATTTAAGTAAAACATAATAATTATAAGAAATATGTCAGTGAGAAATTACATGTGTTTGAAAAGTGCATATTGACATTTCAGTGAAGAAGATATGAACCATGGACAACGTAGTGTACAATATCTGTACGAAAGTCGTTTCGTTTGAACTTTGAATTTTTCACAAATTGGCTTACTGGGTATCAAAAAAATGATTTGTTATTAACTACAGTAATTTGACAAAGCGTGACCGTGATATTTGTGTGACAAATAACGAACATAACATCCCCCACTTTGCAAGACACTGTGCAATCATATTATTCCGGATATATCTAAACAGGAACGAAAAATTTAAAGTACTTTACACTTCCTAACTAATACAACAAAATATTTTGTTGTGAATGCATATTTAATTTTTTTATATTGGTTAATTTATTTGGATCTTACAAGGAAGTCTGAACTCCTAAGTGTCTGGAAGTTGTTAGTGCCATGCACCATCATATCGGCCATTCTTAATCTGACAGATAAAAATTTAGAACCCTCTTTTCACTCCCATACAGAGGAAAAACTAGTGCCATAGTTGTACATGTTACAGAAGGCACTGCAATATATATATATATATGTATATATATATATGTGTGTGTGTGTGTGTGTGTGTGTGTGTATATATATATATATATATATATATATATATATATATGTGTGTGTGTGTGTGTGTGTGTGTGTGTATATATATATATATATATATATATATATATATATATATATAAGGGAATTTATTCTCCCTCAATTTTACTTGTATATCTTACAAATAATAATTACGTAAAATTAAATTATTTTGCCTGGAATTTTTTCTCTGTTCTCACGATTACGTTTAAGTATAATTTGTCTCTACTATTACCCTTTGTAGCCAGACGAAGCCCTTCGAAATTTCACACTATAATTCAGTTCCTAATTCAAACAGAAAAATGTGTCCATTTTAAAAGCAAGGAGCACTGGGAAGTAATGGGAGAATGTTTTATAAGAAAGACCTGAAACTTTAATATATTCAAGCTAAGTGTTTAATTTATTAATTTTGTAATTACTGTGACCAAATTCAAGTCATTCTACTAGAATGTGATTTTCGCCTCCTTCCCTGCAGTACGTACACAATCATATACAGCGAAATGTACACAAGAAATGAGTTTCAAGGCTCAATCACAAAACAGCGAAAAGCGTTTATTATTACACACACATAAACGTATATATATGAGTATATATATATATATGTATATGTATATATATATATATATATATATACTGTGTATAGCATATCGCAAGGCGGGTCTCATTGGGTTTGTTTGGAAAGATATTGCTTCAGGGATTTTTGGTTTATTTGCTCCTGTGTAACAGTACATTATTTATTCAAACAGCTACATTTTGCCTGCATATTTTTCCCTTCAGATTGAGACAAGAAAGTCTTAGGTCCAAGTGAAATAAGTGTGTTACAACGCAGTCAGCCAGATGTATTGCAGATCTTGAACGTTTATGGAAAAACGTTAATTGTAAATTTGTTTAATATTAATGAGTTCTGACTGTATGGCTACATACTTCAAGAGTCTCTGCGGTGTAATAAGCGACTGTGACTGCTCAAGATATATCTGCACAGGATAAGGTACAGTCAGATTTTAGTGTTTAATAGTATTGAAATCACTGAAGTTCTACTGTATCTTACCCAATGCCGGTACATATACACGTGGTGTGCAATGGCGCGTAAAGTGACAAACTCCCAGCGAATTGAAAAGATGGTGGCTTTTACATAAGCCGCGTGTTCATTACTTACTTTATAATGAAAGCTATAGTTTTCAAGAAACTAATTTGTCGGACTCACCACAAAAAATACGGTAAGCCAGAGTTGTTATGTGATCAATAATAATAGTACGAAATACGTCAGTGATAAATTACATGTGTTTAAAAAGTGCATATCGACATTTCGGTGAAGAAGATATGAACCATGTCCAACGTAGCGGTGTTTAAGTATAGGCATTTTGTTTTCAACGTTGTGTGCAATAACTGAACTATCGTCGTTTTTTTAAACTTTGAATTGCTCACAAATTTGATTCCTGCGTATCACCTAAAATGTATTTCTTATTAACTAAAATAATTTGGCAAACCCTGGCAGTGATATTTGTGTGAGGAAAAATGGACTTAACATCCGCCACTTTGCAAGACACTGTGCTCACACAACACGTCATATTAAGTGGAGATCGAAGAGAGTTTGAAGAAAAAATATACTACTTTTTAGAAAGAAAACAAAACTTACTTATTAATAAGGCTTTTCGGAGTAAAAATTGGTAATAATTCACTTTTTATGTATATAAATTTCCAAAAATTTTATTAATTAATATATATATATATATATTAAATAATATGAAGCATAACAAAATTTATGTCTACAGTTTTGGAACCCACATTTAACAAATAACGATTTTTCACACACCATACTCTTCTGAAACAGTCATACGTATCTGATAATGACTAAATAGATCCGGGATATTTAATGTATTCTACACTTTTTACTAATGGAGGTAAATGTATTGTTCTGAATGCATATTTAAAATTTCCTATATTAGTTATTTTATTTGAATCTTTCAAGGAAGTCTGGAAGTTGTTATTGTCATGAACAAACTTATTGGCAATTCCTAAACTGTAATAGAAATTATAGATTGTGCATTTCACTAACATGCAGAGGAACAGGTAGTGCCATGGTTGTGCGTGTTGTACAGGTTACAGAAGGCACGGAAGTATATACATATATATATATATATAGTATGTTATATATTTTATTTTCCTGCAATTTAACTCACATATTTTACAAAATATTAATTACGTAAATCAAAATGTTCTGCAGGATATTTATCTCTCTTTTTATAATTTAGTTTAAGTATACTTTGTCCCTACTTTTACCCTTTGTAGACTTATACCCTTCCTGAAATTGGGAGAAACCATTTAAAACGTCCGGTAAAAATGACAAAATTGAATCATTACAAATCAGTGTGAGGAAATTTATTTATTTATTTATTTGACTAAGCCTAATTAAAACTACCTATTTTCCTGCCATATTTTCCAAATGGAATGAATCGATATTTAAATAAGTAAAGATAAAACGCTAAAATCGTCTCCCAATTTCAGAAATCCTGAACAACTGATTTTATCCCACACAGAAAAATTGTTCGTGACGCTGAGCACAGTAATGAAGGTGAAATGGGACATTAAAATATTTTCAGTAATAAGCCTGAAACTGCAGGATGTTTTCTGAATTCTGTCTTTATCTCGAGCTAAGAATATGAATCCGAACAAGGTAGGAACATTTTTAACAAGTTGGAATAATTAGTGACTGGAAATAAACGATCTGACGCGTCTACGAACATTCTCAGCTTCGGCGAAAATAGAATACAATAAATAACACACCTGACACAATATAAATATAAATGAATCTAAATCACTTTATGATAAATTCTGGAAGAAAGAAAGAAAATGTTACAGTGACAGTACGGTACGAAGCTGCAAGAGAAATTCTGATCCCTGATAATATTGTAGAAATTCAAAAGATACAAGTGTTCTTTGATGGGTTACCCCTAAGGCAAGATACATACACTTCAGATAATCGTAATATATTAGAAAGGAATAAAACATAATATTATTAAAAATCTATTTAAAAATCAGGGATTTTGATAAAATTATCCTACATTGAGATAGACACAAATCTTGTTTCCTCTTATAAGTATTCTTTCAGAATACTTTTGAAATTACATTGCAAATATTACAGTACGGAGTCACTGTACGCAAAACTTAGAGTGTTTGTTTGACATTTTGGGCTCTAAAAAATAATGTTTTATAAATGAAGCCGAAGTTTGTAAAACCAGCTCTTATCGCATGACATTAATCATTTGGTTTGTTTGTAGTAAAGTTATTTCAGTGGTTCATAATGTACGTGTTTCTGAGTAAAAGTGTAATATTTTCGTCATTCCTCTGCACTGTTCTTGCATATTTGTTCTCATTGTCTGCTACCAGCGAAACTCTATTTCCTTGAGTAAAATTGCCTCTAAAATAAGATAGGTGCAGACGCCTAAAAGGAAATTAGTTGCAACAATAGATTGTATGAATGAGGGTGAGCAAGTTTTTCCCTTCATGTTGAGGCAAGGAAAGTGTTAGGTTCAAGTGAAATATATGTGTTACAAAGGAGTAAGCCAGATGTATTGGTGATCTCGAACGTTTATGGAAAAACGTTACTTCTTAATTTGCTTAATGTTAATGAGTTCTGACTGTATGGCTACAAACTTCAATAGTCTCTGCGGCGTGACAGGTGACTGTGACTGTTCTATATATATCTGCACAGGGTAAGGTACAGTAAGATTACAGTGTTTAATAGTATTGAAATCACTGAAGTTCTACTGTATCTTACTCAGTGCCGGTACATATACACGTGATGTGCAATGGAGCGTAAAGTGACAAACCCCGAGCGATTTGAAAAAATGGAGGCTATTACATATGCCGCGTGTTCATTACTTAGTGTATAATGGAAGCTAGAGTGTTCAAGAAACTACATTGTCGGACTCACCACCAAAAATACGGTAAGCCAAAGTTGTTACATAATCAATAATAATAGGACGAAATACGTCAGTGATAAATTACATGTGTTTCAAAAGTGCATATCGACATTTCGGTGAAGAAGATATGAACCATGGACAATGTAGTGGCGTTGAAATATAGGCATTAGTTTTTTGGACGGCTTGTACAATATCTGTACGAACGTAGTTTCTTTTGAACTTTGAATTGCTCACAAATTGGATTCCTGACTCTCAACAAAAATGTATTCCATATTAACAAAACTAATTATACGAAACGTGACAGTGGAGGAATAGTGGATATAATTTCAGCCACTTTGCATAACACTGTGTTCACAAAACACGTCATATCAAGTGGGGATGGTATAGAGTTGGGAGAAATAAATATTATTCTTTTTAGAAAGGAACCAAAGCCTTTTATGAGAATAAAAAGGCGCAATAAATCACTTTTTAAATACTTCGATTTCCAAAAATGTTAATAATTATTATATATATTAAATAATATGAGACATACTATGAATTTTCTTTATACAGTTTTGCATCCCAAATAAAAACATTTTTTCCACACAACATACTCTTCTGAAGCAATCATATTATTCCAAGTATAATTAAAAAGAACCGAAAAATTTAACATACTCTACACTATTTAACCAACAGAGGTAAATATTCTTTTCTGACTGCATTTTTAACATTTCCCGTATTCGTTATTTTATTTGGATCTTTCAGGGAAATCAGGACTCCTAAGAGTCTGGTAGTTGTTAATGCCATGCACTAACATATCCGCCATTCCTAAAGTATCACATAAATTTTAGATTCTACAGTTCGCTCCCATACAGAGGAACAGGTAGTGCCATAGTTGTGTGTGTTGTACAGGTTACAGAAGGTACGGCAATATATATATATATATATATATATATATATATATATATATATATATATATATATGAGGAAAAGGGAAAGGAAAACTTAAAGTAAGTTCTTCTTCATATATTTTTATTACTATTAATTACTTAAAATTAAATTTTTCTGCCTGGAACTTTGTGTCTGTTCTCATAATTTTGTGTAATTATAACACTAGACAACAAATTTTGGACGATTGAATGTTACGGTTAACTGAATATACTATCTTTATGTTTTTGGGGCCGCAGAATACGAAAATGACTCTAAAATTCATTTGTTAGCTCTTGTTTTCGAGATAATAGCACTATCATAGTTATATGTACAATAAATATGAATAGAAAATTACTGACCTTAACGACGTGTTCTTTTGGCCCGTCGATGGTATTTTGTTTCAGGAACATCCCTTTTCATCATCCAGCAATAATCACCTAACATGGCAGCGCTCCATTTCCCTTTGTACCTGTGCTCCATCACCGAAATGTCTTGATGGAAGCGCTCCCCATGTTCGTCGCTCACCTCACCACAATTTAACGGAAAGAAATCCAGGTGTGAAAATAAAAAGTGCATTTTCAGCGACATATTGC
>Ga0268261_10001740_pt1 | contig 15255 bp, 13 predicted proteins | sample TergutNc150P1_FD_190353 | JGI IMG/M metagenome (GOLD analysis project Ga0268261, IMG submission 190353) | Nasutitermes corniger P1 segment gut microbial community from laboratory colony in Florida, USA - Nc150 P1 (SPAdes) (version 2) | ecosystem: Host-associated > Arthropoda: Insects >... | reverse complement strand
AGTAGTAGTAGTAGTAGTAGTAGTAGTAGTAGTAGTAGTACACAGTTTTTCGTAATAACAAAACAGTACATTATGGTCGAACTTCTCGTTACGATATATTCCGTTTTTTGCTAGAGAACAGGAGTCCCAGCAGTTGTAAGCTGAAGCCTCTTGGTATGTGCTGCATTGTACAAAATTGTCCTTATTTCTATGCAGGTGAATACAAAAAGACCAGACAGCTGTTACACTTAATACATTTTGCACTCTGGTTAGTGAATTAAACCATATGTTTTCTTACAGTAAGGCACTGCAATTGTTGTGACATGTATTGACAGTCTCACTTGAAGGTTATAGATCTGCATTTGGTGTCACATCTCAGTATTCTTGTTTGATTAATGATAAATTGATGTAATGGTTATATTATATATAATCTTCTCTGAATCAGTTCATGAGCATAAAGAGCACTTGAGTTTAAATTGTAAATTATTGCGATTGTCGATATCATTGTTAAATTTGGAGCGTAAAATCTACAGCGAAGACAATTTCTATGGATACGTAACATTATTTGCATACGGAACCAGTCCTACTGAAAATGCTTATGCATTACTAACTTGGAGAATTCTGGAATAACTGCTGTGCTTGTACCAAAATACTGAACTTCAAAGAATTGTGATATGCACTGACTGTTGCTGGGGTACATGGTGGCGCAGTTGGTTGAGGCACTGTGCTACAAGCCGGAAGGTCACGGGTTTGATTCCCGATGGTGTCATTGGAATTTTTCATTGACATCCTTCCGGCCGCACTATGGCCCTGGGGTTGACTCAGCGTCTAAGAGAAATGAGTACCAGGAATATTTCCTGGGGGTAAAGGCAGTCATTGCATAGGGCTGACAACCATATCACCTTCATGTGCGGACTGTCTTGAAATCTGGGAGCCTCAACCTCCTGGAACCCTTAGGCCCTGTCCAGGCCCATAATGGGATGGCTTTACCTTTTTTTACTGACTGGTGCTGCTGTCTGGGGATACAGTTTGAACCTTTTTCAGCAAAGATGGACAATATGGTACCAACTGAAGCATGCTTTCTACTCAAGTTTGTTCCAACTACCTTCTGCTCCTATTTGTAAATAACATAAATATAGATTAGCAGGCATTATGTGTGTTTCCTTTGTGCCCTATCTTTTATTATATGTTAGGAACAGCAATTGCTTTGTGCTGTCCCGCAGTCTGTTTTTCTGTGCTTTCCTGTGAACAAACTCTTCTGGTAATACCTGTAGTGTTTTCTTTGAGCTTGTTTGTTTTTGGACCTGTATTCAGATATGATAGAAATAGTGATGTTATTTTAACGTAAGTGGATTTGTTGCATTTTGCAAATGGATGGTCCTGATACGACCAGTGGGTATATGTTACTTTTTGAATAAGCAAGTTTTCTGGTGGAATGTGTAAGTTTTGGAACACATCCTGATGGTACTGTTTGCTCGTGCAGGGTGGTAACATCTTGCTTTCTGAGGTTATGTGCAAAATATGGAAACTTGAAAATCGTCTGTAGTCTGTGTCACATTAGTGTAAACTTTTGCAAATGTGGAAATAATTTCCCTGCTCTGGCTAGTTGACATTACTGTTAATATCTCAAGGTTGTGGACTTCTGGTTTTAGTTTTGTAGATAAGTGCCAACATTTTTTAAGACTCTGTTGCCTCCATCTGCCTTGAAGATGGGGGCAGCAGATTTTACCATCTGCCAAAGTGCATGGTATCTTGTCATAAGACCACGCTGTTAATATTCATTGTAAGGGAATTCCAGATATTTCGCATGTTGAATGTGCAGTTTTTCCTGAAGGAGTTAGGGAATGGGGTTGTATCCATTGCCTTCCTTTGAGGGTGAACTTTTTCTAACCCTGAAGCGTAGTGTTCATGTGTGTACTGCAACCAGTTAAAGGATGATGGAAAAGCGGATACTCCAAACTCTTCCGACCAATCACCAAGGGGTCCTGGAGGAAATAAGAGGCCAAAGACTCAACGAAAAAGACGTCCGAAAGCCGGAGGTCCTGGTGCTCCAACCAATGGGCAGCCTGTGATGACAGGCATGCCGCACCAAGTGCAGGTATATATAGAACAGGCATGTACAACTTTTGTAACTCTTACTGTCTTTTGTAAATCAGATATTTGTTGCTTTAAACACTCACATCATTTACAGTACTGAAAAGTTCTTAAGTATTACTGTGTATTTTTAACCACTCCCATGCCGAATTTGCGTGTGTGGGGAGTGTAATTTAGAATATAGAAGTTTTAACAGCCATTCACTTTTATACTTCTGTATCCTAACGTGACATGACTGAATGTGAGCTGTCTATCCTACCATTATGCAACATAGCATCTCAAAGCGATAGGTACATACAGCTGTAGCATGTAAAGGGTTAATGTTACAATTTTAATTGCCACTATTTCACTCACTTGAATTGTAAAAACATGTTACAGTTTTCTAGTATATAAATCCCAACAAGATGCACAAGTCACAGAGTTTATTTTATCTGACAACTGCTCTACATGTTTCGGGCGTCATCACCACCCATCCTCAGGAGCACGAAACAACTGTAACTACAGCATCTGGTAACTGTTACACTGTAATTGATAGAGTTAAATTTACTGATAAAGTGTACTGGTAGACTAGATTAAAATTTTAATCTGATCTATGGGTACTCTTTATCAGTAAATTTAACTCTGTCTTTTACCATGTAGAGCAGTTGTCAGATAAAATAAACTCTGTAACATGTGCATCTTTTTGGGATTTATATACTAGAATATTATTACGGTGCACGGACCCATGAACATTAAAAATGTTACAGTTTGTCCTTAAGTTACTGCAGGAACAAGTGTTGTAACTCTCTGAAACTCTTGCTATTATTGCAGTGTCTAGGTGCGGCAGTCTGCGGTGTATGTATACATAGACTCAGGCATGCATGCTTGCTGTGGTTTACTGTAACTGTGAGCTGTGCATGGTTCCTGGGACTGAAGATATATAATGCCACCTATTTCTGCCTGTTATAATTTACTGCTCTGCTCATTAAGTGATTTGGTTGTTTTTCTGTGGTGTTATATTTGTGGGTGGTACTGAATTTGTGGCTGGCTGAACTGAACTGTATGTCTTAGAGGCGTTTACCAAACTTCATCCTGAATTTTTTAGTTGTTTGCAACCAAATTTTATTCTGAATTCCCTACATGTTTGGGCCAAGTTATAGGCTGAATTTCTGTACAGGTTTGTGGCCAGGTTTTGGGCTGAATGTTTGTACTTGTATATGACCAGGTTTAATCTTGAATTTTTATACTTGTTTGTGGCCAATTTTCAAGCTGAATTTTTTACTCTCTTGCAGTCAAAATTTATCCTGAATTTTTTTTACTGTTTGATTCACTGTCCTATATTCTAGCTTATTATCTGCATCTTCCTGATTTTCTTATAAAGCATAATTTTGTGTATGGTGTGATGCATATATATATATATATATATATATATGAAGGTGGTCCACACATTTTCTTCTGTTACGTTTTTTAAAGTGTGTTTAAAAATGCTGGCAGCTCCTTATATGGCATCAGTGATAGATGAATGAATGTGAAACATTGATAGGATGATACTGAGAGGGAGAACCCGAAGCACTCGGAAAAAATCCTGTACCAGTGCTTCTTTGTCTACCACAGGCCCACATGGATTGGCCTGGGATCAGACCTATTCTCTAAAGAAACAGCATACAGTATTGCATGTGTTCAAGCTGTGAAGCTGAATTTTGTATCAAATATAACTGTGTAGCTATGTAGACAAATGAATGTGGTAAAACCTGTTTATAATGTAATTCCAGAAAAACTGTAAATGTTTCTGTTTGACACAGATACGCTGTTCTAGATGCAAGAATTTGTGAATCAGATTACGAACCAGAAAGAAATATACGTTACATTTATATGACACATTAGTGCTGATGTGCATATGATTTATTAGTACTGAGGGATGTATACAGCCTATTTTCCTCTCTTCTTGCTCCCCTTTTAGCTGTGTCCTTACTTTTAATTAGCTGTTTCCAGTAGTTTAATATACTATGTTACAAGGGTCAGTATTGAAAATTTTAGGTTTTTACGACAGAAAATATTAAGATTACATACAGTGTTCTGGGATGTTACACCATTTAGTGTGGTAGATAAATACCACTGTTTTGGAAGAACATGCTGCTGCCATCTTCAGGGTAGAATATTGAGCCTGCTGATGAAAAAGTGGTATATAGTATTGTGAGTGGCGGATCAGGGTAGGCTTCAAAGGAACTGATGGAAACTGATGGCTAAAACAGCCATCAGTTTCCATCAGTTCCAGTGGAGAGAAGCGACAATAAATAAATGTGGGAGGAAGTGTACGAAGATGGAAGTGGACACACCAGAACATGAGGAAGGGAAGTGTAGGTGCTGGTATCAGTGGGCCTGAAAGATGTTAGGTATTTGTTTGCTAAATGTACAGCAGGAAGTGTAGGGACAGTTGCCAGTGGACCCTGAAGAGTGTTGGTACCTGTCTGCTAAAGTACAGATTGTCATGTCACAGAAGCTTGTAAGCATAATATTTTGTTGTGCTAATTTGTTCATCTTTGATGTTATGCATCGCATTGTGCTGAGATCAGATTATGCAATAGAATGGTCGTCTAACACAACTATGGTTTTTATTCTGTGTTGCAATTGGTCAGCAATCGGCTACATGTTTAGACCGTCATGCGGTCATCTTCAAGCAGTGTGTTTTTAAAGATGTAAATGTTATTGACCGGTATGTGCATGTGGGGATTGATATCACGGTCTGTATGTTAACTTGTTTTTAATGTGTCATATAAGTTGCAGTGCGTTGAAAGAATTAGGAATTGGTGCGAAAACACAAGGGTTTTCCGTGAGGATAGCATGTGCTGAGTTTATGTTCATGGAATTGTTTGTGGGATTTTCTTGAGTAGGGGTGGTGCTTCTTTAAATTGTTTACTCAAAAATGGATGGATGTTTGGTTGGGGTATTCATTCATAGGGAGGACTGTCTTGATCCTTCCACTGAATCAGTACCCACACCAGACGTCCATCCACCCAATAGTAAATGGTACGCAACACAATGCCATACTTTTGAGAAGCTAACTCGTTTCCAGCTAGTCAAGAAATTCCCTGCATTTTATGGAACCCGAAGGTTCGTTACCACGTTCACAAGTGCCCGCCACCTGTCCCTATCCTGAGCCAGCTCAATCCAGGTGATACCCCCACATCCCACTTCCTGAAGATCCATCTTAATATTAACCTCCCATCTATGCCTGGGTCTCCCAAGTGGTCTCTTTCTCTCAGGTTTCCCTACCAAAACCCTGTATACACCTCTGCTCTCCTCCATACTTGCTACATGCCCCACCCACCTCACTCTTCTCGATTTTATCACCCTAACAATATTGGGTGAGGAGTACAGATCATTAAGCTCCTCATTATGTAGTTTTTTCCAGACCCCCCCCCCCCCCTCAGATCCAAATATTCTCCTCAACACCCTATTTTCAAACACCCTCAGCCTACGTTCTCCCCTCACTGTGAGCAACCAAGTTTCACTCCCACACAAAACAATAGGCAAAATTATAATTCTGTATATCTTAATCTTTAAATATTTGGAAAGCAAACTGGAAGACAAGAGACCCTGCACTGAAGGAGAGCAAGCATCCCCTGTCTTCAATCTGCTTTTAATTTCTTCCTGAATAGAATTTTGATTCGTTATGGTTATTCCCAAATATCTGAACTCTTCCACCATTTCAAAGGATCTATTATCAATCTTTATACTGTGACTTCATCCTGCATTCTGATCTCGAGACATGACCATGTACTTAGTTTTATCAGCATTTACTTCTAGTCCAGTCTTCTTACTAACAACTACTAAAGCAATGCAACAACATGCGATTACAATTTACATTCCCCATCAGATTATTTACTGTGCATACAGTTTAGTTGCAGAATGTATGTACACTGCCAGGTTTAAAGGAAGTACTGTCCCTACTCGAGACAATCCCATGGAACAGTTCCGTGGACATAAACACAGCACACACTATCCCCCCCCCAAAAAAAAAAGAAACTCTTGTGTTTTTGCACAGGTTACTAATTTTTTCAATTAATTGCAACTTAAGTAACATGTCAGATGGCCATTTCAGTTGATTAGTTTAATTTGCTCATATTTGCAATGGAAATTCTATTCTTGGATAAATTGCATGGGGCAGAATATGCAGCAGTACGGACAACAAGAAAACAATGAAGCAAGCTGTTTCACATTCTATTTTTCTTTCTGTTTTCAGTGTTAAACAGTTTATTTTATTAGTAGAGCTAATTTTACACTGGTTTTCCTCAGTAAAGTTTGGGAAGTAGGTAAATTTGCAGATGAAGTCACATGTATTTTAAATTTAGATTCTGTTATAGACAGGTTTTACTGTGTACCCTTAGGTCATGGAAAGAATGAATATGGTTGGGGTGGGTTCAGGTTGGCCAACTTGCATGCCTTTCTTCTGTCAGCACAAGTAGATACCTGAAACGTAAAAGGAGAGTAGAGAGGAGAGAATGATAGCCAGAATACAAGTGACAACTGGTGGGAGTGGGAGAAGCCATTTGGAAGGGAGCTTAATGTTAGGCAGACAGGTGGGGGACAATATTGTCATTCTTTCCCTGGCTTAACTTCAGTTGTTTGAATTGTTACTGTAAAGTAATATTTGTTATTTGATTGTTGTTCCTTGGAATATATTTATTTTATATATAGAATAGCATGCTCAAAATATATAAGTTATTTTAGATATTATATTGACACTTGGATATTACATAGACACATACATGAAATTAGTTACTCATTAATGTGATAACAAACAATCAGTAGCATGATAAAACATGTTTATAATCTTTTGGTGCTGGACATTGTATATTTGAATGCATAGTGTAATGTTCAAAATGCCAAACATTATGTAATTGTGACTGCAACCCCTGTTGAAGTTCTGGTTTGCTTTTAATTCCAGCGCCAAAATGCTAACAATTAGAAGTTTTTCATTTGCAGTGATGTCACACACTGTTATTAGTACCACCTATTAGTAATGTTATTATCATCTGCTCTGAACTGATTTTAAACATATCTGCTTGTATCTCAAACATCTGCAGCAACAGCCACAGCCGTCAGTACCACATATGGCTTATCCAAACCAAGGTGCGATGTTCCCAGCCCAGTCTCAGTGGAACTATAACCAACAGCAACAACAGCAGCAGCAGCAACAACAACAACAACAACAACAGGTGCAACAGCAACAACAGGCCCAACAGCAGGGTTACTACTCATCACAGCAGTTGCCAGCAGGTTTGTTCCTTTGTATTATTGAGGTTTGACGAGACTCAGGCGTGCTGTACTGGGCCCTGGCGATAAATCAGTGTGCAACATTGGTGGAATAACTGGCAAGGGACAGCTGTAATGCTGAAAGAAAAAGTGTTGTGTTGCTACTTTTTCTACCACAAATCCACATGTGATTTAGGTGTACTGTTGTGTCCCTCAGTACTGACTGGCTTTTTGGAATTGTCTGATGGACTGCAGTAATGCTTCTAGTTTGTATTCTGGATTTGTCTGAGTGGAGTCTCATCTGAGACTCTGACTGTCCTGACTGCCTTTTCATGGCTTTTCTCACTCCCTCTGGGCAAATGTAATTTTTTAAAATTAGGCCATGACCAGTTCCTTCCACATCCTCTCCACTTCACTATGCAGTCATTTGATATTACGTGACAATGCCACTACACCAACCACAGAAACCAAACATGTGTGGACATTTATACATAATATTACAAGCAGTCCCTGACTTTTGTACATAATTTGTTCCTGAAAACATGTATGAAAATCAAAATCCAGTACAGTCAAGGAATAGACGTGTAATCTAGGGGGGTTCTGTTCCCATTCCTTAAAAGTATATAAAAATCCATATTTGTGGGCAACAAACAAGAGAGTTGTACCAACAATTACAGTACATTCATGTGTGAGTTCAACCAAAGGTAGTTGTTAAGATTTCCGCCATCACACATGGAGTTGAGTCCTTAAATGTAGCTGCTTTTAATGCTGAGAAGACGTACTTGCTAATGGCGTCTTATCAACTTTCTTCAAGAAGTAGTCAAGAGAAAGTTGACCACTGGCCTCCTCCTCCTTTTCTTGATACAGAACTCTGTAGCAAGCTGTATCCCCATCAATGGCTCTACATAGTTGCAAGTTGATCAAGGCTTCTTTAATTTCTTTCACTGTCAAGAAAGTCTTAGTTGGAGGACTTTGACAGTCATTGTCTTTGGTTTCAGTAGGTGCTGTTTTGTTTTTCTTTTGTATGTCAGTGAGATCTTCATTTGACATCAGCTGTGAATCAGATGAAGAAAATTCATCCACATCTTCAGTGCTGACACCCAAGTTCATTTGTGTCATAAGATGAACATTGTCCTTTGTGACATTTTTAGGAGTCTCCCTAAACCTTTAAAATCCATCACCAAATTTGGGCATAACGTCTTCCAGCTACGTTGCATTGGGGATTCCTTAATTTCGGGCCAGGAGTAGCCAGTATTGTTTACTGCACTCCAGATGCTATTCTTTCTGAGTAGGTCCACCTTCTCTGTCATTTTCCATTATGGCCTGGCTGATTACTCTTCTCATGTAGTGCCACTGGAAGGTAACTAAGACTGACTGATCCATAGGCTGAATTTCGCATGTTTGTTTGTCAGCTGTATACAAAGGTCTGAACTCAACATGAAGGTTGAGAATTTATAATGTACAGAAGTTGGAATTCTACGAAAGTCATATTTTCGAAAGTCAAGGACCACTTTTGTACATTCTGTGGATCCAGAGTTTAGTTAAAGTAACAATAGGATGTGGAGTGAATCGTACAAATACAAAATGTCCACAATTAGTGCAATGCAAAAACATCATAAGGATTCACATGTAGTATTTGAGTATTTCATTGAGCCCATTATTTGTATGGCTGAGGATAAGATTATGAGTCATTTTTAGATATAAATTAACCAGCACAACAAAAACATTATCTAAGAATCTTCTTAATGCTACTTTATATCAAGCCTTCCCATTCTTCAGATTTGTGAGTCTGCGCGGTGAACTGTTTATTCTGTTACCATCATGGTGTGTACTTTTCTGAAAACAAAAAATGTTGGAAGCTGGTTTATGAAGATGGCACTTACACCTGTATACAAAGGGGGTCACAAATCATGGGCACCAGGTTGCCCAGGGTGACCAAATTTGGCATGGTAGCACATAATATTTGCAGGTCCCCAGTGTGGAAATTGCCTCATGTCACTCTCCTGGTGCCTAGAATTTGGAGGTGGTGCCGAGGTTTGTGGATTGCTGGTTTAAGTAATTTGTCTAAATGGTGAATTGATGGATGTTTTGATGCCAGCATGTTATGTACTTTTCTGAAAACTTGAAAGTTTGGCTCCTTTCTGTGTCCACATCTGACAGAGAAGACCCCAGTTACCATTTACATACTCAAAGCCCCAGGCCAAGTCTTCCCTTGTGTCAGCCACTGTTCACCACCCAGGACACTCCCCAAAGATGTTTAGTGAGGAACCTGGTTGTGTTTGTACCATATATTGTTGGACTATGGTCAGAGGCACTCAGTAATTATAGTGAATGTTGATGCAGTATCACAGAATTTCACTGAATTATCTTGTACAATGCATAGTATCATTTGATAAATTTGCTGTTTAGACCATGCACTCTTTACATAATCGTTATTACTGGCTTAAAAACAATTCGAATGATTAAAATTTGTGCCACTGAAAACTCTTGATTAGTCCTGTTGAGGTGACAGTACTTATTTTTGTCACCAGATGGCAGAATGAGCATCCGTACTCACCATGATTGACTCTTTGAAGCCTGAAATTTGTCTGAATGATGTATAAATGTAATGATACAACCAACAATGTACACTGAACTTGTACGATAGAAATATGTTTCATTTTCATTCAACATGTCACATACTGTGTTGCCACTGTTGCTCATTGTTGATTTGTGCATCGAAAAAAATGCAGTTTACAAAATATGTACAAATTTCTGTCACACATGACACTCTGCATCACCCTTGCTAAGACCAACTTGAATAATGCTGATATAAATGAACTGTATTTGGTTCAAATCTCTGGATTGTGGGGCTCGTCGCAACTATTACACAATCACTGATCTTCCAGCTACATTAAAACGATGTTCAGTGCTGGAGACAGCTGCAAACTGGAACACAAGGCAGCTGCTGTTACATTCAGTAACACACACATTGCCCAAGCGATAAACAGGTAGCACGAGCAAATCAAAACAGAAAGAAAGAGAAGGAAGATACCGTCCTCCTGTACCAAGTCTGCTTACAAAGAAATGAAAGCTTAAACATAAGTCTTTCATACTGTTCAAGGAAATAACTATCGTTTATTCTGAAAATTGTATGAAATGCATAAATACACTCTGTGGTTATAGCGTGGGTCTGTTTTTAATATTGATGCAGATGTACGTGAAGTAGCCGCTGTAAACCAGAGGATAACAGGCTTGTATTGGTGTCTTTTTTTATTTTATTTTATTTTATTTTATTTATTTATGTTTTTTCTGTACCAGTAGGGGGTCCAAGGTTTGAGCGTCCTCTGAACCAGGCAAATTCCAAGCAGGCTCTTTCACAGATGTTACGGATGAGGCTTCCTTCAAACCAGTACTTGGGAACACAACCTCCTCCTCCAGGGTTTCCACAGACCATGCAACGGCAGCAGTTCATAAGGTATTGACAGTTGGCCCTGCTGTTTTAATTTATGGTCGCTTCTCACTGCAGACCTACCAACTTCTGGGAGCAGAGGGCAATGTGATTTACTCTATGCTCTTGGCATTGTTATTTGCACTGTTGGGGTTCCAGTCCTCTGCCCTGAAGATTGATGTGGCAGGTTCTGCTGATACTTGGTACCTGTCTAGGAAACTACACAGTGTCATATTTCACAAGATATAAGTCTTCCACCACTGTTATGAGACACTCACTTCTCTTGTTAACTTTCAAAGGATGAACAGGACAGTGCTGTCCCATGTAAAGCATGTCCATTTTGTCTGAAAGGTAAAATGTCCTGCAGTGGGCATTTAAATTGAACAGTGCTCTGGTTGCAGCATACACTGTTCACAAAATGTTAATGCAAGTATTCTGGGATGCAGTACCATGTAGTTCACTAGATAGGTACCAGTGTTGCAGTGGAACTTCATACCTTAATCTTTAGAGTAGAAATATAGGAAGTACCAGACTGCACATTGTCATAAGCCAGAACATCCCAATCTAAATTTTTATCCGTCAGTGGAATGTCATTGTGACTTGATTCCAATGTGTGGTTCCCAGGCAGCAGTTACGAGCGCAACACGGGGGACCAGGCATGCAGCCACCTCCTCAGCAGGGAATATTTCCCCAACAGCAGGGTGGCCCAAACATGTATACAAGCATGCAGCAAGGTTTGAGACATCAGTTTTTCTTATATCTTAAGCCATATTTCTATTAGCCATGTGTCTTTGTCCACTGACTGTCAGTAAATGTGGCATATGTCAAAGGAATCACCAGTGTTTGTTTGCCTACCAGATCAAGACTTGTTACATTCCCATGACCCATTTATATGTGACAGGCAAATGTGTGAGTTGTGTGTGGAAAGTCATTATCATTCGGTATGTTGAGTGGCCAGGTACCTGTCATGGGAATGTGATAATAGTGACCAGGCAAACATTTGGCAGGTTTATTCAAGTACAGGTGTTTGCAAAATAAAAGTGTGACACTTGTCCATTTGGCACCTTGTACAATGCACAATTATTGGCACACTTGTGAGATACATCAGCCTTAGAGAGAGTGTATAGTATGAAGATGGCAGATGGGTGCTTATCGCTTGTACTAAATATTTTAGTACCCAAATAGAGTCTCTCAATTCTTGAAGATAAAGCACTTTGTTTCTTTGAATTGTTTGGAAACATCCAGCGACACAGTGCCACATCCCAGAAGATCTGCATACTTAAGACATTGAATGCTATGTGAGATTCTAGCACATTATGTTAAAAAACTTACACTATTCCAGCATTCACATACTGTGCAAGGTCTGTAGCAGTAAGGGGGCATATGTTTTATGCAGGGATGAGCCAGAATTATGCTGGATATGGAGGGCAGCCTGGACCACAAATGGTGCCTCAGCAGCAGTTGATGGGACAAGCCGGACAGGGAATGATGGGAGGGTTCCCAGGACAGCAGAGTGGAGGGTTTGTGTCTCAGCAGCAGCCCCCAGGTATGATGGGTGCCAGTGGACCTATGGCACCGCAGCAGCCTCGGGGAGCAGGAGAGTTCATGGGCCCCCAGGGAGGCATGACAGCCCAGCAGAGAGCCATGGCTGTGCAACAGGGTGCCAGACCTCCATACTTACAGGTGTGTATCGAAAGAAAGTGGTCTGTTATTTGTGTGTGTAATATATGTGAGCACAGTGAACCTCATGGGGTGGGTCGAACTGCAATTGGACTGCTCTTAATCTGCCCCTTCCCTCCTTTCATCTTTCCTTCCCCTTCTTTATGCATTTCCTTTTGTCTCTTCTGCTTTCCTTCTTTTTCTCCCATGTTCCTGCAGTTAACTATTGGTTTTAAGCATAAATCATCTAATAAATTCAAAATTTGGAGGAACTTATTGTTTCTGTCTTCCTGTACCATGAAGTTGGAAGGCAGCGGATTTCTTTAAAACATATTTACCTATCTAACATGCTGTGTTTTGTAGTTCCAGAATATGATAATTTATACAGTTACCACCATGAGAACCAGAAATTTGAAGTAATGGATATTCAGGTTCTATAAGAGGCAGGGAATTTTTTGAATAGCTGATTATCTGTTAGCTTAATTTTGCAGAGGACATCCCGGTGTGTTTATGAACTTAAATCGTAGTAGTTCCGTCAAACACAACCACTTTATTTTATTCACAAATAACTACATGTTTTGGTCTAAAAGGACCATCTTCAGGCTACCATTACACAGACTTTAAAATAAGGTATAAACAGTGAAAATTGTGCTCTATATGTGGTTATGTTACTTTAAAATTTTTGTAATGGTGGCCAAACGATGGTCTTTTTAGATAGAAACATGTAGTCATTTCTGAGTAAAATCAAGTGGTTGTGTTTAATGCAACTGTCACAGTTTGTTTTAACTATTAGCTTGTAAGGAAGAACTCCACTTCATAAAGTTAGTGAGTTGGTTTGTTAGTCTGTTAGTCAGTCTGTTTGTCTCAGTCATTGAGGTGGGTAGGTAGGTAGGAAGCTAGCTGGAGGCACTAAGTCATAATATATGTTGCTGATTTCTCTGGTCTTTTCCACTGAAGTGGAGCATGTACAGGTACTCCTTGATTCACGTGGTAGTTGCATTCCAAAAAAAAAAATTCATACAGGGTAAAGTCATATAAATCAAAAGTAATTTTCCTGTAAGTAACAATATCTCTTTGTCGTGCTGGAGGTCAGTCCATGGCCAATGTGTGTGGCAAGTAATGACACATCATGAAATACATGTTACAATACAACTTTATATGGAAACCCATTGAGTCACTGCCACCTTAAACCCATGCTAAATGAAACAGGAAAGGTTACTTTGAACATGCCTTTATGTGAAGATGTGATTTTACTTAATGGTGTGACTTTACTTCCCCTCACCCCTGCTTGTCTTGGTTGTTCTAGACTGTTTGATTGCATGTAAATGAAATCACATTTTTTTAACTTTCCTGTAACATGGTGTACCTGTATGTAATTTTCAAGAGCCACATCCACCCCCTCATCCTGATGATATCATTGTAACAATATACAAATTGTTAACAAATTGCTTTATAGAAACCAAATTTTTCCATAAATATTCATGTTACTTTGCAGGCCCCAAATGTAACAATGACTACAATGGGTGGCCCTATGGGACAGCAGGGACAAGGCCAGCCACAGCCAGCCCCTCCATATGGCCGTGCAGGGGGCGGAGGACCACAAGGACCCCCACCACCACATGCTGCCCAGCAGCAGAACCAGCAGTTCCAACAGGTTAGTCCTTCATGCTATCCTAGCATAAGTGTTCCTGTGTTGCATGTAGATTCTGTTTATTAACAGTTCTGCAGCGAGAGGCAAGCTGTGGGCAGAGCTGGTCAATTTGTGCTGTACCTATAGATGCACATGAAGTTACATTGTACTGAGGGCAACAACACTCGCCTGCAAATGGTTCAGATGTTTTCACCTTGCACATTACATGTTGGTAGGCCGTGATTAATGGCCTTATCTTATTTTTTAAAGTGTAATTCATATGTAATTATTTGTTAATGGTACTGCCAGTAGCTCAGACTGTTTGGCATCATACATGTATTTAATAATATGTTCAGCAGTGAAGAGAAAGACAGATTCTATTACAACAGAGGGTTGTTCATTACTTATGTGGGAGATTTATGTTCAACTTGTTATGATCCAAAGGGGACCAGTTTCAAGTAACACATGTATCAAAATTACCAAGAAGAGTTACTGGGTTATGAGTGGTTTGTATATAAATGAAATATAATTTTCACAATTAATCAATGTATGTTGAAGAGTTTGCAGAAGAACGCGGTGTCTATTCTAGGTGTCAGTGAAGTGCGATGGAAAGGACAAGGTGAAATAAGAAGTGGTGATTATACAGTGTATTATTCCGGGGGTGAACGTGCTGAAAAAGGTGTAGGAATAGTGGTGCATAAAAGTGTAGTGAGAAGTGTTGTTAAGAAGATTGTTTATAATGACAGAATCATCGCTATTAAACTACAGGCAGAGCCGATAATATTTTGATGATTCAAGTGTACATGCCAACATCGGAGCATGAAAATGATGAAGTTGAAGAGTTGTATGGTGTAATTGAAGAAATTCGTGAAGAAGATGGAAAGAGTAACACAAACACCATTATAATGGGGGACTGGAATAGTGTTGTTGGAGATGAACCATATAGGAACATTGTTGGGCCACATGGCCTAGGAAGAAAGAATCACAGAGCCCAAATGCTTATTAACTTCTGTGAAAGAAATGGACTGATTGTCACCAACACATGGTTCAGGAAGCCTTAAGAGAAGGCTGTACACATGGAAGGCACCAGGAGATCGGAGTTGACATCAGTTGGACTACATACTCGTGAAACATCGATTTAGAAACAGTGTGAAAGATGTGCAGACACTGCCTGGGGCAGATATCGACTCGGACCACAACTTACTAGTTGCCAAGATCTGCACCAGAT
>Ga0268261_10001739_pt1 | contig 15255 bp, 9 predicted proteins | sample TergutNc150P1_FD_190353 | JGI IMG/M metagenome (GOLD analysis project Ga0268261, IMG submission 190353) | Nasutitermes corniger P1 segment gut microbial community from laboratory colony in Florida, USA - Nc150 P1 (SPAdes) (version 2) | ecosystem: Host-associated > Arthropoda: Insects > Digestive... | reverse complement strand
CGAGCTGATCACTCGTCCAGAGGAGTCCTACCGACAGTGCTGCGTCGTTGTGTGTGATCTAGAAACATCAAGAATAGGTGCTCCATATATATACAACGTTAGGCTCCTAAGGGTTAAGCAGCAGAATTATACTCGATTTTTGTGTTTTCAACGCCAACTCTTTGCTCGTTCCATACAGAGTAACTGGTGTCTGCCCATTATGAAGACTAATCACATAAATGCACGCAGGTCTCCATTTAAAGTGTTTTATTTTTGTCTGGTTTTGATCAAAACCGACATGCATCTACAAATCTGAGTAAAAATCCCAAACGTGAAACTGAGAGATAATACTTCCGCCGTGTCACTGTTACCTACGGACAGAAGGGAAACATATATGACGAGGCTACTATGCCATTTTGGTTACTGCTTTGCCTACTTACTTACTACATGGAGTAGAGTCCTTCTTGAGAAGCTAATCGATTCTAAGCTAGTCAAGAATTTCCTCTCATTTTATGGAACACAAACTTTCAATCCCGCATTCAAGAGTGCCCGCCACCTGTCCCTATCCTGAGCCCGATAGATCCAGTCCATACACTCACATCACACTTTCTGAAGGTCCGTCTTAATATTGTCCTCCCATCTATGCCTCGGTCTTGCATGTTTTTTCTTTCCCTCAGGATTCCCCACCAAACTCTGTATACACCTCTACTCTCCCTATTCGTGCTACATGCCCGCTTATTTCATTCTTCTGGATTTGATCACCTGAACAATATTTGGTGAGGAGTACAGATCATTAAGCACCGCATTATGTGGTTTTCTCCATTCCCCTATTCCATTCTCCATCTAAGGCCCAAATATTCTCCTTAGCACCCTATTTTCAAAAACCCTCAGCCTACGTTCCTCCCTCAATGTGAGCTATCAAGTTTTACACCCATGCAAAACAACAGGCAAAATTATAGTTCTGTATATCTTAATCTTTATATTTTCAGATAGCAAACTGGAAGACAAAACATTTTGCACCGAATGATAGGAAGCATTCCCCGACTTTAATCTGCTCTAAATTTCTTCCTGAATATAATTTTGACTCTGATTTTTTTCATATATTTGAACTGTTCCACCCTTTCAAAGGAACTATTGTCAGTGTGTATACTGTGACTTCTTCCTTCAATCTGATCTCGAGATATAATTATTTACTTCGTTGTGTCAGCATTTACGTCCAGTCCCAATGTGTCGGATGTTTTTTGGACCACTAGGCAACCTGACTAACATGGTTGAAATGGTTGAACGTAGTACATTTGGACTGTTTAAATATTTTACCAGGGCAGATTGTGCCTAGCTGCTTTTTAATTGAATGTAATAATTAGTACACTTACTGTCATTAAATTTTACAGAATGGAGTCACACCCTTACATGTAGCTAGCCATTATGATCACCAGAATGTGGCACTTCTGCTGCTTGATAAGGGAGCTTCACCCCATGCTACTGCAAAGAATGGCCACACACCACTACATATAGCAGCTAGGAAGAATCAGGTGAGTTGTATATGAGGGAAAAGCGCACAGTTGCATTCCCCCTGGGCTTAGAAAGGGGAGAATATGTTTCAACACTAAGGTACAATTTCAGAAACGAAATCAGTGGCATCATTTCATCTGTAAAACCATAAGGTCATAAGGAATTTTAGGATTGCAAGTTCTCAGGCTCTCTCAGCGGTGTGGTTAAGGCCTCCGTTCTTCGAGGATGTGGAGTCAATTCATTGGGTGATTGTGCCATATTCAAGACGAATGGAGGCCCCAGTTCTAGAAATATTTTACAACTGTAAATCTGTTTTAATTGCATCCAATTATGTGCTGATAGTGGTGTGTCAGAAATTTCTGAATAATAAGATAGTTTTTGAAGTCTACTGATGAGATTACTACTGGATTGACAAATAGGATGACCAGTAAGCTTTAACGGTTTATATTTCCATTGGGTGCACCAGGAACTTTCTTTTGCTGTGGATGCACAAAACGGTGGTACTTTCGGCCTTTTGTTCAGTGAGTCCTGCAGGGCTTTTCTGCGAAGTTAAAGCCAAAGAAGCATGAAACTGACAATTTCCCTCTCTGCCATCTAACCCTTTAAACGCCGAGTTAAATCCCATCTGCCAGCTGCTGGCATTATTAGGAACTCACCCTATTCTCCACGTTAGCAGGATAAGGGCTAATGTAGAGAAGTAGAAGTCTAGTGTCTATCTCTCATCTTTACATTGTACATGGTACATAATGGCGGCGGCAGGTGTGGACGGCATAATTTCCTCTGATAATCAACCGCAGTGTTTCAGTGCCGAATCCAGTGTGAACTGTGCAAATTGCATCTTAATGAAAGAACAACTTCATTCTGCTCAATTAGAATTAAAATCTGCAAAAACAATTATCTCTTTTCTTCGTGAGGACATTAACAAGGCAACGGCCTCTGAAGCTACTAACCTCCTGAAGCCGTCTCTACTTTTTGGGTCGAGTGGATACGAACAAGCTGGTAGTAAATGGATTTCAGTAGTGCACAATTTCAGCAAAAGGAAGAAAACGCCAAGGTAACATCAATGACAACTGAACAATCTTACAGATCTTCAAATCGCTTCACACCGCTGACTAACCTCAAAAAGAACCATGCTGACGAAGTACATTCGAGTAATTATGAGTGCTCATCATCAACAAATTCCATAAAAAAAAGCCACTATTCAACCTATTGCCGGTAATAAAATACCTACGATAATTAATGGAAGAGTTGTGAATGATGAAATCAAAAAGCCTTCGTGGACAATAAAGAACCCAGCGCGTGTTCTTGGTAAGAAGATTAACAAACATGGTCATAAAGTGAAAATAATTGGCGATAGTCACCTTAAAGGGCCAGCTGCAAGAATAAATCAATACCTAAACACAAAATTTGAGGTATCCGGTTTTATTATACCGGGTGCATGTACTAACCAACTAGTTCATTCTCAGGAAATGGAATTCTTGAGCCTAGGAAGGAAGGATGTACTTGTTATAAATGGAGGTTCAGATGATACTGGTAACAATAATACTAAAAGAAATGGGATCTTAGTAATGATGACACCATTTATGCAGAAATACAACAATACCAATATAATATTTGTAAATATTCCCCACAGACATGATCTTGCATAGGACTCTAGGGCAAACTTTGAAATTCAGGCATTCAGCGCCAAAGTAAGCAAAATCGCAAAGTCATTCAGGCATGTTGCGTTAGTTGAAATGGACTTTAACAGGGAACATTTTACTAAACATGGCTTACACTTAAGTAACGTTGGAAAAGAAGGGCTTGCAAAATTGATTGCTTTCCAAATTGACAAGCTCATAAATAACATTATCAAAACTGAACCTGTAACTGCCCTAAATTGGAAAGAAGAGGCAACTAATGTGAGCATTAATGCAACTGATAATCACAAGCCCAACTTGATGTCGACTGAAGATGATTTTTCCAATGTACTGATCCCTCCAACCCAGGTTCATAATAGTCAAGGCAGTATGACAGATAGTGAGTCTCTATGCAGGACTTCAAATAGACAGAAGAAAGCTCCTGTTGTCACTAAAAGTAAGGATTTTTTATGGTAACTGCAATTGTAGGTAGACCAAAGAACCTATCTTCCACTCAACCCAGTAATAATATCTCAGAACAAGTATATAAATCTCAACTCTTCAGAAATTTAAATACTAATGAAATATTTTCTATATGCAGACATGAAGTTACTACTAAGAATGGTGATATAAACAACCTATTTAAGATTTACCACCAAAATATACAGGGACTAACAGGTAAAACAAATGAGCTTATGCTTTCATTACTCACAGAGGCACCCCACTTTATCTGCCTTACTGAACATCATTTAAAAAATTATGAAATAGATGCTACACCCATCTCTAAATACAAACTTGGTGCAAAATATTGCAGAAAGAAATTAAAAAATGGCGGTGTTTGTATATACATCCAAGAAACCCTAAAATTCACAAACATCAATTTACAAAAACACTGTAAGGAACAGGATATTGAAGTTGCTGCTGTTCAACTAAAACTTAACAAGAAAAATATAATTATACTCTCTGTATATAGGGCTCCATCTGGAGATTTTGATTACTTCCTAAACAAACTTGACAGTATACTCAACTCCCTTCATAATTATAAAACTGAATTTATAATATGTGGCGATATAAACTACCTATAAACTAATAACAAAAAGAAAAACTAGATTACCTCTTAGGCACTAATAATTTAATAGGTACTGTAAATTTTCCCTCAAGAACAGCCAACAATTCAGCCACCTTGATAGATAATATTTTCATCGACAACAGTAGAAATTACACCATAAAACCGTGCATAAATGGACTATCTGACCATGATGCACAACTCATAATGCTAAACAATTTCTCCCTACCAATTAGTAACTCTGAACCTACTTACATTAGAAACATTAATAAAAACACCATAGCTTCAACTAAGCTGGGAGCAATGCGACAATATATTTGGGAATAACAATGTCAATGATATGTTTAATAATTTTCTCAGTACATACCTGAGGTGTTATTACTCTAGCTTTAAAAAAAAATAAATTAAATCTAATGATACACATAATCAATTGATAACAAAAGGAAAAAAAACTTCATGTAAAAAAAGAAGGAACTTTTTCTTTTGTGTAGACAGTAATGATTTAAACCTCAAAATATATTATAAAAGATACTGTGCAGTACTATCTAAAGTAATTCTTACTGCAAAAAAATTACATTGTAATAAAATAATTCTTAATTCTAAAAACAAAATGAAAAGTACCTGGAAAATAATAAATTAAGAAAAAGGGAAAAACAAACATATAAATACAAGTATGACTAACTCAATTAATTATTTAGCAAACAGTTTTAGAAGACCCTTTGCAAAAATAAGTTGGCAGTATGCCTGTACTTATAAAATTGAAAAAATTATCAAATCATTAAAGACTAAAAATACATGTGGATATGATGAAATTTCCAATCGGATCATAAAGCTAACTGCACCGTTTATAATCTCACCATTAACATACATCTGTAATGCATTTCTTAGGACTGGTGTTTTTCCCAAATAGATTGAAATATGCTATAGTCAAACCAATCTTTAAAAAAGGAAATAAACAAGAAATCTCCAATTACAGACCAATAACTTTATTAACTTCCTTCTCCAAGATTATCGAAAAACTCATTTATGCTAAACTGCATGCTCACATTAATATGAATAATATCTTGGTACAGGAACAATATGGATTCAGGACTCACTCCTCAACTGAACGAGCTGCCTTTATTTTGATAAATAGTATCCTAACTGCTATGAACAACAGTCAAATAGTCGGAAGTATATTTTATGACCTGCAAAAGGCATTCGACTGTGTTAACCATAAAATATTACTAGAAAAACTAGAATTCTATGGAGTTGAAGGGAAATTTAAAACATTAATTGAATCCTATTTAACAGGTAGATACCAAAGAGTAGCACTGGATAATATAACCAATAATAACAATTCTTCCAAATGGGAAATATTAAAATGTGGTGTGCCACAAGGCTTGATTCTTGGCCCTCTCTTCTACCTAATTTACATAAAAGATTTACCTACAATAGTAAATAAAGATAATAATATGGTACTCTTTGTGGATGATACCAGCATTATGATTACAGATTCAAATAGACGGGACTTTAATATAAATGCTAATCAAATGTTCCAAGATATAAACACCTGGTGTAACGTCACTCTACTTACTTCGAACTTTAATGAAACTCAATACTTAGAATTTAGAACTAAAAATTATTATAATGTCAATACACAAATTAAATATCAGGAATGTATAACTAAGGCTACTGAGATTAAATTTCTTGGATTAACTATAGATGACACTTTATCCTGGAAACAGCACATAGAACAGGTAATTAACAAAATGTGCTCTGCATGCTATGCATTGAGAAATATAAAACATAGTACCAGTAGACACACTAAGTGTAATTTATTTCGCTCATATACACTCTATCATAAGCTATGGTATAATTTTTTGGGGTAGCTCCTACTATGCCAACAAGGTGTTTATACTCCAAACGAAAATTATCAGAATTATAACAAAAACTAGACCAAGAGATTCCTGCAGGGAAGGTTTCAAGAATATGGAAATGATGATGTTATATTCCCAGTACATATATTCATTTGTTTTACACACTGTTAATAACAAACGCCTTTTTGATACAAATAACGAAATTCATAAATATAAAACTAGGAATAACAATAATTTACATCTTCCACTAGGTAACTTACCAAAATTCAATAAAGGAGCTTATATATCAGGTATAAAAGTTTTTAACCACCTTCCTCAATATATTAAAGCTTTGATTAATAATCAGATGTATTTTAAATCCACATTAAAGAGGTTCTTATATCATCATTCTTTTTACTCAATGAATGAATATTAAGAGGCTGATTCTCTGATACATTATTTTAACCCTCTTAATAAGGTACAATACTGGTAACAACACACATCTTGTTGTAATTGTTCTGAAGATATAATTGTTAATTACTATGTCACCATTGTATTATAATTGCATTGAAACATTTGACATCTCTAATTTTGACAGATATTATTACAACTACTATGACAATTTCCACATCCTTGTTATTCTACCTGTATATGGACATTCGGAAAATAAAGTGAATGAATGAATGAATGAATGAATGTTTCTCTGTAGTTGCTGTGTAATTTTACATGTGTATTTTTGAGACTTGTTTCATATGCAGCTATCACATGACAGGTTTTTTTTGGATATACGACAGGAATATGTGTGTATGTAAAGGCTCATTGTTGATTTTTCATAGTCCTTTATTTTGATGTTACTTGTAATCCAGTGCTAATGAATGGCATAAACCTAACTTCTGCTTCCAGATGGACATAGCTACCACATTGCTAGAGTATGGGGCAAAAGCTGATGCAGAATCAAAGGCCGGATTTACTCCCCTGCATTTAAGTTCTCAGGAAGGCCATACTGATATGTCTACTCTGCTAATTGAGCATCAGGCAGACACCAACCACAAAGCAAAAGTATTAAAATCTTTCTTATTTTTTAGACTTCAACATTAGTTATAGGAATGTGTTTCAGGTTTCCTGCACAAAAACTTTCTCATATATGTAACTGAGTTAGTTTACAGTTAAACTTTTAAAGAGAAACTTTATAGTTCTCCACTTTTCCTCAATAGCAAACGTTGATGGCAGTATCATTGTTATTTTTAAGGTTTTCTGTTTCATGTAAAATATATATTTGCTTGGCCTATGTTATTCAGTTTTATTAGGCACTCATTATGACAGTTTTTCCTTGGACTTTTCTTAAAGTAATTTGTTATTTATCACTGCGGTGTTATATCAGTTGTTTCTGTAGATATTAGATAATCATCATGCAATGGTAAAAGGCATTATATATTGCTTTGGAACTATGGAAACTGATTACAGTTGCTGTACGGATATGTCAGACTGAGAAGGAGAAAAAACTCTGACAAAAGGGTCATATATTTGAGTTTCTGTACTGATCCTTTTTGTGCACATGTCTGTATGCTCTTCACCTTAGCCTCATCCAGTTTGGTTATAATTCTCTTCTTTCATGTAATGTAATGTAAAGTAATTTATTTGCATTCCATAAATCCAAGTTAGGATACAATCCTATGGATATAGACATAGTCACATACATACTATATAATGACAGATACACAGAGAAGACTCTTAATACTAAATAATAAAATACAATTAATAAAACATCTAATACCAGCAACATCTAGATATCCAGTGTAGTGCAGTAATGTGCTTTCAATTTGCTATCAGTTTTCTAGATTATCTCTGATAATTAAAATATTCTTCACTATTATAAAAGGAATTTATAAGTAAAAACCTCTTTAAGGCATTCTGAAATAATGTTATCTCATTAGCTAAGTCTTTGATACCATGAGGAAGATTGTTAAAAATTTTGATTTATGAGTAGTACACTCCCTTTTGGAACTTTGTTAAATTAGCTATAGGTGGATGTAAATTAGTTTTAAATCTTGTGTAATCATTATATTTTCTCTGGAGATTATTTTCACAATTATTGTTGTATTTACTGCATGTAAGTGTGCATTTGTTCTATTCCCTTCTCAATATGTTGTTAATATGCCACAGTATTATAACTGTACAGTACCTGATGCTTGCAAGACTAAAAACTTGTAGGAAATGAGTGTTATCGGAGTAATAGATACTGGTTGTTGTAAGGGACAGTTTTTATTTAATTCTGTTATGGTCATTTATCAACCATGCTGATACTTGTAAAATACTCATGAATATTCATGTAATACGTTACTAGCCCTGACATACCTTTGACAACTCAGTAAGTCCATATTATCATATTTATTGACAGAATGGACTGACACCATTGCATTTGTGTGCCCAAGAGGACCGGGTTAATGTGGCATCAGTCTTGGTAAAAAATGGTGCTGAAGTGGATTCTACCACCAAAGTGAGTACAGTCAACAGTAAGATGTTTTGTAGGCATTCTGGTTTTCTTTAAATTTGAGCTATGAGGTGAATAGTAAAACAATTTATGTCTCTTGATAGCTTTAAAATTGTTTTATATTCTTAAGTTGTATTCCTCCATTTATCATTACAGTTATCAAATCATGTAAAAGTCCTTTTCGTAATGACATATTATTCACATCTTGACAATTTGAAATACATGTTCCTTAATAAGGAGCTCGCAAATTTTGAATTTTAATGTTTTATTCATTTTGACATATAGAATTATGGGGTTTATTTTGAAATATTCAGTACTTCTTACCATATATTGTGAAGATTAAATTATGCAGAGTGAAATGGTTGGGGCATATGCCATGTATGGAAGGGACAAGAAATACATGTAGGGTTTTGTGGGGAAACTTGAAGGAAAGCAGCAGCTTAAAAGACCTAGGCATAGGAAGAGCTTAACCAAAATTTTCTGTTCTTTCTGGGGTTGTTGTAGATACGTAGGGGACTTAGAAGAAGAATTCAGCAAGACAATGAAACTCCAAATTATGGTCTTGTGCCTCACAAGCTGACTAACTTTGTCAAACCCAACTCAGCATAACCAATGTAACCTAGCAGCATGTAACACCATAGGGAAAAAGCCACTGTGGAATATGATTTGGCTTCAGAACCAAAACTCATCCTACACTCTAATCAGAGTAAGACAGAATTCAGAAAAATAGTACGGTCAAGTTTGGTTATGCCGTTATGAGAGGGATTGAATATTTTTGTTGTTATAAAGGAGCGTTGTTCTAACTGAGCAGTTTAATGTTGTGGTTAACAGTGAGGAATTAATTGATACCACAGAATATGTGGCCCTGTAGATGAGGTGTTGCATAAACCATTGTTGTTATAACTGGGTTCTGCTTAGTCTATATTTACATTGTTCAGTGATTCCATATTATTATCTAATTTTCAGAAATGTCATATTCTGTGTTTGGTGATGTTTGAATGTCTTGATTTCCAAGAACATAATGACAGTTTATTTAATTGATTTTGGTTTTAAATGTGATATATTAGTAAAACCTTGACATTTTGGTTAGTATACTAATGGATTATTCCACAGTTTTATGCTTTTCATTTTTGTATTAAACTTGAAACCTAATATTTGTGTAATTCATATAGAAATAGCCAACAAGATGCAACACTGTATCAAAATTTTTAATTCCATGTTTATGTGAAGCTCAGCATGTTTTGGGCGATGCACTGCCCATCATCAGGAGCTCAAAACTGCACTAGCAGCCTCTGGTTTTGTATACGTAAAAGGTCCAGCAATCTCAACGTCCAACAACCTTTGTTGTGTGTTTTAGTAATTATGCTTAGTATTTGGTAAAATCTATATTAATTTTAGTGTTGCTATGCATATGTTCTTTAAATGTGGGAATACAAGTGGAATGTATGTAACTGTATATGCAAACAGGCGGGCTACACACCTCTGCACGTGGCCAGTCACTTTGGACAGATCAACATGGTACGTTTCCTGTTACAACATGGTGCAAATGTGAAGGCATGTACTAGTATTGGGTACACACCACTTCACCAAGCTGCACAGCAGGGCCACACCAGCATTGTAAATCTGCTTTTGGAGAATAGTGCACCACCCAACTCACTGACCAATGTGAGTACCTTGATTTTAGAACAGAATTAAATCTTCTTGAAATAGCCATGCCCAGTGCAATTTCAGTGTACAAATTAATGCATTAGATATGTGCAATTTTCATTTTTGTCCCTTGATGTAGGGTGAATGATCCTAATTTGTGTCTTTGCTAAAGTAAATTTCCTTTTACTGCAGATTTTGTTGAATGTTGAATATTCATTCTGATACTGCATACATTTATAATATGCCGTCAAAGTTTTGGTGCCTGCAAAAGACCATACAATATATCATTATGTTGCATGAACAGCAAGGACAAACAGCACTGTCCATTGCCCAGAAGCTTGGCTACATCAGTGTCGTAGAATCACTTAAGACTGTCACTGAGCCCTCCATCCCCACCAATGTGGCACTTGGAACTGAGGAAAAGTACAGAGTTGTTGCTCCTGAGACCATGCAAGAGACTTTCATGTCAGACTCTGAGGATGAGGGTGGTAAGTTACATGTACTGTGTGGAAACCTTCTGTAGCATGTTCATTGTATCCTAAGATGCTATTATAGTACATGTGTGTACTGGACGTTCAGATACTGCTCACATTCTAAATTCTATTGATGAATTCAGCCGTGAGGTTGGGTTTTATTATCTAGCATTGTTTTCTAGAATCAGAGCATGATAAAACCAATAAAGAAGTTAAAGTAGGCTTGGAATGTAGTACATAAAGGGGAATAATATGTACCAGGGGTGCACAAATCCCAGATAACTGGTTTCCCAGGCAAGTAAATTTTTTTGTGGCGGTGCCTAATATTTTCAGCGTAATTATTGTAATATTTGTCCTTTCATATAATAATGCATATCATTTCACATGCACCAAGCAGGAAGTTTCAGCTAACTGTAACGTTCACAGTGCACTCCCAAATTGTGGGTCTGCATTATAGGTTTACTAGATTTATGGAAATTTTTGTGCATTTCATATGCACATTCATTTATTTAGTGATCATGTACACATATTGATGGAGACATAGATATAATGATACCATATGTTCTTGGGCGTGATGCTACGCAGTATGGTAAAACTTAACTGATATGTGGGATGAATGTACTGCCCCATCAGTGTGGAATGTTCAGAGAGTTATTCTTCTGCCCTGAAGATGAAGGCAGAATATTCTTCAGATAAATCAGTAAACTTTCTACCAGATTACATGGCATCATGTCCTAGAAGAAGTGATATTCATAGTCACTACCATAAAACTCTCAAATCTTACAAAAAAGCTAGTTTGTGGGATGTGAACAAGTACCTAAAGAAATCAATATTGGTGGAGGTGCCCAGTTCAGATAGTGGCCAAGGAATCAGCCTTTTTGTCCACTAATTTTTATAGTCTGCTTTAGTCAATGCAGCAAATGCTGGGATAGTCAAGTCCATTAGGCCACATATGCTTCCTGTCAAGTCTTCATTCTCAGTTGTGTTACTATCTTTGCTCTATTATCTGAGACATAAAAAATCCTAACAAGATAGAACGAGATCAGCAAATTTACAGTTCCAGATTAATTTTATTCTGTTTTATGTAGAAAATAATACAAGTAAAACTCCGTGTTAAGAATATTCTCTATATTAGAAGGAGTTATGACAGTTGCTTGGAACTGTTGACACATTTGTCAAGTAATGGAATATTCATGCCTGAACATGATCTTAAGTACAGTAAGAATGTCCTGTATGAATGATGAAATGTAGTAAGGGATCCCATTTTTAAAACACCAACAATCTGGGCACTTAATAACATTTAGGAGTTGGAGGTGGGAAAGAAAGAAATTTCAATATGTCATATAAAAAAAAAGTCATTTATTTATATTAACTCAGGCTAACTCAGATAAAATTTATGAGATATAGATACCAAAAATAGACAGTAGTAGGAAAAATATTACTCAAACTCAGACACTTAGTTTACTTACTGATTTTTCTTTACATATCCATCCACATCCTTGGTAGTCTTGAGTCCATACTCTACAGTCACTAATCTACACATTCTTCTCTCCTTCTTGTGTTCCTTTTTGTTAATGGTTGTTTTATGGCTCTGCTACTCCTACAGATATTTTCTACTACTGTGAAAAAGTCAAAATGTTCATAAACATTGTCAGAAATGCTGTACAGTGATACCTCAGCTAACGAAGATAATTTGTTCCGGAATCACATTCGTTAGCCGAAATCTAGGTTAGCTGAAGCAGCTTATGTTATCAGGTGTCTTACTTCTCGCTGTCTCGAACGTAAACAACCCAGTCGGGTTGGTGGGCCTCCCCTGTGTGATGTGGTCAGCTCATTTCTTTGTCACACACATACAGACGGAAAAGATAAGCTCCTGGAATGGCCCGACCATTCATGTTTGCTGCTTTATATTAGCGTGTGCATCCACTAATACATTCCTTAGCCGAATCCATATTCGTTAGCCGAGTCCGAAAAACAGTGAAAAAAATCGTTTGCCGAAAAATTTGTTAGCAGGGTCACTCGTTAGCCGAGGTATCACTGTATTTTTATGAGCTTAAAACACCCAGATAATTTGGCATCCTATGAGTAAACTGAACTTTGTGGAACACTGGGACAGAGCTCTTTAAGGCCCATAAAATGGGAACCATCCTGGAAAACTGACACAAATGGGATCCCTATACACAGTACAGTTGTACTAATGTTTTGTTTAAATGTTTGTATATCCAGCTGTGTGCATGCATATACTGAAGTGCCTGTGTTGAAGAATGGTTTTACGAGATTTTAATCTTATTTTAAAGTGATACAAGAGGAAACATACATATTTCCTCATGGACCACATTGCATAAATATATTTCTCTGCTCATTACTTAAGAAGAACTCATGCCACTGCTCTAAACATAATCATGCTGTGCAATAATATGCCATATCAAACAACAGCTAACCCTTTGAATGTACTGATGGTCGGGCTGGTCTTATTGAAGGTGACCCTGAACTGTTGGATTCTACTGGTGTTTATGGGAAACCCACGCACGCCCAACACATCTACTTACCTTATTACGAGGGCCAAATGCTGCTTATGCGTAAGTGCGTCCCGTTCGTCTGCCTGCGAAGTTTTCAATTCTCGCTTTTCATGACAGTTATCCCCATGCTGTGCACAACATCTGTCAAAGTTACAACTGCTGATGGTGATGCAGGTACCATATTGCTGTGGCCTTTGTTTCATGGTCCAGAATGTTGTGACTTAGTCATTTCTAAATTTAACTTCTAAAGGAATACAGTGTCATTGTTTTAAATTTACAGCTGTTAAAATACAGTTTGTATCTTTTGTCCTGTCACAGAATCAAGGTCTGCATTGCTTTCACCACCCAAGCAGATTTTGTGCACCTAAATGCTTTGGTTATGGGCCTGCTGCCTGTCCATTTGTACATACGTGCTGTGAGGTGTTGGGAATGCTGGGTTTGATATCATTTATCCTGTTTAGTTAAATCCTCAGAGACAATATTGTGTGGCCTGGTGACAAGCTGTTTATGGCAATTTATATTCTGCAGTACTTACTGTTACTAGTCATTGTGTTTGGGTGTTTATGGAAGTTGATATGCAGTTAATAGACTTTGAGCTTAGTAGTCTTCTATGTATGCACTTGTGCGCGTGCGCGCACACACACACACACACACACACACACACACACACACACACACACACACACACACACACACACACACACACACACACACACACACACTACAAGCAAGGATGTTACATTAAAGAATAGTAACTGGTTTGTGAGATACAATACAATTTCTCTTATAAGTGTATTCCAGGTTATTAAAATTCTGAAATATGTGCACTAATTGATAAATATATTTGCTACAGACAAAGTAGATATGTTGAAGTGAAGTGATTAGTTTTAAGGTAGTTCCATGCAACTGTGAGAAACCCAACAATATATAGTGCAGGGCTGCACAAATCTGGGGCACCAGTTTGCCAGGGTGACTAAATTGTGAATGGTCGCTCTTAGTATTTGTGGGTCCTGTACTCTAATTTTGTTTTGTCTGTTTTTAGTTTAGTGTCTGTTTTTAGTTTAGTATGGCACTTGCTTCATATCATCATTCTGGTGCCTAGAATTTTGAGGCACCTCCTAAATTTTTGAAAAATTTGTTCACACTTCCTGTAATGGTGTTCCACTTAATTTCAAAATAAAAATCTCTATTTGCTGGGAAACTCCTGTTGAATAACATTCTGCAGACTGAGATGAATAATATTAAGGATAAAAGTGTTGCATTTTCTTGGTATTTTATGTGTTTTTAGTGTGGAGAGGTGGGTTGTGGGAAGATGAATAGTATACAAATATATAAATTGAAATTGAATTTGAAAATATCTCTATTTCAGTAACTGCATAGATTTATGTTCAAGAATAGGTCTGTCATCAGAATTAAAGCCCAATATGCACAGAAGTATGTGAGATGGTAGTTGTTTGGTCTGCAAGTGGCAGATTCCAGCAGTTGCACTATAGTTGTAGTGATTTAGATGGGTAGTTGTAGAGCACAAATACCACTACACAGGAAACCTGCTTTCAGAGTAGGAACTGTGATACTGTACTTATTGAGTTACTGAAGAATTAAAATACAAGAATTAGAATACAAGGATATGTTTGCTATGATCTGATTATATTGGAATCAAGTTTTCTGTAATATACTATCTCAGTACATCAGAGATTATTATGTGGACATAGACTGCCACCAAAATTTTGGCACTTGATGTTGTACGGATCACCCTCCCTCAATTTTGTGTTATTTATACCATGCGTTTTCTTACATTCAGTATATTAACCAAAAAAAAAAATGCTCCAACTTTTTTATTATTACCAACTTGATACACAAATTTCTTGTTCATTTACACAAATTACATGAAATTAAATTCCTCTACATGTTTCGAGCGCATTCCGCCCATCATCAGGAGGTCAACGACACAAATTTTACAGATGCAGCCTCTGGTATCGTCACTCTCTGCAAGTGGTTGTCTTGTGCAACCGCTAAGGATTGCACAAGACAAGCGGTTGCACAAGACAGTCACTTGCAGAGAGTGACGATACCAGAGGCTGCATATGTACAATTTGCGTTGTTGACCTCCT
>Ga0268261_10001738_pt1 | contig 15262 bp, 15 predicted proteins | sample TergutNc150P1_FD_190353 | JGI IMG/M metagenome (GOLD analysis project Ga0268261, IMG submission 190353) | Nasutitermes corniger P1 segment gut microbial community from laboratory colony in Florida, USA - Nc150 P1 (SPAdes) (version 2) | ecosystem: Host-associated > Arthropoda: Insects >... | reverse complement strand
GGTTAAAGATGGCGTGGTGCCGCTGCGGTTGATTATGAGCAGCTCGGAATACAAACGCGCTGCCGCTGGCATTAACCCTGCTAACGGTGTGCGTTGCCACGTTTCTGGTATCGACATCGTGCGTGATGCTGAGGGCGTTTACCGCGTTTTGGAAGACAACGTGCGTACCCCATCGGGCGTGAGCTACGTGATTGCCAACCGCCAAGCGATGGTGCGCGGGTTCCCCGAACTGTTCAACTCGGTGCGCGTGCGCCCGGTGGCCGAATACCCTCAGCGCCTGCTGGCCGCCCTGCTAGCCGCCGCCCCCGAGGGCGTGCCGCACCCCACCGTGGTGGTGCTGACCCCTGGTGTACACAACTCCGCTTACTTTGAGCACACGCTACTCGCCCGCTTGATGGGTGTGGAGTTGGTGGAAGGCCGCGATCTGTATTGCAGCAACGGCTTGGTTTACATGCGCACCACCCAAGGCCCGCGCCGCGTTGACGTGATTTACCGCCGCGTGGATGATGAATTTTTGGACCCGGTGCAATTCCGCGAAGATTCGATGCTGGGCGTGCCCGGTTTACTGGGCGTGGTGCGTCGGGGCAAAGTCACCTTGGCAAATGCGATTGGCAACGGCGTTGCGGATGACAAACTCACTTATACTTATGTGCCTGATTTGATCCGGTACTACTTGGATGAAGAGCCAATTCTCAAAAACGTTGACACTTGGCGCTTAGAAGACCCAGTGGCCCGTGAAGAGGTACTGGACCGCTTACCGGAACTGGTAGTTAAGCCGGTTGATGGCAGCGGCGGCAAGGGTATTGTGGTTGGCCCGGCAGCAACGCCTTCACAAATTGAGGCTGTCCGCAAAACCATTATTGCTGACCCGCGCGGTTGGATTGCCCAGCCCGTGGTGCAACTTTCTACCTCGCCCACTTTTGTGGATGGCAATTTCCGCCCCCGTCACATCGACCTGCGCCCCTTTGCCGTTAACAACGGCGAGGATGTATTTGTGCTGCCTGGCGGTTTGACTCGCGTGGCGCTGCCTGAGGGGCAACTCATTGTGAACAGCTCGCAAGGTGGCGGCTCTAAAGATACTTGGGTGCTGGAAGGCCGCGCGCGGCGCTCGCGGGCTGGGGCGCCCGATGGGGCCGTGACTGGGGCTTCGCGTTGGGGCGTGGCTCGCAGCGGGCAGCCGTTTAGCACGCACCCGTCCGATAGCCGGTCCGAACAACAGCAGCAGCAGCAACAACAGATTTCGTTGTCCCATGCTGACCGCGTTTTGTTGCGCTTGCCGCAAATCCAACAGCAACAACAGCAGCAACAGCAAACCCTGCAGATTCCGTCGTTTTCCCGTCATTCTGCGGCAAGCGCTGAAAGCGCGCCGATCGCAGAATCCAGCAACACAGAAAGCGGTGCCCCATGCTAAGCCGCATCGCCGAGGCGCTGTTCTGGATCGGCCGCTACGTTGAGCGCGCCGACAACACCGCGCGCATCTTGGACGCCCACACCCAACTCTTGTTGGAAGACCCTTGGGCCGACACCGAGCTGATTTGCCGCTCCTTGCTGACCATCATGAACGCGCCGGTGCCCGATGGTGGGGAGTTGAACCCCGAAACCGTTCTGAATTCTCTGGCACGGGACCCGCATAATGCCAGTTCCATTGTGGGTTCGCTGATTGCGGCCCGCGAGAATGCCCGCCGCGCGCGTGAGTCCATCAGTTCGGAGTTGTGGGAATGCCTAAACACCACGCGTAATGATGTGGCTCACAACGCCGCCACCATGGTTCCGCACGATTTCTTTGTGTGGGTGCGTTCGCAAGCCGCCATCGTAAGCGGTTTGGTGGATAGCTCCACCTCGCGTGATGCCACTTGGCATTTTATGGTTTTAGGCCGTTCGATTGAGCGCGCCGACATGACCGCGCGTTTGCTGACCATCCGCGCCTACCTGGGTGATTTAGGGCCAGGTTGGCCCACGTTGCTGCGTAGTTGCGGGGCCTTTGAGGCATTTTTGCGGGCTCGCCGGGGCACCATTGACGAGGATGCGGCCGCAGGTTTCTTGTTGCGTGACCGGTTGTTCCCACGCTCTATTGTGAGCTCGTTGGCGCGTGCGCACCAAACTTTGCGTGAATTAGAGCCTGCCGAAGGCCGCCGCGGCATCGACGATGAAGCCATCCGCGAGCTCGGCATCGTGCGTACGGACCTGGAATACTCCCGTTTGGATGATATTTTGTCAGACCTACCTTCCGAAATGGCGCGCGTGCAACTCGCTTGCTCCATGGCGTCCCAGGCGATCAGCGACCGGTACTTCCCGGCCGCAGCCACCACTAAGTGGATTGGGGAGGCACTGTAATGGCTGGGCTTTCTACTTATTTAGGCGGCATGGAGTACGGGGGGGACGATGGTGCCGCGCCATCGTCGGTACTCAAAGTGGTGCACACTACGGTGCTGAATTACCCGGTGCCGATCATCGCTTCATATAATGAGGCCCGCATGCACCCCATCAACGATGAGCGGCAATTTGTGCGCCGGTTTAAGTTGGATACCAAACCGATCACTTGGCACGATGAATACGTGGATTATTGGGGCACTGCCGTAACAGCATTTGAGGTGCTGACCTCGCATAAGCGCCTTCGGATTGCGATGGAGGCCGTGGTGGAAATCCACCAGGTTGACCCGCGCGCCGCTGGCCTGGGCCGCCCCAACGCCACCTGGGAAGAGTTAGCCTCTGAGGGTGTGTTGGATCGCTTTGCTGAAATGTTGACCCCCACGCCCACTACCTCGGTTTCTGCTGACGTGGTTTCGCTGGCCCGTACCGCTGCTGGTGATCTAGAACCGATGGAGGCTGCTGAAGCGGTTTGTAATGCCATCCGCGACCAGTTGGAATACGTACCTGGCGCTACCACGGTGCATACCTCCGCTGGCGAAGCCTGGGAAGCGCGCCGTGGGGTTTGCCAAGACATGGCTCACTTATGTTTGGGCGCTTTGCGCGCTCTTGGCATGCCTGCCCGGTACGTTTCTGGCTACTTGCACCCTAAGGCTGATGCCGAAATCGGTGAGAAAGTTAAGGGCGATTCGCATGCTTGGCTGGAATTTTGGGCCGGGGAGTGGATTGGTTACGACCCCACTAACCGCAAGTTTGTGGGGCTCGACCACATTGTGGTGGCCCGCGGTCGCGAATACGGCGACGTGCCGCCCCTCAAGGGCGTGTACGCTGGCGCCCCCGAGTCCCAGCTCTCCGTTACCGTCGAAATGACCCGCCTCGCCTAGTCTCACTTCGGTTTCTGCCAACTGTCCAAAGGATGGCGTAAACTAGCGACTAGGTAAACGGATCGAGATGTGAAGAAGGCGGAGTGATGAATAAGTTGCTGGAGCGCATAACCATCGATCCAAATATATGTTTTGGAAAGCCCGTAATCAGGGGCTTACGGTACCCAGTCCACTTCGTGCTTGAACTGCTCGCCTCTGGTATGACACAATCCGAAATCTTGGACGATTACGAAGATCTAGAACCTGCAGACATAGCCGCAGCCCTTGAATACGGTGCGCTCAAGACCAATGGCCGCGCTATCGCGTTAGTTGCCGCGTGAAATTCCTCGTAGATGCCCAGTTGCCCCGGCGCTGCGCGCACTGGCTCACAAGCCAAGGGCACGATGCTGTACACACCTTAGACCTGCCGCAAGCCAACCAAACGGGCGACCACGATATTGCAACGATTTCCGATACCGACCAGCGCTCCCTCTCATTGCCGGGCGTTCGTTCTATTCTAGCAGTTCCGGTGGGGTGATTATGGCCGGTCTCCGAGGTTTTGGACAAAGCGGGCGTCTTGCCAGATGGTGAAGCCAATTACGGTTGGCTCAGTTATGTGGTGCGTTGGATCGTTTACGGCCACCTCTTCCCAACCAATCAACCGCCCATTTTCCGGGGATACCAGCAGCAGGTAGAAGTTATCGACACCGGTTCCGGGGAAAGCCTCGTATGCGAAAGCCAGAGCCGGGCGCCCAATTCGGTCTGTAGTTTCGCCAAGGGAATGAAGCGCCGGGCTGGTACTGGCCAGTTCCCATAGCGAGGCTGCGAGGTCATCCGGGATCAGGTTTGTTCGGTATAGCGAGGTAATCGCGAATAGTAAGCATTGCTCGGAGTTGCCACAATCGGAGCGTGCCAGTAATTGGTTCCTTAGCTGTGATGTATCACGGGATAATTCGGCGGTAACCCATGGAGTGAATGCTTGCGAACCGTGCCTTAGGTCGAATTCGGTGGGCGCCTTTAAAACGTATTCAGCCGCCTCTCCAACTATTGGCTCGGTGAAGTTAAGCTGGTTGAAATCATTGATGTCGACCATAGGGCCGTAAATTGTCTGCGCCAAGCCTGAGCCATCGGGTGCAATCCAAAACTCATTTGACTGCAAACCGATACGTTGGCGGGCATCAGCGTCAAGGGATTCAATTTCCAAAATGTGGTCGATAAGCGAAATGAACTGAATGTCGCCTTGTCCCGCTTGACCAGCCGAGGCTGCTATTTGCTGTGCCGCTTGGAGCGCGGCTTTGGCCGACGGAGCATGGGTAATATTCGTTAAGTCAGCACCTGGTATCTGTAGTGGCGCAATTCCTGCGAGCATCATTTCGGACGATAGCGATGCGCTTTCGACGCTGAGGTGCGCGCCAACCCCAACGGCCACCGCCCCAGCCAGGCAAGCCGCCAAAACCCACTTAGTCTGACTGCGCCATTTTGAGGGAGTAAAGACGCTAGTGGTAATAGATGGTATTTCTACAGTTTGCGGCGTATTTGCCATTTCAATTGCGCGGGCGTAAATTTTTTCGCCTCTGGCCTCCGTTAGTCGCGCACTATCCGGCAGCGGCGGGTTGAGTCCGTTGCTTTCCATAAACTCGCGCAATTCAATAACGGTGTGTTCATTATCGAGATTGGTTTTCATCGCACTTCCCTTTCGGATGCAATTATTTTCTTAAGGTGTTGGCGTGCTCTTTGCGCACGGGTAGTTACGGCGGTTGGGGATATTCCCAAAATTGCTGCAATTTCGGAGGATGTGAACCCAGAAAATACTGACAAGTAAATTACTTCACGTTCCTTTTCGGGTATCTGGGTGAATAAACGCTTTACGCGGTCCTTTTCGTCAACATAACCGCCAAGTTCGGTGGAAACTGGGGTTGATGAACTAACGGCCTTAATAATTGAAAAGCCTTTACGCTTTTGCCTAGCCAATTCGTGGAGTTTATTGCGAGCGAAACCAAATACCCACATCGTTTGGTTCTCAAGTCCCGCAGGGGCACGCTCCCATTTGGCATACACCTCACTCATTACTTCGGCTGCAACATCGTCAACATCCGAGGGATCACACTGACGCGCAAGGTATGCATGAAGCCGGGCAATTACCGAATCAAATAGTTCCCGAAACTGCTGGTTCACAACTTCGGGGTCTGGAGCGTTCATACCTATACGTGTCATACGGGTGCCATTTTGTCACATCGAGTTTTACAAAACTTTCGGCAGACCACGGGAGCATCGAAACTGCAAAAAGCATGGTACACTCCGTGTACACAATCTTTATGAGGAGAGCATTATGGTCGCAACTAAAGTAGGGGTGCGGGAGTTCCGCGCAGGGTTGGCCAATTTCATTGAGTCCGATTCGCCAACCGCTGTCACCAAACACGGGCAGACGGTCGGCTACTTCATCCCAACTCGCGGGGATCGCACCGCCGAACGCGCGGCTCTAATCGCTGCTGGCCGGAAACTTGATTCTCTAATTGCCGAAGAGGGAATCGACATTGCAACCGCAATTGATGATTTCGCTGCCCTCCGCCGAGCGGATGCCACCGCCAATGGCAACTAGCCGGAATCTGGTACTTGACGCCAACATCGTAATCAGCGCAGCACTCGGCCAACGGGTACGCGAGTTACTCGCCTACGCCGACGACGAGGTTTCGTTCTTCGCCCCACATATAGCTTTCGACGACGCGGAACGCCACCTACCCACCATCGCTACAAGGCGCGGATGGAGCGCCGAGGCCCTGGCTGACGCTCAGGGAACCTTAGCAGCGGTGAAGAAAAATGTGGATTCGGTTCCCGAAGAGATGTACCAAATAAAGAAAGCTGAAGCTCTCGCCCGAATTGCCGCCAGAGATTCTGACGACTGGCACTTTGTTGCGTTGGCCTTACTTCTGGACTGCCCCATTTGGACGCACGATGCCGACTACCTAGGTTCCGGCATTCCCACTTGGACTACCGACACAGTTGATATTTATTTACGAAGCGAATAGTGGCCAATCGCGTTGCTTGGCTTATTTGCAAAAATAGTTTATGCTCTTTTTATCGGCACGATGGGCACGAAATAAAATGCACCCTTGGTTGGTTTCCAAAATGGAATAATGAAGTTGTATTAACCGTAGTATGAAAATAGAAAAGATGATGAGCGATTGGATACAATTTCAAATTTCCTTAGCGGCCTAGCCGTTAAGGGTGCAAGCTCCGTATTCAGGGGTGCAGCGGCAATTCGCCCCGACGAGCAATTGCAATTTGAGTGACGGCGTAACTTCGTGCCAGAGCGGATTCTTCAATTACTTCCGCAGGCTCGAGGTACAAGTTAGTGTCGGTTGGGTTCTGTGTGAGCACTTTCCCCGGCACCATTAATCCCTGTTCGCGGATTGCTTCAGCGAGCGGGGTGCGGTCAGTATCTAGCACGATCGCCACCTCGGCGTCGTCACGAAATTCAGCGAACCCCGCCCGGTTAAGCGCGATGCGGTATCCAGGCTCGTCAAGAACTACCACAGCGCGACGCCGTTCTGGTGGAATCAAAGCGTCTGTTATGTTTCTTGGTGAGCGAATTGAACTGGACATCTGCCGGATTGGGGCCTCAGATTCTGGCCTTTGGTCTCGTTGAAGTTTCCGGCGTCTCAAAATCTCATTGGCCTCATCAAAGTCCAACGTGCGGTTAATAGCCTCTGCACATTCAGCCATTTGTCTTGTATCTACTCGAACCTCCCGAGGCCAAGCGAACACTAAAGGTAGCGGTCTACCTCGTTCGTCCACATCACAGCTTGGTAAACGAAGCACAATGAGCCTACGATTAAATGGGTCTGGTACCACGGGCGGCCCGGGGTCCCAAATTGTCGACTGTGAGGTAAGCACTTGTGGCTCAATCCTCATCATTGCTTTTGCAACACGTTCTATTAGCTCCGGGCTTGCGGGCTGGAATGCGCCAGTTTTTGGATCAACGGTGGCGATGGTGTTGATGCCAAGACGTTCCGCGATGGCGACAATTGAGGCATCTGTGGTGCCTAGTGGGAAGCCGACGTATTGCTTCGCTGTTTCAGCCATTCGAATGTAATCGTCCCTAAGCAGCTCCACCGGCTGGAATTCGTTATCCGCCACAGCAGGATGGTCGCCCGCATAGCGTTCATAGGCAACAGTTTACTAGCAGCGTCAAGCGAGATATTTCCGGTGGGAGGTTTTCACGTTGGCTTAGTTCACGAGGGCGTAGTGCATGGTGGTGTCGATTTTGACATGACCCAATAGCCGCTGCACCTGCTCAATCGGCATCCCTTTGTCAATGGCGCGGGTGGACTACACAGATTACACCTACCCAAACATTGATGTGGCAGTAGAACCGTCGACTTTCAATTATCATGCGTGAGCGACTGCTAGATGTAGTAGTCGATCATGGAGGCATCGTTGGGGCGGGCGGCGATGGCGGCAGCGGCATCGCGCGGGATGCGGTTTTTGGCAGGCACCCCCACAGCAATGTTGCCGGGCGGAACGTCACGGGTAACCACGGCGTTAGCGCCGACTTGGCTGTTATCGCCCAGCACGATGGGCCCCAGCACCTTGGCACCAGCACCTATCATAACGCGGTTACCCAAGGTGGGGTGGCGTTTGCCCTTCACCATCTTGGTGCCGCCCAGGGTGCTGCCGTGGAATAGCAGGCAATCGTCGCCGATTTCGGTGGTTTCGCCAATTACTACGCCCATGCCGTGATCAATAAACAGCCGCCGCCCGATCACGGCGCCAGGGTGAATTTCGATGCCGGTCAAAAATCTGGTGAATTGGCTGAGCAAGCGGGCCGGGATTTTTAAGCCTGGCACCTGCCACATCCGATGTGCAATTCGGTGCAACCACAAAGCGTGTACGCCGGGGTAGGCCAACGCCACTTCCAAGCGGCTACGGGCGGCCGGGTCATGTTCGGCAGCGGCATCTAGATCTTCCGATAAAGATTTCCACAGCGTGGCGAAGCCCCCATGGTGATGGCTAATCGGATCATCGTGAATTAGGCGCCCCTTTTTGTCCCGCGTCAAAACGGGGGTGCCATCCAATGCCACAACTGCCACAACTAAACCTTATCAAAGTTCAGGCGACAATCGTCATTCTGTGCGTAATCGCAGAATCCAGAGACCCTGCGACTACGCGCAGGGTGACCTTTGAGGTAGCGGAGCGATGAAAGAGAGCGTTTATCGGAGCGCATAAAGGAGTGGAGCGTAGCGTAACGACGGACCGTAAGTGGAGCGAAATGAAGTCCGGGAGGAGCGGTCCAAGGCTAATGCATCAGATCCTGATATAAAACAGTCGATAGGTAGCGCTCGCCGGTATCGGGCAGGATGACGACGATGTTTTTGCCTTGGCTTTCGGGGCGTTTGGCCACCTGCAGCGCTGCGGCCAGAGCTGCGCCCGATGATATACCAACCATCAAGCCCTCTTCTTGGGCACACTCGCGGGCCACCTTGAGCGCAGTTTCGGCATCAATGTCGATCACTTCATCGTAAATGCTGGTATCCAGCACCTCGGGCACAAAGTTGGCCCCGATGCCCTGGATTTTGTGCGGCCCGGGCTGCCCGCCATTCAAGATGGGGGACTCAGCCGGTTCAACTGCAATTACTTTTAAGTCTGGATTGCGGGTTTTGAGTACCTCACCAACGCCCGTGATGGTACCGCCGGTGCCCACCCCTGCCACGATCGCATCCACTTGGCCGTCGGTATCTTCCCAGATTTCCAGCGCGGTAGTTTTACGGTGAATCTCGGGGTTGGCCGGGTTGGCAAATTGGTGGGCCAAAACTGCACCGGGGCGTTCGGCAGCAATCTTTTCGGCAGCGGCCACGGCTCCCTTCATGCCTTCGGCGCCCGGGGTCAATACCAGTTCCGCCCCGAATGCGCGCAGCAAAGCACGGCGTTCCAAACTCATGGTTTCCGGCATCGCCAGCACCACATGGTAGCCACGCGCCGCACCCACCCAAGCCAGTGCTATTCCAGTATTGCCGCTGGTACCTTCGACGATGGTGCCACCGGGCTTTAGTTCTCCGGATTTTTCGGCAGCATCGACGATGGCGACGCCCAAACGGTCTTTAACAGAGCTGGCGGGGTTGTAGAACTCCAGCTTGCCAATCACATTGGCCCCGGTTCCGCTGGCCAAGCGGTTAATCCGAACTAGGGGAGTGCGGCCCACCAGCTTGGTCGCATCATCAAAAATCTTCGCCATGCCCCCAACTTAGTAAAGCACATGGACAAATTCATTCTGATGCTGCGTCTACTGCTTCGAGGCGAAGTTCCACCGCCATCTGATCGGCATCCAAGGTATCGAAAACGCGTGATATGGCTTCGGAATCGTGAGTACCCAGCTTAAGAACGTCAAGCAAGGTTTCATGTTGCTTTTCATAAACGCGGCGCCGCAATTCCAAAAACTGCCGTAGGCGCTTCCAGGCTGCCTCTTGGTTATATTCCAAATCAAAGACATTATCAGCGGCGTCAGTTTTAACCGGGTTTTCCATCGGCACCGGGGTAGCGCCATCACCCAATTGCTCTTCCATAAAGATCAACGTCGGCTCATTCATTAAGCTAGCTTTAACCTCATTAACTACATCATCGTGATATGGTTCGCCTGCTTCACTACGTAAGTAAGGGTCACCTAATAAACTATCAGAAGAATCCTTCAAAATGGAACGCAAAGCCCGCACATGACTCGGCTCATAAATGCGATTATTAATGAGATTCAGCCATCGTAAAATAATTGGGAAAGTGAACCCTTGGAATAATAAGGTACCGGCAGCGACAATTGCAGCCAATAGTACTAATAGGGAGCGGTAAGCAAAGTCCCAAGGCAATAATTGGGCTGCAGCGAGCGTAACCGCGCCGCGCATCCCAGCCCACAATATGGCGATGCCTTCTTTGCGGCCTAAATGTTCGCGGATGCGGTACGCATCATCGGCAATTTGCCGCAGGGCAGCGGAATCTTCCGGGCCAATTTGATCCGGTGGTACTTGCGCCCATTTGAAACGTTTTGCGGCTTTAGGTAAGTGGTTACGTAAATGATGGTGGCGCCGATGCGACCGCTTAGCGCCGTGATTTAGAATCAATAATAGTGGGAATACAAATATGGCTCGGATAGCAAGTAGAATTGCACCAGAAAGGGCTGCGAGCAGCCAAAGGTGGTGAGCATCGTTAACTATGGCCCTGGTGTCATTAAAAACGGTGGATAATTCTAGCCCCATTACGAAAAACAAGGCCCCTTCCAACATCGTCGCAATGGTAAGCCAGTTATATTGCCCGTATTGCCTATCTTGGGGTTCTAAGTAACGTTTACCGGCCCACCCAGTAAATAAGCCGGTAATTACCACGGCCATTTCGCCAGATGAATTTAGTGATTCGGCAGCCAAAAATGCCGCAAAGGGAACCACAAAAGTTAAGGCCGTAGTTAATTCGGGGAATTTAATCAGCCGCCGCATCCAAATGCCCAGAATGCCCACAATAATGCCGCAAATAATGCCGCCAGCCACCAACCAAAGAAAGTTTCCAGTCACCCAACTAAAAGTGACGGTAGCAGCAGTGGCAGCAATGGCCGCACGCATCACTACTAGGGCCATCGCGTCATTTAGCAGCCCTTCACCCTCCAGCATCGTGATCAGGCGATGGGGCGCGCGCACTTTCTTGGCCACCATCGTCGCAACTGCCCCGGTGGGGGAGAGTACCGCGCCTGCCGCGATGCCCGCAGCCAGGCCCAAACCGGGCAGCCAAAAGTGCAGGATGACGCCAAAAACCACAGATGTAGCCAGCACCAGCAGCACCGACAACCCCGAAATAGCGCCCCAGTTGCGCCGTAAATCCAAAGTGGGCACGTTCACGGCCGTGGCGTACAGCAAGGGGGGCAGCACTAGCAAAAAGATGAGTTGCGGCGGCACTTCAAACGTGGGCAGGCCCGGCAGATGGCTCATGGCAAAACCCAGGATTACCAGCAGCAGGGGGGAGGCCACGCCAAGTTTCGGGGCCAGCGCGCTCACCCCGATAATCACCACCGCAGCTGCCAGGATCATCCCCAGCACGGTATTGTCCACGAGTCCATATTAGCTTTTGGGCATGGCAAAACCTGGCTGATTTAGTTGGCAATTAACTCACTATAAATCTGTTCGGAACGATTTTCCAACGAACCCTAATTGTTCTTAGAGTTGGTATTGGGTGAACAGATTTAATGGGGGATTAGGTTCTTACGTGTAATCCCCTGAAAGTTTAGCGTTTAGTTGGCAAGGCCGCGCCAACGGGGGTGGCGCAACCTAGCCTCCGGCGCTTCGGCATCGTCCAAAGTCCACTCCGCAAATTCCACTTTGCCCTCTAGTTTGGGTTTTACCCAAATCGCTGCCGTGGATTCCGCTTTACTCAGCCCGGAGATGCCTTTAGGTGGTTTGTCAGTGTTTAGCGGTTTTAGCGTGGCTTGTAGCTCATGGCGCATTTTCTCGGTAAAGCCGGTACCTACCCGGCCTACAAATTGATACGTCTTCGGCGCGGTGTTTCTAGCTAATAGCAGTGACCCGATGGCGTTTGGGTTTTCGTTTGCTTCCCCGGCATGATATGGCTTCCACCCGACGATGTAGTACGTGCCTTGTTGCAAATGCTTTATCTTTAGCCAATCTTTGGACCTGACGCCCGGTTGGTATTTCGCATTGGCCCGTTTGGCCATTACCCCTTCAAGTTTATAATGTTCAGAAATGGTGATTGCATCTTCATAAGGTAATTCTGGGGAAATGTGTACGGGCCCTTTTTCACTAACTACTTGTTCAAGCAATTCCCTGCGTTTTGCTGCCGGTTCATTTACTAAGTTTCTATTGCCCAATTGCAGAATGTCAAAGATTTGAATGGTCAGTTCGGCGGTGCTGGTATTGGGGTCATATGACTGTAAATCGCGGAAGCTCGGTACCCGGTTTTTTAGCGCAACTATTTCAGTATCTAATATTACAGGGAATACCTGCCCTACCTGCTCGGCCAATACGTTAAGTGCTGGATACCTGGAGTGCCCATATTTATCTAAAAATTCTAGGCCGTTGCGTGAATACAATCTAAGTGTCGGTTTTCCATTTTCTTCGGTGATTACGGCTAGGCAGCGGTAGCCATCCCATTTCAATTCAAAACGCCATTTAGGATTAGCACTATGCCCGTCCTTTTCCAACATTGCCAATTCACTTTGGCTCGCCATCACTGCCAACATCGGGCTAGGCAACTCAACACTAGCCGTTGGTCGGGCGGTACCGTCGGGGTTGCTAGAAACCACGGGGGTAACCGTTTTCTCCGATGTTACGCCATTAACGGGTTTAACGCGTTTAGCGGATTCGGTTCCCTTGGCGGAGGTAACAGTAGCACCAGAGTTTTGCGAGCGGGCGGGTTTAGCGCCCGATGGCGCAGTTAACAGCCCTTGCAGCAAATCGCCATATTTATGAGCACGTTGTAGTACTTCATCGAACCTTAACTGTTTAAGGTTGGGTGATTCGATTTCTTCCCAGGTGCGGGGCGCTACCGCGAATGGTTCTTTAGTGCCCCGCAAAGAATACGGGGTAATGGTGGTTTTCTTGCCATTGTTCTGCGACCAATCCACCATTACTTTGCCGACCCGTTTGGCTTTGCTCAAGGTAGAAACAACTAAATCCGGGTGGTCACCTTCTAGGTGCCTAGCTAATTCTTTAGCTAATTCACTTACTTGATCACTGGTATATGGTTTTTGGCCTTTTTTTGGTTTTAACGGCGCATAAAGGTGAATCCCTTTTGACCCGGAAGTGCAGGGGTAAAGTTCCAACCCCATACCCTGCATAATTTCTTTAATCAACACCGCCACTTTGGCACATTCTCTTAGGCCCACTCCCTCGCCCGGGTCTAAGTCAATTACCAATCTATCCGGGGGGAGTGGTTGTCCTTTGTTATCAACGCGCCACTGCGGCACATGGATTTCCAGGCCCGCCGTTTGCGCGTCCCATTCCAAAGCCGTTTTAGAATTGATTAGTGGGTATTCTTTTAGGGAATTTTGATGCTGAATTGGAACCCGTTCAATCCAATCCGGGGTACCCTTGCCCGTGTCTTTGGAATAAAACATCGGCTGTTCCACCCCATTGGGCCAAACGCGGCGAGTAATGGGGCGGTTTTTAATATGCGGTAGCAGGTAGGGCGCAATTGCAGAGTAGTAGTCGAATACCTGCTGCTTGGTGGTGCCAGTTGCTGGGTAAAGCACTTTATCCGGGTTAGTCAGCGTGACCTGCGGCTCCACACTATGATTCTAGCTTCTACCTGCTGTTAGTGCGCTATAAACTGACATGCAATAGCGTAACCGCAATGGAAGGTGTTTTTAGTAACACCTACAGCGTAAACGGTGGATAACAAATAGAATAGAACCGTGCGATCAATTTGGAATGGCGTTGTTAGCTTTGGCCTGGTAAATGTTCCGATCAAGCTTTATGCCGCTACCCACAACCACAATGTCGGTTTGCATCAAGTCCACACAGAAGATGGTGGGCGCATCCGCTACCAAAAAGTTTGTGAACTAGATGGGGAAGTGATCTCCCAACATGACATTTCCAGCGGTTACACCGATGGGCACCACCAAGTTATTTTAACCAAAGAAGACCTGGCGGATTTGCCAGCCGAACGTTCCCGCGAAATTAGCGTGGTTGAGTTTGTGCCTTCGGAGCAAGTTGACCCGATTATGTTTGGTGATTCTTACTATTTGGAGCCAGATTCTAAGTCGGCCAAAGCATATGTTTTGCTGCGCGAGGTGCTGAAGCAAACTAACCGCACCGCCATAGTGAAATATGCCTTACGGGAAAAGTCGCACTTGGGCATACTGCGCGTCAAGGATGATGTGCTGGTGCTGCAATCACTGCTTTGGGCAGATGAGGTGCGCAAACCAGATTTCAAGGCCATTGAAGATGTGAAAGTTTCCGACCGAGAACTTGACATGGCCAAAGCTTTGGTTGGCAGCTTCGAATCGGATTTTGACCCACACCAGTACGCCGATGAATACCAAGAACAACTCAAAATACTGATCCAAGATAAGCTCGCTAGCGGCGACGGGGTTACCGTTTCGCAAGCTTTCGGGAAGAAGCCTGCCGTTAGCGATGATGAGGGCGGCACCATCGACTTAATGGAAGCGCTACGCCGCTCGGTCGCCGCAGCCAAAGCCAAAACCGTCCCAGCGAACCTACCAAAAACCGTCGAACCACAAAAAGAAGAAAAGCCAAAAACAACCAAAAAACCCAGAGCCAAAAAATTAGGGAACGAAAGTTGAAATTCCGCAACCTAGTCTGTTATTCTTAACTCGTAGCCCATTGCGCTAAGCTCTGGGAAGTGAACCCGAGACTGTACCGGACGGTGCTGCGCTCGGGTTTCGCGCTTTCTCAAGTGACGTCCATGATCTGGACGAGGGGTGCCACGCGCCGCCGCCAATCCCCGCCTCTCGCCCAAGCCCAACCTATTGCATCAGGTATTGCGAGCAACGGCTCCGCTGCGGGGTCAATGTGCCGGTAAGCCACTGCATTCTTGGATTCCAATAAGACCAATTGCGTTAAGACTCGCTGGCGGTCTTGACGGACAAAGGACTCATCTTTTTCAAAAATAATCTCTGAATATCCTTGATTAACGGCATCCGAAACTAAGGTATCTATACACTTTCCGCGTTTCGCATGTTCCGTTCGCAGTTGTCTATCTGCGCGATAAATCCTGGTAGGAGCCCCAGTATTTACAATTAGGGAGAGAATTTGCTTTCTCCTTCTGTCATTTTCTCGATTCATATGAATCCTCCGTTGACCGGGAAGTATTAGGCTCTTTATTTGTTTCCGGGTTTCGGCAATTTGCGAAGGTTGAATGATTGTAGCTACCAGTAGAAAGTCCCGTTCTTTGCTTTCGTCAACATGATACGGACCGGGTTTCTTGGAGACTAATTGTCTCCCCTACGCCGGTTGGAGTTGGGGTTGATTTTCATTGTAGTGGGCTGCTTCGAATTCTGCAGGCGTAACCCAGCCGAGTGAGGA
>Ga0268261_10001737_pt1 | contig 15264 bp, 7 predicted proteins | sample TergutNc150P1_FD_190353 | JGI IMG/M metagenome (GOLD analysis project Ga0268261, IMG submission 190353) | Nasutitermes corniger P1 segment gut microbial community from laboratory colony in Florida, USA - Nc150 P1 (SPAdes) (version 2) | ecosystem: Host-associated > Arthropoda: Insects > Digestive... | reverse complement strand
GTCCAGAGGAGTCCTACCGACTGTGCTGCGTCGTCGTGTGTGATCTAGAAACATCAAGAATAGGTGCTCCATATATATATATATATATATGGCATTAGTAGCCTAAGGGTTAATGATTTAACCCTTATTCTGCTAACGTGGAGAAAATGGTGAGCTAATAATGCCAGCAAATAGCAGATGGGATTTAATTTGGGCTTTAAAGGGTTAAAGAGATATTGCATGAAGAAATCCTCTTCTTTGTTCCCACAAGAATCTCATGTACACTCATCTGTTTGTGGTGCCTAAACACTGCATGGCCTCACACACCTCCTTGTATAGTGCCATGAGAGCCAAAACAAGCCTGTCTCATCAAGGTTGAAGACTTGCTGCTCTGGAAGTGCCGTCAGTACTTGGTGCTGGCTGCATAATCGGCAGATACTGATTCCCCATTTCTCTTCCTGTTGTTTAGGCTCAGCCACATAATTTTAAAACCACCCTGTTTTTCTGGCATGGATGCAGTTCTTCATCTCATCCCAGACTGTGTGTAGTACTTGTATAACCGTATGGCATTCTGCCTTGCCATAGCACCATTCACTGACAACCATTTTGTGCCTCATCTTTCAACCATACACACAACACCCATTTGATCTTTTTGAGGAAGGGGTAATGACTTAAATTTGAAATGTTTGCTCTTGTTGGAGTACTGGCCTTAATGGTTCCCCTGATCTTGGCTTATTTTTCTCAGTAAACTGAATTATCATTTTTTAAGACACCATAATGGTATCTGAACACAGAAATTCTCACTCCCATGTCTACCATATTCAGTGTAGCTTTTCTTTATCATTTTATGCTTGAGCTTTTCATCAACATGTACATCGCCATATCCATTCCTAAGTTAAAACACATGGACACCAATAATTGTGAAAGTGCATTCGAATTTCATAATTTATCATACAGTATCCAGGTATATACTATGTGAGACATCAGCAGATGCTGACTGTTGTATGTTACTACACAAGTGCAACTGGTAATAGGTGAGAGAACCACACTGTGCTGCATAGGGTTAGTCTTCTTCTTCTATGAAGCTGTGGCCCATTTTTAAGCCATGGTCTCTGCAGTTTTCTTCCTCCATCATTTTCTCTCCCTGGTTGCCACCCTTCTTTTCCATATATCGAGCAAATCTGTGTCATCCCTCCAAACAGCATCCTTCCATCTACTTCTTAGGCTTCCCATTCAGCCTTCTTCTTCTGAAAAATCCTCCTATTACTTTTTGCAGGTTACAAGAGTCATCCATCTGTGTTATGTCACCAGCCCACTCTGAGTCTCTTCAAATGTAAAAATACTGGAAGTGCCATTTCATCAATAGAGTTTCTAGATCTCCACATTGTAAATGGCAAGCATTTCCAGCAGACTGCAGTACAGGCAAGATGTTCTTTCAGCCTGGTTACTACAAAATTTGCCATCTTTCAGGGCTATGGCTGTATCTGCATACAATGCTGAACTCTTCATTAGAACTCTTTTGCATTTTATTACATCCTGTGTCATGTCTGGCTGTGGCTTATATGCAGTTGGGTCACCACCTTTCATGGTCTTTGCCAGACAGACTGTTCTGGTCTGCTATGGTATATCCCCACCCTTAGTGGTACAGCAACATGTGACCTTAGTAAATATAGTGAAGTGATTAAAATCTTATAAATTGAGTACCCCCACTGATTATGTAAAAGGAAGGTTGTGTGTGTGTGTGTGTGTGTGTGTGTGTGTGAGAGAGAATATAATGTAAGTCCATTTGAAGCATAACATTAACAGTAAGTCTGTTTCACCAGGGACATGGTGTTATGGTTTTTGAAGATGGAACACATTATGAAGGGGAATTCCGAGCAGCAGGTGTGTTTGGTGGAAAAGGAACTTTAATTTTCAATAGTGGTGATCGTCTAGAAGGTGTACTGCATGGTGCATGGAATGAAGGTGTGAAGATAACAGGGACTCTGCATAAAAACACAACTACTCCCTCAAATCAACTCAAAAGGAAACCCAGGTATTATTTTTAATCTTACAGTAATTTCAGTGTGACAAGTAGGCAGTCAGAAATACACGCATTTGGTGGTCTGTCTTCATGATTATCTGTTGTTGATATGTATACAGCATTGTAATGTGTGTTAGGTAAGAGTGTTTATAATTTGGTAACATGATGTTACTCATACATTCAGCATATCATAACTTCTCTTTCTGCTGGTTGAAATGTTGCTGTAGTCGACATTTTGTGTAACCATGAACAAAGACACCAATACATTTTCTGTTTTTTAATTTTTTTCTCATTTTACATACACTTTAGCTCATTTGGAAAACTGTGTGTTACTGCAAATCAAAAATGGACGGCTATCTTTCGACAATGCTATCAGCAGTTAGGTGTCCCAGAGCCTGCTGGAACAAAGGGTGGTAAGACAACTGTAGATGTCCAAAAGGTCTGGGATAATGTTGCCGTGGTCATCAACAACTCACAGCAAGAACGTGGTGTTCTGTCATCTGACCAGCTGAACACTATACCACAGTTTGGCAGGGATAGACTGGACAAGGAGTCATACCAGGGACTCTGTTCATACCTGGTCAAGGTGAGCAAGAGGAAATAATCTCTTATCTTGTGTAAAAAAAGTAACACTGTCCTGTTACATATCAAACGGGTACAGAGTGGAGGTGGAGGTATAGTTCTCTCAGTTTTCAACCCCGGTGCTAGAAAGGGGTGGGTGATCAGTGTCTTGGCTGCCTTGCCCCTAGGGGAGAGATCCAGTATCCATTGTGCAGGAGGCTGGGTGGGCCTTGAGGCTGTTCTCAATGGCTGTGGAAAATCTTGCTTCCACCATGGTTTGAACCCAGACTATCCAGCCTGCAGCAAATTGCTGTACCTACTTCACAATCCCAGCTGCTTTCTGATTACACGTATGTTATGAAAGTTCTGTTGAACAGAGTGCTTAGGATTGTTAGGCTGTCACAAAATGCTGACATTAAATACGTGTTCAAAAAAAGGACCGAACTTTTGCTCTCATTCCCGTATTTGTTTCTTTCCTGCATGTACCATTCATTTCGTCTGGTCTCCAAAAATTGCTCACATAATCAGTATATAATCATCTACAAAAAAAATAATCATATCAGATGTAATGTTTCTTGAAATGTTGTTTACCTGAATCATTTTTCAGAATTCTTGGTTTTAAACCACAGTATTATTGAAATGATCATTTCTGAGAAACTTGTAGCAAAATTAGCATGATGTTTTGGAACGTACTTTAGCCGTAACTTGCCTGTGCTAGTAATTGTTTTAACTCATCATGCTGCCACACTTTTACCAGATGTGAATGACGAGCTGTGGAGTCAACGGGGAGGCTTATTTGTAAGGTGGCAAACCTGTGCACTGTGTTCACCCATTGTTAGTGCAATATTGTTTCCAACATTCTGTTGTTTTCCTTGAGTTTGACTATTAAAAGCTGCATGATTTAATATTATTGCGTTATTTGTTTTTCATGCCAGTGATGGTTGGAAAATGATGGAAATCACTTTGTTTTAAAAAAGTGAAATATTACAAAAGTAAAAGTCTGAATGACAATGACCATTTTTACAGAGTGTTTAAGGGCACTGGATGCCTCGGGGTGTGCAAGGAAGAGATATTTTGTTGTGTGCAAACAACTGTGCCTTTTGTCAGCAAGAAATGTAACTGCTCCAGAATATAAAGCACGTGCATTATCCACCATTATTTCTTTCATGAGGACTGGATATGACTAGGTGCTGAGAAAGATGTCTGCTTCATTTCATATGATCTGTAGACAGCAGACTTTACACACATGGCGTTTCCAACAAAAATGAATTGTGTGATGTTCATTAGAGAGGCAGCAGCAGTGGGGAGGAAAAAAGAAAGAATGTGACCTTGAACCAGTCACAGGTTTTGCCAAAATCTGTACTGCTTACAAAACTGTTAAATTATTCTTTTCCATGCACAGCATTGCCATGTGTTATGAACAAAACATTGTGTCCTTAGAATTGGTGCTGTTTGGTTTAAAATGTAAGGTTTTGATCTAAACTGTTGTCAATTACACGTTTATTTGGAAATGAAGTTATTTGCATGCAGGTATTAATGTAATTTTTATATGTTTATTGTTTTTGTAGGCCTCAAGGCAAAATGTAAAATTTTCATTTTTATTTTCTCATGTTTGTGACACACTTAATTGCTCTTCATGGTCCTATCAGAAGTCATAGATTGAAGTTTTACTGTGTCACTGTACAGATACCTTGGATTTCAGTCACTAAGAAAATGCAGCATTATGAGTACGAATTTGTGTGTTACTGATATATCATGACTAAAGGGTTGTGGTGCACATAGATTTGTAAAGTATGCCTATGTAACATGAGCACTGTGTGGAAGTAAGTGTCAGCTTCATACTTTGGCTGATTTATCCCTGAAAGAAATAGATTCTTAAGGGATAGTATTTCTAATTAAAAAGCTGGTAGCAAAAGGGTAACATAGATTTGTAATGCACCTTTGTTTGCAAATTATCGAAAGGTATTTCATCCTGCTCTGTGTAGCAGATAATGAGAAATATGTGTAATGAGTGTTTCATGACATGGCCAATGTCGTTTCATAAATGTAACTTTCATAACTGAGTCCAGAGGACCAGAATGTTTGACTTTTCTTTAAAAATATATGAAGGAAGTGCTTAAATTTTGCAATAAGTTGTAACTTTTATTTATATTAGGCATTTGAGAGCCATCATCATCCTGTGGGAAGACTGTTGGCTGAAGTGACAGCAGCATACACGGCAACATATGGTGGTGTTCGTGTCCATCCTCTCCTACTTAGTCATGCTGTTGCTGAACTTCATTCAATCACAGCACGCCTATATGAAGTTGTTTGTGTTTTATTTCCTGCTCTTCCAGCACTTGGTCAGGAGCTGCGACTTGTGGAAAGTCAGGAAGCTGAGCAAGAGTGGTGAGCTGACCCAGAAATTATATGTCATCTCTTATTTTCATGTGTATCAACAGACAGTTAATTGTTCAAAGTAAATTTTTGATTCAATTTGTGAAAAGAAGGGGTTATGTGTCATGTCTGTGTATGTGGTTGTGTGAATGCATGTGAGTGTGTGTGTGTGTTTGTGCATGCATGCACTGCCACCTTAATAACTTCTGAACCAAGTTTCCAGACTGCTGGAAGATATCCTAATGCCACATGTGATATATCCTATTGATGACCTGTATTTCATGTTGCAGCATTTTATGTAATATGCGTGCCTTATTCACCCCTCACAGTAACACAATACTGTATCTTTTTGTTAAAGAGTAATACTAGCATAGCAATTGAATGTCGTGGAGTTCAATCCTAACTGTTGCCAGTGATGGAAAAAAAAAACCAAATCAAGTCTGAAATTTAAGTTTTATCACTGAGATTCATATTTTGTTCTTAAGGGTTGTGCCACTGTTGTAGTCTTGAAGGTTGGTACTGTTCTGGAGGCACATCTTGCCTTGAATTCTTATAGTAGACTGATGTAGTATGTTCCCTGCAACATTTTTATTCATTTACCTGACTGCATGTGTTGTAATCCAGATCGACAGGTGCACATGAATAACTGTGAGTATAACTGATTTCTAAAGACTGGGACAGAACCACCTCCTGAGAAGTCACATAGCTTACTGTATTTACACAAGTGCTAGGCAAGAACTCTCCTAATTTGTAATCTGAAAAACTGGGGGCCGTCTTATAATCATGGACAGAGATAAATGCATTCTGTGAATAGGGCAAACATTTTTGCATCTCTGCAGCTAGGTAAATAAAGAAAATTGCACAGCTGCTACTCTGATTATGCACATTATTTTAGGCTTCTTATGTCAGGCAAGAATACTGAAACAAGCAGGTGTCACGAGTTAAAAAAAAAAGTTGCAGGTAATCATGTTGAAAAGAAAGTTACAGGAGCATCTAAAATACTAAAATCAGTGTGTTAACAGTTGCATTGCTCATTTTAAAGTAAAAAAGTCTTAAAAGGATACTATATTTCAGCATTAGTGTATTGTTGGTTTATTTCATCCCAGCTCCCACAGTAACATTTGATGGTGTTTTATGGTTACACCTATATGTATTACTTTCACATTGATGTCTGAAATAAAAAAGTAATGGATGTGCCCTTTACTGTCCCACATATTTTCTCCATCAGTTGACTTCTGCAGGTCTGTACTGAAGATATTATGTTCATATGGCCTCTCTGTGCACCCAATGTTCTTTAACCCTTTAAATGCTGAATTAAATCCCATCTGCTATTTGCTGGCATTATTAGGAGCTCACCATTTTCTCCACGTTAGCAGGATAAGGGTTAAATCATTAACCCTTAGGCTACTAATGCCGTATATATATATATATATATGACATTAGTAACCTAAGGGTTAATACGAGCGCCCACTGTAGTGGGCGCAAGCAGGTTAAGGGTTAAAACTGTAGGACTTGCTTTATAGACAGTGTGTAACAGTTGGTATGTCTTGCATGAAAGATGAAGTAACTTTTGGAAACTGAAATTATCATCATGTTGCAGTGAAGTGGTAAGTGCTGCAACACTTCTCCATCCAGTTTTGCTACCAAGAGTGCATTCAGCTCTATTTGTGCTGTATGCACTGCACAACAAGGAGGAGGATGATGTGTACTGGAAGCGTCTTCTCCAGTGGAATAAACAACCTGATATGACCCTCATGGCATTTCTTGGCATCGACCAGTAAGTAGCAGGAATAGTATAGAAATCCTAGGTCTTGGTGAATATATTGTGTGTTTACTAAATTTGGTTTTGGTTTTTAGGTTAGTTCTATTTATTGGATACTGTGGCTTTATAAATTATATTTCACTATCCATACAACCATTTATCTGTGTAATTAGTCCTTGTAGTTCCAAAATTGATTACAGTGATGATAATGAAGGGTCTTATATTACTATTGGCAGAGTGATTCTGCACATCCAAAATGCCCATCATTACAAATAGTTGAATGTAATTGCCCACTAGTGACAGAAGTGACCAGAGGTGTAAGTATAACATTATAAAACCTGTTGAACTTTTAACAGCAAGTTACTGGTGAATGAATCAAAACTGCCTCTTGAGTGTTTCATAATAACAAATTGTTGTCAGGAATCACCAACGTCTGGCACAAGTATCATCAGCTGCAAGAATAACTTGGGTGTGACTTAGGCACTCATTTTCCAATGAAGCTGTTTATAAAATTTAAATTGTTCATGAAGAGTGTGTATCATCTGTAGTAATCCTTATCATTTTAATTGCAGATTCAACAAAGTGATCCAAAATCTTGGAAAACTGCCCTATTTTCATTGTTGTGATAAAAATCTCCCAATGTTTTCTTCATAGGAGTTCAAAACTGTATCCCCATAACCATTAATTGTGTGTCCTCCTTCCTGTAAGACTGAATTTTGGTGATTAAAACTAAATAATCTCAGTGTTAAGTTTACTTTAATAAGCACCACTAATCCTATTGGTTAGTGTCACATTCTCTGAGAAACATTCCATGCCCACAACTGAGGAATGAAGTATGTAATGTTTTGTCAGGGGTAAGTTATTTGCTGCAACCAATATTACAGATGTTATTGTTAGATGTTTACTGACATACATCTCCTCCTCTAACCTGTTGTTCTGCCTTGAGTTTGGCTGACATATGATAGTGTTTGAAGCATCCAAAGTTACACAGTCCAACATCACGCTTCTCACATTTTGTTTGAATTAAACATCTCTTCTTTGTTTGGAATTATATACAACACAGTCCATCTTCTTTTCTTCTTGATGATATCATCCTTGCATTAAAATTACTACTGTATTAACAAGAAAAAGTGCCAACATTCTTGAAACACCTGGGTGTTGCATATTTTCCAGTTATCAGCAGCTTCAGTTTTTCAGTGCTGTCAGCATTGCAGCAAGGCAGCTTTCTTGACCGTTCTTTGGATTTAAGACCTCATGCACAGGTTTTACCTTTCAGTGTTAAGGTTTTGCTGGCATCAGTAAAAAGTAAATGACCGTTTCATCCATGTTAAAAGTGTCCGTGGGTTTATACCTGTGGATCATTCATGGGAGAGACTTGTTAATCCAATCATCTGCATTTTCTCCCTAACGTCACTACTTTAAACACAAACTTTGTTTGCAGCCAAAGTGGCTGTTTCGCGGTTCATCGTGTCAAGTAGCTGATTGCATTGTTTTAAAATGAAAACATAGTATCAGTTACAGAAATGTGTGTGTGTTGACAGTGGTGATATTAATGAAGAAAAATTTGTTGGAGTCTGGAAGTCTTGAGATAACACATTGGTGAGTGTAGACCCTCCTGGAGGCCTGTTTGAACATGTCCCTGAGATCTGCCAGCATTAGTGATAAAGCTGTTTTTATAGTAAGAAGTATTGAGGAGTGTATAAAGATTTACTATGTCTGCTGAAGTGTCATGGTTGATGGATTCTATAAATTTCTCACTAAAATCCAGGTAACACAGTAAAATCACAGACTCGGTTATGTGGGCTGGATGTTATTGATACCAAAACTTCCAGACTTGGGGCTGTTTCCTCAGTTACCAAAGCATCAAGATATCTGAAATTTCAGCTTCAAGATTTTAGGAGTTCTACTATGTGGGATACAGTTAGTAAACTGTGTGCAGTGATGTGGCATCCTTTAGGTACAAGTTTGTATCACTTTCCTTGCTTTCAGTCAGCTAAATACAGTGATATTTGAAGCAGAACGTCTTGTTTATGATCATAGTGTAATATTTACTCTTGACGCTTAAAGATAACCATTGTGCTCTTTTTTTTGCAGGAAGTTCTGGGTGGCAACTCACCATTATTCAAATCATGAGGCTCCATTTACTCCTCTGGAAGGTCAGCTATTCAATGATGCAGTGGAAACACTGCAGCAACTTAAGACAACGTTTTCACCCCTGGAGAAGTTGTTAGTCATACGAAGGACTTTTGAACAAATGACAAGGGTAAGGTTTCTCATGGGTGATAACAGTATCACTTCATAACCATCATTTGATCCTGTTTTCCACCAGGCTTCCTTCTTCAGTTGTCCTACAGTAGTTTCTGCTTTATTGCTAGATGTGAATGCTTTCACTTTTCTGGATTATGTCAGTTCTGTAACTTAAACTGTTGTCAGGTGGATTTTGGAGATGTCCTTACAGTGTCAGTATTTTGGTGTCACTTATATTGACTGTCTCTGATATGCTAAAACTGACTGTTAGCATTATACAAACCTGAAGGAGAGTCAGAAGCTTGAGCTTGGAGTCTGGAGTTCCAACCCAGTAGTGTGCCATCATCTCACAATTCTTATATTCATGCAGCCAGGAGAATGAAGGAGATCAGGTCCATATATCATTTAGAGTATCTGCTGTTCCTTTAGATAAAGCATGTGAAGGCAGAATAGCTAGCCGAAAATGAATGCCAGTCTCCTGGTTCCAGTATATTACAAGTATATACATTCATTATAATTTAGAACAGGGTGTTATGCTTGATATTCCATAAAGTTTCATAAAAATGTGTTTTTCTAACTTATTACCAAATACTACCAGGAACCAACATTCTTTCAGGATAATTTTTTTTAATTTGGCATTGTATGTAAAATGCTTGTCCGTGGCTAAAAACACAGTAAAGTGAGAGGTATATTACAGAGTGTCTGAACAACAGGAAAGTTATACAAAGACTGAAGCTGGTGATAACCAGTAACATCACTACAAGGTCTGACATTGGCAGCTTAGACATTCTGTGTGTATTGTTATGATATGGCATCAGTCTTTTTGCATTCAAGAAGTTTTTGTGTACATCAGCAGTTTTTGCAAGCACATATATTTCACTGACCGTAATATTTATTACTCTTTTAGCTAGACCACTGTTTGTCTTTTTATTATGGTGTCAGTTGTAATACTTAAAAACATGTACATTTTTAGTGTACGTATAATATTTGCTACTGAAGTTTGTGTTTTGAAACTGGAATAATGATCCTGCGACATGAGAGTTGCACCTGCAAAGGAATTTTTGTGCAGCTTTCCAAATAACTACACAGAATGGTTAAGGGTTCAAATAATTATAGTGACAGGAACAGTGTTTCAGGATGGCACTTTTTGATGTGGGGCAACATTATGTCCTCACATGGATACTCCTCCAGTCATTAATATAAAGTTGTATTTTTAATATTCATGGATCCGTGCATCATAATATGATTTAGTAGAAATAACAAGATGCAACCTTGTATTAGAATTTATTATTCCACCGTTCATTGAAGGCTCAACATGTTTCGAGCGGCATACCGCTCATCATCAGGAGCTCTAACTGTATTTGCAGTCTCTGGTTTACATACACATGTGGTGACCGGCCATAGTCAAGTCTGAGTGAGTTCTCACTCAGACTTAACTACGGCCAGTCACCACATGCGTATGTAAACCAGAGGCTGCAAGTACAGTTAGAGCTCCTGATGATGAGCGGTATGCCGCTCGAAACATGTTGAGCCTTCAATGAACGGTGGAATAATAAATTCTAATACAAGGTAGCATCTTGTTGGTTATTTCTACTAAATCATAAAGTTGTATTTTAATTACCAGGCTTATACACTGTTTTAGTTGCACTGAGTATTTTATAGTAGACCACTTGTCATTTAAGTTTTCATAGAATAAAAATGAACAAATTTGAAGTTCAAGTCTTTTTTTCTTTTTATGTTTTGTTAAGTTTGAGATCATACAGGTCCAGAAGTGGCTGTGTTTATTATCCATACATATTTGCCTAAACCATACAGTCAGTGATTTTGATAATTGTCTAGAATCTTAAAATACTGCAGTGAGTAAAGAATTTAGTAGGTAGGGTGATTATTTCAAATGAATGTCTGTCATAATGCTGCTTCATACATTGATTACAAAATGCTTTGTGTCCTACACAGCCACACTATACCAACATATCAACTGTCGAGTGGTCTCACAGAAGGACTGCCATGAGTGAGCTGGAAATAAATATACAGGGTGATTCAAAAAGATGGACTCAATTTCGTACGTCTATATTTCCTGAACTGTACATGGTATGTGAATGATCTACATAACATTTGAAAGAGGAGGTCCAAAATTTTCAAATACCACCGCTAGAGCGCTCGCCTAGCGCACAGTCATGCAGCAGCGTCAGTTGAGAGCAAAATGGCTACTATGCAGCACAAGATTTTTTGCGTGCGTGAGTTCATTAAAACTGAGTCGGCGACTGCTGTGCAGCATTTCTTTCATCTTTGTTTCAATGTTCAACCTCCGATGAGGAAGAGCATGTGTCATTGGAATCACCAATTTGAGCAAATGGGCTATCTGTGTAAGGCAAACGCTCCGGCCAACCACGTGTATCAGAGGAGAACATGAGACGTGGCTGCATAATAGCCATTTTGCTCTCAACTGACGCTGCTACACGGCTGTGCTCTAGGCGAGCGCTCTAGCAGTGGTATTTGAAATTTAGGACCTCCTCTTTCAAATGTTATGTAGATCATTCACATACCATGTATAGTTCAGGAAATATAGACATATGAAATTGAGTCCATCTTTTTTTAATCACCCTGAATATGTGTATATAGGGTTATTCTTTTATTTGACAATTATCATTGGTCACTTCCTGTTGGCTCATTTATCATATTAATATAGTTTCCTCAGAACACTGCCCACATGTTTAGATTTACAGCAGGAAGTGACAGACAGTAGTTTTCAGGTAAATAATGATCCTGTACACACACCTATGCCCAGGCATGCAAAAACATCTTGGGTGTCTGACTTTCTGTATATGCGTGATTTGTTTTCTCCTCACCCTGCCTTGTTTTCAGAGATCAGACACTTTGCATCAAGAAGCACAGTAGATTCAGTCAAACAGAATAGTTCATTTGTTTATTATTACCTCAACAACATGTTTTGGCCCATTGGGCCAACATCAGGTTGGCAAGAATGGCAGATTGAATATACAGTGACCATGCATTCATTCTTCCATTCTTATGATGGCCAGTGGGGCCGAAACATGTTGAGGAAATAGGGAATAAATTAAATGTTGTGTTCGACTGCATCTACTGTGATTTGTGTTATCTGAAACACGGTGGGGATGAATTGTCTGAAAAAGAACCCTTGACTTTAATTGTAACTATCTTGAAACAGGTACAGGAAAAGAAACAGAAAGCTACTCAGTTACACATTCAAATTCATACCCTCAGAATTTACAGTTGTTAATGCAGTCTGCTGATAATACTATACCTTCGCCTTCTCACATTAATCCTGTATATCCTTAATCCTATTATTGTCATCCTCATTTTTTATGAGCACTGATATTAATTTGTGTGTGTGTGTGTGTGTGTGTGTGTGTGTGTGTGTGTGTGTGTGTGTGTGTGTGTGTGTGTATGTGTGTGTGAGTGTGTGTGAGAGTGAGTGAGAGAGAGAGAGAGAGAGAGAGAGAAGGTCCTCTATTATTTCATTGAATAGAAACCAGCTATAATCAAGTTTTTCTTAATGACATCCACCTGCACATATAACTACAGTGTTTAAAATTGAGCCTGCGAAAAATATCCTTCCATTTATGTATATTCACATTCAGAATGTAGTTGTCACTAATTGGGGTATATCTGTAGTGTGTGACATTCTGAAAACTTTGTTTGAAACTGGACGGCCTAGTTACATAAAATGCAGATGTGGATAGTCTTTCATGGCCTTCTTGTTTCAGGCGGTGCAACGTGAACTAGGAACTTTATATCTGTGGACGATGGATGACTTGTTTCCTGTATTTAATTTTGTGGTAGTGAGGTCACGTATCCTGCAGCTTGGTTCTGAGATCCATTTTATTGAGGACTTCATGGAGCCTTATCTGCAGAATGGAGAACTTGGTATCATGTTTACCACTCTCAAGGTAATAACAAATAACAGGAAGCTAGGGTTTTTACCTTTAAATCTTCTTTAGTGTGCTAACTGCTTGTGGTTGATATTTTCACATTGCAGAAGTGAATCAGTTAGTTGGAAACAGAAACATCAACATTTGGTGGCTTAAAAACAGCTTACCTTCTCCAACTGACCGATTATTTGTTTCATCTTGGTGCCATTTTGTATTCAGTGTGTCAGATATGCTGTAACTTAATTCAGAATTAGGAAGTATGAAGTTGGTGGGACCTACAATACCATGTTGATCATGCTAGCTTCATGAAAAGCAGTAGGTTTACCAGTTTAGGCAGAAAAGACAAATGAATGTAATAAATACCATAAGCCTGGATTTCCATGTGCAGTCAGACAAGTAGCCTAGAGTACTGAATTTAATATTATACTTTTAATACAGGCTGTACCCACATGACAAAAGGCCTTGTTCCAGAAGTTTGTTTGTAATGCATTATTTCAGGCTTCTGCCAGACTGTAAATGAAATCTTCACTCTTCTGGGATGTTTAGCAGCATAGTTAGTTGGTTAGTTGTTTGGTTGGTTAGTTAGTTGTTTAGTTAGTTGGTTGATTATTTGATTGGTTGGTTGGTTGGTTAGTTCCTTGGTTGGTTGGTTAGTTAGTTGTTTAGTTGGTTGGTTAGTTGTTTAGTTAGCTAGTTGGTTAGTTATCTAGCTAGTTGGTTGGTTGGTTGGTTAGTTAGTTAGTTACCAATGTTTTGGGACAAGTTAGTTAGTTAGTTACCATTGTTTTGGGACAACTACCAGTGCCATCTTCAAGGGTCATGAAACATCAGTAACTAACTACCAATCTACACTCCGTAATGTTTTGTTTGGAACTCAAAACTTGGTTTCTTGTGGTAACAATGTTAAATGTGGTAGCCCATTCCCTAGGTAGCCCACAGCTATTTAATCCATAATTGGTCTGAAATAATATGTTTTGGATGAATAATAGTATAAAGTAATCTCCCTTTCATATTACTTGTATGTTTGAATAAGGCAGAATGATTAGGTGAGTCATATCCTGGTTGCCATGGTGACAGTTGACAAATCTGTGTGATATGCTGACAGTGAAGAGACAGTTGGTCATCGAGCATATGATACAACATACCCCAACAAGCAGGCAGCACTCCAGTTGATGGAATTAACACTTTGTTCTCATAAGAATAAAGGACAAATTAAAGAGTGCCTGGTGTAGCATGTGAATTTGCTGCACAGAAGTAAAATGTAATGAGCTGTATGGTTTCTTAATTAATCTGTGTAAATAAGTAGGATTAATGAAAATTTATGCAGTTATTATTTGTTGCAGGCTTGCTATTACCAGATCCTTCAAGAGAAGAACAGTATGAGTAACTAGATAGCACTAAAATTTCCTTCCAGGAAAATCCTGTCGCAGAGCCTATATTCCATGTCACAGTATGCCAGTTTTACTGTGTATATTGGATTGTGTTGTCTTTAAGACTTAGATCCTACATTATTTTTATATATATACTCAAGTTTGTACATTGTTATATGTTGTTAACGTTCTGAAGCAGTGTGCCTCTGTACATACTTAATGTGAAATATATATGTGTTAAGTTCTTGAAAGTGGTGTCTTGGCACTCCTGTGTGTCCAGGCAGTTATAAACTTTAGAGAAAGTAGGATACATTCCATTTTATATGTTCCAGTGGAATGTTGTATTTAGATAGCTAAATGTTAATAATCATGTCTGTTTTGACAATACAAATTTTTTTTAGATGACACACCCCATCATGTTATTAAATTGCAGATATATCTTTATTCAAAACAGTCTTACACAACACACAAAGCAGGATAAAATAGGCTACATGTTTTGGCTTATTAAACCATCATCAGGCCCTTACAAAGAGCAATAAAAAGACACTTAACATTGCAGTAGTTGCAAGATATCCACCATTAGTTACGTATAATACACTATAAATGTATCTAACCATTTTTAATAAGGGGGTTTTTAACACAAGATGCCTTAACCTTTTAAAACCTAGCAGTTTCTTTACGTACTGCCAGGTTTAATATAAAAAAATTCTACATGGTGCTCGCTTTGCGTTGAGTGTTTTATACGGATCTCAGAATGGACAGTGGCCTTTGCTTTATGTGTCATTAACTGATTGGTTTTTATAACTGTGGTGGAAAGTGTTTACAGCGCGGTACGGACTGATTCCCTATATAAAGCAGATTACGTTTTGTCTTTAAAAGGTTAATACACACTCACACATATATATATATGACATGTTTATGTATTCACACTTTCACCACACACACACACACACACACACACACACACACACACACACACACACACTCGCGCGCGCGCGCATGCGCGCGTGTGTGTGTGTGTGTGTGTGTGTGGGG
>Ga0268261_10001736_pt1 | contig 15267 bp, 14 predicted proteins | sample TergutNc150P1_FD_190353 | JGI IMG/M metagenome (GOLD analysis project Ga0268261, IMG submission 190353) | Nasutitermes corniger P1 segment gut microbial community from laboratory colony in Florida, USA - Nc150 P1 (SPAdes) (version 2) | ecosystem: Host-associated > Arthropoda: Insects >... | reverse complement strand
AAAAAAAAAAAATAAATCTGTACCTGTACACTTTTTCAAATAAATATTGCTAATGAACGACAACTATTCTCAGTGGGAGCTGGGTAGCGTAGTCGGTATAGTGACTAGTCTATCAGTCGGAGATTTGGCTTTTGATACCCGACAGAGGCAAAAGATTTGTCTATTCCCCACAACATCCAGACAGGCGTTGGTACCTACCCACCCTCCTAGTCAGGGCGTAAAGAGGCCTTGGTACCTTCCCACCCTCCTAGTCAGGGCGTACAGCAGCCGGAACGTGGAACTAACCATACCTCCATCCAGTGCTGAAGTTAAGAATTTATGGAACTTTACAATTACCTTATATTATTGCCAATTATATATATATATATATGTATTACGTTATTATTTACTAGCTATTTCCAATCTTTCTTCGATTTACACCTATTTTATTCTTCGTCATTTGAATTAAAAGCTTGTCCAAACACCGCGTTCGGGTAGGGCTGGAGGAGGCAGCACCTCCTACCGCAGTTGAATACTAAATGATATGCCAGTGCGAGCTTGAAGGAATTCGCTATATTATCACACAGTTGCATGAACACGTTCCACGTGCCCATCGCACTTCGTCAAGGAAAAAGATGGAGTTGCGAGAATTCCCGCTAGTTGGGCTGTCTGTTCGTCACCACGTCGAAAGTAGCCACAGTACATAAATGAAGTAGCTGTTGAGCTTATCCGTGCTCTCGAGCTCTACGGTAGAAGACGTTCCACCTCCGTCCACTATGCGAAATGTCGAGATGGTCTGTGGTGGTTAGTATCCAATCTATGTTAATAAGATTCTTGAGCTCTGAGGATGGGACCTTTAGGTTGTTCCGAAACGTCGGTAAGAAATTACCACTACACGCTGCATAATAACCCGGAAGGATGCAGTTCTCAGATCCTTAGTTATAAAACAAAACTGTTCCGTGCATATATTCTTGGTAATCCGTGGCAATTCGTAGGTGAGCACAGATATATATGATCTGTGGTACAGATACTGTGCTATAGTCGGTGTGTGATCGCATGCATAATTTGACGTAGGATACGCTGGATGTTGAATGCAGTAAGTGTTCGTATCATTTACTGGACTATGGTTACTGGAATGAGTGTTGTTACAGACCATCGCTACGCAGTTGTGATGACTGATCTGCACTATTATCGATACACCCAACACAATTTTGAGGCTGTGTGTGTAATATGTACAGCCGTTTTAGTCAATTGAATCCGTTGATATGCATAGCCAAGGAATGAATGGATTTAGTCCATTCGATAATTTACGAAATATAATGACATTTGTTTGGAAGTTGTCAAAATAGTAAGTTATATGCTCCTGTAGGATTGTAATTTCCATCACAGGATTCCTGGGATCGTATGTGGTTGTGCAAGTATTCTGATTTTGTGAAGGTGCACTGTTACGTTGTATGTGGAAGAGGTGGACTGCAAATATTCAGTAGTGCAAACTGAACAGTTTAATGGCAAATTAGGAACGCTTTTCACGGAACCAAAGATAATGGTGTAAGTTATTTCGTACCTTCCGAAGTGGTATATGTACAGGTGTTGGACCTCGTTACGTTCGTGGTAACGTTGCTGTTATTTATGCACAAATCGTATACCGGCTCTGGGGCCACCCTGCCACCTATTCGATAGGCACCAGCCTTCTTTCCCGGGGATAAAGCGGCCGGAGCGTGAAGTTGATCACGTGACCTCTGTATAGTGCTGAGGTTAAGAATGAGTGGAGCTGTACGTGTAGTACCCTAATATACCTTAATGGCATGAGCAGGGACAGCTTTATTTACGTGTGTGACCATCATAAAGGGATGCGAAAAATGAAAAGTAGGTGTGGAATTTTTACGGTCAGTGTTTTTTGAACTACCACAAACAACTAAGAGTAACGCCGTGCCACTTGCATTTGTGGTTTTAGAGAGAGCGGGGGTCCATGCATGTCCTTTACTCTGTATTTCATTTAAGATGTGGAAACATTTAACAACTGAATACAGTGATGTGTGTTGTATCTCTAGGGCAACTTGAGGAAATGAATCAGCTTTAACTATTAATATTTTGTCTTGATTCCAACCTATTTTCCAGCTACATATTTAGTGAATGTGAACATCATATAGGCCTATTATCACATCCTGTAATATGTCATATGTCCGGGAGACAGTTTTTTTCACAGGTGACAGAAACATTTTGTTCATGATGGTGTAGTGAACTATATCACATCATCCTGGAAAAATTGAGGTTCATATTTCAGCTCTTCTAGCTATTATATTTAAGGCTTATGTATTACACATCACATGTCAACTACTTACAGTGATTTGTTTATATTCTTTATAATGTGTTTTCAAAGTTGGTTAACTAATGCTGTTTTATGTATTAGGATCAAAGATAGTGTAGTCAGTACAGTGAGTAGGCTATAGGTTGGACGAGCAGCCAACTGATTTCCATTGATGCTGAGGTTAAGAATGAGTTGAAGCTGTACCTGTGCTGTACCATATGCTTTCATGGCATACATAGGAACAACATCAGTACTATATAACAGTATATAAATTCATTACTTTAGAAACTGCTAGGTAAAGACTATATTTTTGAGTTAATTTTTGTTTTTCCAAGTGCCTATTAATATTGTTTGTGGCTATTGTCTGTACTGTTTTACTATATCATTTATACATTGCATTTTTCACTACTAGTGTTAGATATATCTTTGTCATTATCTTGTTTTAATATCTGTAGTGATTTTAACTGTTGCATAGTTATGAAAATGAAATTGTACTTTTGTTTTCTTGTATTGTTCCTTGTGGTTTCTTATATTTGAAGCAAACATTATTATCTCCTTATGTTCTTGTTGGTTTTGGTGTGTTTTGTCTGTTATGTCTGACCTGATTATTTTAGGCTGTTGGCCTTTTTGGATACATTATTTAGCCATGTGTAATTGTTGACATTAGTAGTAGGCACCAGAGGAAATAAGGATGTAGATTATCTACTAATTAATGCAGACACTATCCCCATAATGCACTTGTGCATAACAGTGCACATTGAATTTTGTAATTTCAGAAGCCATGTTGGGTTGGTACATAAGCTGATTTTTAAAATACAGTATTAGAGTTTAGAGAAACTGCTGTTTATGCATGATATGTAATATATGGGGCCAAAAATGGTGACTAGAAGCACTGAAACATCTGGGCCAATTTGCCCAGTATAATGTCATGTATTTTACTATACCATAATTAATAGTACACTTGTGCTGACTGTCTCCTTGATAAACTTGTATGTGTGGTCATGTAATTATGTGAACTGCAATGTGCCTGCAGTTCTTAAATATTCATAAACTGCCACCAGAACAGATTAATAAACGATAGAAGCAATTTATTGCTTCATTTATTATTTATTATTTATAATGCACTCCAGTCTGTGTATATGCATAGTAAAACCCCAGAAGACAACCTCATGACTTCATCTGACACTAGCCTGTACATCACTTAAACCACCTAAATTGCATCCAGTTTTACCATAAAATTCATGCAACTATGTTAGAAAATTTACTTACATGTAATGATACAGCATTTTACCAGCCTTTGAACCATTAGGTGTATTGAATATGAGGTAAGCTATAGTTGCTCCAGGAAGGTGTAACTAAGCAGTATCATGTTGGGGTGCAGAATAGCATTACCCAACTTCAGTTTGGTTACAGCTTTGGTCTCAACATTGTTGTATAAGTATGTCAGTTTGCTCAATCTTTAAGGACATAACGGACAAAACCTATGCATGGCTTATACTGATGTCCGTATCATAACACAAAGCAAATTGTGTTCCAGTTCTGGGTAGAAATTTGGTTTTTGTTACTCCAAAAATAAACATTCCTTGACTGTAGATTCTGCTTAGTTGCACATTCATCAAACGGAACATCATGTTTTGGAACAGTACAGTTAACAAATTCGGAGAATCTTGCATGTCTGTTGTTGTTATTAAGTTTGTTCACAAATGATGGATGTACATAATGCATGGAAACCAGAATTTGTTGTAACATTTACATTGGCACACCACAAACACTGAGTTTTAGGGATCATTTCTGGAGCAAGTGTTTTGTGACTCCCACAGAGATATTCCAGCGCCTGCTGGTTGCTTCACATTTTTGCATGGCTTTCGAGACTTTGGCATGTCTGTAACACTATCAACTGAGAACAGTTTTCATTTTCATTGGAGGCAACTGGGAGGGGCCACTTTGTGCCTGATCTGAAAGTCATCTCTCATGATATTTAGTATCTTTTACCCAGGAAAGGAAATTTATTTATAGTTGAATTATGTATTGTTATTTGCTTCTATCTTAAATGTGTCCTACTTACATTCCTTGCTTTATTTTTTACTCTCCATTTGTCTTTCTTTCTTGTTTGTACCTTTATTCATGCATCTTTTGCCCTTCATCTCTTTTCACAATTTCATTTCATCTTTTCTCTTTTTTTCCTTTTTGTCTTCCAGTCCTTTGTTCTAGCTTTATTTTTCTTTGTTTTCTCTTACCTGTTTTTTAATCTCTATCTTTTCTCTCTTTTTCTTGTTATGTTCTTATCTCTGTAAGCTGGTGTAGCATAGTTATTATATGGACTAGACTACAGGCTGGATGATTTGGGGTGCAATTCCTGGCAGGGGCAAGTGACTTTATGTCCAGAGTGACTTCAGAATCTTCTCAGGCTCCAATTAAGTGGGTAGTGGGGTTCATTCCCAGGTGGTAAAGGAGTTGTGGCATGAAGTTGTTGAGTCATCTCCATCTAGCACTGAGGTTAGGAAAGAGTGGTGTTGTATCTCTGCTCCACATGTGTGCCTTCATGGCATGAAGAGGGACAACTTTACCTGTACCTTTTATCTAGTGTTTACCCACCCCCATCTAGTATCATGGTTAAGAGTGAGTAGGGCTATACCTGTACTCCCACTCTGTGCCTCCCTTGGCGTGTGGTGACCATTACCTTTTGCCTAATGTTTATAATCTTACAGACCATTATGCTTATTAGTTTCCATTGTTTAATAATTAGTTTTATTGGCTTACAGTGTTTTACCTGAACATTAAACTTACCATAAGACAGCACAATGCAGTAATAGGGGTAATCATACCTTCCAACACACACTGTTTACCAGTAATTTACCATTACCAAAACTTCTGTATAATTCAGGTTTTATAATACAGTATGTGTCTATAGTCTCCACAACCTTATATATTAATATTATTAGTAGTACATTTATTCGTACTATATATTAACTACATGTTTCAGCCCTTGTGGAGACTATAGACACATACTGTATTATTTGACACACACAACGAGGATGAACCACCTGAAAATTTAGGTTTTATTGTGATGAGCACTTCTCTTTACTTGCTGTACAGAGACTGAGAATCTTCATTTATTTAGTTAGCTGTCTACAGAAAATATAGTTACTCAGAAAGTGGAAATTATGCCACAGTAGACCAATAGCTGAAAGTGTAATATTTAAATGAAACTTACAGGAATATGCTCCAAATATGGAGCAAGGTAGAATGCATGGTGGACTTAAGTGATGGTGGTGATGAACATTTTTGCTGTATAACAACGGAATTTTTTGGGTTGATGAACTACATCTTATATACACAGAATTTCCCCTGGTATAAACTAGCATTGCATATTTGTACAACCACCACCTTAATTTTATTTTTTAATTTTATACACAAGTGTTTTGCACTCCATTTGGGAAGATGATGTCTGTTATTTGTGTAGTTTTCAAAGAACTACCATCATCAGAAAAAGTTATACCACTGACTTTGCATTGAGTGCAGGGCTATCTCTTGAATACTGTTCCAAAAAACAGAGTTAAAAATAAAGGTTGGTTGCCAAAATGTGTAATTTCTTACTGATTTTTACAAAATTTTACCATTTTATTCCATTGTTTTTGTTAGTGGAAGATAGACACTATATAGATTATAATACAAGGAAGAGTGTGTAATGTTTTGCAAGCACACTCCTCCCTGTACTTCATCTAACCAACAAAATTCAAGAATCCTTCATGTCTGGTCATCTCTGTCACTGAATATGTGTTGGAGTAAAATTATTGTTATAGAGTCCACCTTACAAACATTTATTTTCTTGTAAAATGAATAATTATTTTAAAGTTTGTTTGTTTTGTTGGTTTTGCACAGGGATAATGCAAGTGCTGGTGATTCAACTGCATTGCCTGAAGAGGCAAGGCAGTGCAACCCTACCCTTCCCATTGAGATGGAGGATGTTGCCACTAGGATGAGGGGAGATGCTATTGGTAATACGCTGTACAGCGAATGTTGGGTTATCAAGGTTTTGATGAAGCTTGCTAAGGTAAGTAATGCTTTGCAAGAATAATGAGCTTGGAACAAATCATTAAAGACAAAAGTGTTAGAGGTTTATGTAGAGGTATGAATTCACTTAAGATGTGCTGTCATCCATAAGGGTACAGAAAAAGTGTCCCTATGCATGCCATGAAGGCATAGCAGGGGAGTGGAAATGTAGCTGAATTCATCCTCAACCTTTGCAGTAGATGGGGTTCAGGGATCAGCCTCACACCATGGCCACCATATCCCTGGGGAAAGGGCTTCTGGGAATCGGTGAATGTGAGGATGGGTAGGCTCCAAAGCCAGTCCAGAAGTTCTGGAAAAAGAAATATCTTGCCCCTGCTGGAATTTGAACCTGAGATTTTTCAGCCCATAGCCTGGTCACCATAGTGACTATGCTATCCTGGCTCTGTGTTTACACATTTCATTGTAATGTGATTTCATATACAGTAGTGAACCAGGACAGCACTTCAACTTTTGTGCAGTTCCTCATATGGCCATGAACACTATATGCATGATGATTCTGCACTTCTGGAGGTTTTTTGGTAGCTCACTCAGGCAGTTGTTCGTGCATCATTATAATGTGCAGTGTATCCTCTTTAGACCTTCTCACATTAGTTTCAGATTTTGCAGTTTTTAGAAAGGAATGGAAATTACTCGAGCAGTGATAAAATTAGTTCAGTTGACAGGCCGAAGAAGAAACCTGTCACTTTATTAGGTACTGTGAAATGTTACAAATGTGGTGAGAAAAAGAGACTGTAAAATCAAGCACAAGATGGTCTACCACCCTGAGAATCCAAGGTTGTTCAAGGAATACCCAAAAATTCATTTTTGATATTAGACTCTCCAAAGAGAATAATACTTCAGCAAATTATACAGAATATTTTGTCACCTAAGTCTGTTGTAAATTGAAAGCATATTTTGAGAGGAAGAACATGTCTTCTAAATTTCACCTTGATCAAGTGTTGAAACGGTTTTGAGAATTTCATAGCCACAAAAATAATTTGGTTACCATAAAAAGGCTGATGGGTATTTTATAGCACTTTGCTGGGCATTTTATTTATTCCTGTTGCACTCTTGCTCCTAAACATAGAAAAGCCAAGTATAAGATAGTGGAAAAAGATAAAGATCAAATTGAAAGAGAGATAGTTGATGACTAATTGTGTTGATCATAACTTTTTTGATATGGTTCACCATTTCTTCTGTGCCACATGTGAGCATGTAAGATTGCGAGAACTGGAAAAGCCAATCCTGAATGTCAAGATAGAAATTGGTCACCAGTTGAAATTGTTTGATAACCAATGGTCTCATGGTGACCATATATTGTGAGCCCAGTTTTTGACATTTCTCGTGGATATCTCTCAGACCTGGCTGACCTCATCAGTTATAACACGGTATTCAACTTGTTACCAGTATTATGTCATTCTTGAAGATTACAGATCAGGGTGTTATTGTCATCTTTGAAACTTGCTGCCCATATGCAACTTCACAAGCCTTATCATTTAGATGGAAGGAGAAGGGAACTTCACCATCAGAGAATTTTGGTGAAACATCAGCATAAAAGTAGCAGTTGCAAGAGAAGGAAAGACCATCATTTAGTTTTAGTGACATGTCAGTATAAAAGTGGCACTTGCAAGAGAAGGAAAACCCACCATCAAGGAGATTTGGTGAAACATAAGTATAAAAGTGGCAGTTGCAAGAGAAAGGAATTCCACTATCATGGAGTATAGGTGAAATGTCAGTATAAAAGTGGCAGTTGCAAGAGAAGGAAAGTCTACCATCAAAGAGTTTTGGTGAAGAGTCAGTATAAAAGTGGCAGTTACGAGAGAAGGACATCCCACCAGCAACGAGTTTTGGTGAAATGTCGGTATAAAAGTGCCACTTGATGCCATTCGTGATATGTAAGCAAAAGTAATGAAGCACTGTATTGATGAAATGAGGTGAAGCATCAGGCCCGAGGCTGTAATGACTTAGGAGCTTTGCTGAGAGCACTTATACCAGCAATGTACAGTGTTCGGTTGGATATCTTGTCATAAGTGCTGGCTCGATTGATGTCATTGAGGAAAATATGGGTGTCTGCTGCAGATGGAGGAGGAGAAGGAGGATGAAGAAGGAGAATGTAAGTTATCATGACTGAGGTTTGCAGGAATAGAGATAATATTGCATCCCTTGTTGTCAAGATCAACCCTGTTTGGGAGAGAAGTCGTAAGGTAGCAAGGAAGTTGAAGAGTGTGTTGATTTGCTGTAAGAAAGTCTGCAGAGAAGATGAAGCATGCAACTGGGCTCTCTTACACACAAATTCTCTAGAAAATATGAGAATTGTTGCACTGTTAATGATTCAGAAACATAATTATTTTATAGAGAAAATTTTGTTGCGTCAATGTTCAAGAATTCATTCGCCACATATGACGTATCTGTAGTTGTAAGTTATGTGTGTGTCTTCATGAACACATTCATTGACTATGTTGAGGTCTTATTGCTGTTTCATGAAATTATGCAGACACAAGTACTTTGTTGGGCCTGGCCTGATAATAGATTTGATTAAACTGAAATTCCAATAAAGGATCTGAAAATGTGTGACTATTCATGTGTTAATTTTATATTAACATTGCGTTTCCAAGTGAGATACAAGGCAGCACATCTTATAATTTGTCACAGAAGAAGAAATTAAGAAAACAAATGCATAACACCAAGCTGTACTAGACAACACAAATTGAGAATTGCAATTGTACATACATGTAATATGTTTTGTGTAGCAGTATATGTTGTTTACTGAAATGAATTGTATGAAGTATCTCCTTGGAAAAGCTGATAGTTAGTTGGCTGATCAAAAAATTTTCTGAATTTTATTGAACCCAACCTTGCATTAGCATGCACGTTTTAACAATTTCATGGCAACTTGGATGAAGTATCAGTTCTGAGATGTAATGCTGTGTCACATGACAGAAGACCTCATACCACCTTCTTCATTACTGTGTTTTTCAAAGCCTACCATTGGAACATATCATTAGCCAATTGAATCGAGTTCATACCTCCACATTCATGCATGGCTTTGCAAATTTCAATGTGTTGGAGTCTTAGACAGACAGGATGATGAACAATTGTAACTTGAATGGTAGCAGACATTCTGAAAATTTGATCTGCTTTGAACTTGTTTGTGAATGACATTTTGATACCTGCAATGCCTGTATAGTTTGTTCATGCTCATAAATTTTCACTATCTGTGTTACAGTTTCATGGCTATACGATTATGAATTTCAGGCCTGAAAAATTTGGACATAACAAAACCAGGGATCATGTTGATTCTAAGGAAGAGTATTTTTTTTACAGTGTTTGTATAGGAAATAGCCAAAGCAATGGTTTTTGGAATAACAGAAAAATGGTGGTAAAATTCTACAATGTATGCCTAGTGCATGTAAGAGGATAGTAATTCCTGTATGAGAAGTACAGAAAAATGAAGAAAAGGATAGTTGTAAGTCACCTAGTATGAGATTTGTCAAGGATTTGACCAGCTTCATTGGTTGAAAAGTGTGGACATCTAATACTGGACTGCCATAAAGAACAGAAGTTTTTTATAACTGTGACATAGATGAGAGCATTAATTTGCTGACTAACTAACTGACCGACCAACCGACCGACTAATTAACTAACTCATGGAGCAGAGTCCTTTGTGAGAATTTACAAGTTCCCCAGCTAGTCAGAAATTCTCTGCATTTTATGGAACCCGAAGGTTCATAACTGTGTTTTGAAAATCCCACCACTTGTCCTTATTCTGAGTCAGATTCATTGAGTCCATGCTCTCCCATACTGTGTCTTTAAGATCTGTTGTAATCTTATCCTCCCACCTACACTCAGGTCCTCTAAGTGGTCTTGAAGCTCCTAATTTTTTCATTTTTCCCCAGCCTGTGATTACAGGCTCCCACCATGGTGTAAATGAGATGCTGTCTTTTGGGATTTTAATCACAGCGTGGAATGGTAGTTTCTTACTAGCATTTCAGTAAAACCTATCGATCCCATCTTCAAGTGTCAATCAAGACCCCTGAAAATGGGGCCGATAGGTTGTCCTGAAATGTTGGTATGAAACTACTATTGTGTGCTTTATATAATACCAAAATAATGCAAATCTCATTTCTCCAATTCCCTGTTACCTCCTCCCTCAAAGGCCAAAGTATATGCCTCAGCAGCATCTTCTTAAACCCCTTCAGCCTTTTCTTCTCTTTGTCAAGACTGAAATGCAGATTTTTAAGTATAGGTATGTTAACCTGGTTGTGTATCAGACACAGTAGGTTCGACCATGAAGACAAGGATACTATTCATGTGAGATTAAAATTCCAACTTCTATTTTGTGGCTTCTGTTTGCAGTTTTGTTCAGAAGACTGGTCAGAAGATATGGAGAAAGAATTGTGTTTACTTTGGGACATGACATTTGAGGCAGATGTGGCAGAATTGCTGATGCAACGTGACTTTTTGGACTTGACGTCTCGAATCATACGTGACACTACCATACCTAGGCTCATAGTAAGTTTTGATTGTAGTGTACAGTATGATAACTATGATTTTGTTGTTTAGTTATTGCACTTGGCCTTGTGGCTAGCACAGATGTGTTAACAGTTATCACTTCTAGTTTGATTACTGGAGTTCACTGGACATAATTTTGCCAATAGTATTAAGTTGATTAAACATATAAATATTTGTTATTGCTGTAGTAATATATGAATATAAATAACGTCAGACATGCTCACACAGCACAATTCTTTGGAACTGTATGTAGTTCAGTGATATACTGACTGAAATCCTATACAGGGTGTGCTAAAATGCTTGGACAGACTTCAAGAATGAGTTCTTTACATCAAAAAGTTAATATAAACGCATGTCTGGAAATAAGCGATTTTTGAGTTTAATTGAAAGATTACATGCAACAGTAAATGCTGTAACTATGTATATTTGCTTAAAAGTCTAAGCAATGCCATAACCAATGAGACCAGAATCTAAAAAATGAAATCCTAATAGCAGGAGTAAGGGTGAGTGTGCAAGTACTCTTTGGCATGCATTGTCTCATTGCTGTACATTTTTTTAGTTGCTGCTCATCCCAATTCTGTAGCCCTGTTACATATGTAGGCTCTTTATAAATGACAGTAGCACTTTTTTGAAGTAATGAACAGAGATTAGTGATTTTAATACCCAGTCTCGAATTTGGTAGTGTACAAGTGTAAACGTCAGGATTTGATTGTCAGGCAGGTTAGTTTCAGTGGTTTCTGGGATGACCTGTTCAAATTTTAGCTTAGTCATTGAGTGTTTTCATTAGAGTTTGTTTAGGTTTCTTCTGGCCCTTCGAATGAATTATTGAGTATGGCCTTAAAAGGCATAACTTCTTCCTTTCTTGTCCTTTCATTTTTATCATACACAGTCATCTTTCATTGCATTTGACACCATATGCCCTCAAGTAGTCCATCAGTGACATAATATGTTCCTCATGAAATAAATTTGTTTTGCCTTATGAAGTGTTGGGTGAGATAGAATAGGCCTGTATTGAAGTGTCTGGCTCATTGTTGAACAGTGTATGTCCACTATCATATGTGAGGGGGAGAGTATTTTTCTTCTTGTCATGACTGGATTATCTCTGAGATGTAGCATGAAGTTTAGTGGGTTAGTACATCTTGTTATGTTATGGGATATAAAGGTAGAGCATGAAGCTAACTATTCAGCAGCATGCAGTGGTGATGATTGATTGGGATACAGCTGTTCTTCCTTGCTCTGTGTGCATAGGGATGCCTTTTTTAAACACAGAAAACTGGGACACTTAGCATGTAGGTGGCAAGAGATGTTTTTAACCTTTCACACAATGAAAAGAGAATAATTTATTGATATTACTAGAATGATGTATCTGGGATAATAAATGTATTACATGCAGATACATAAAAGTCAAACAATTATGAGGAGTGCTACTCTGACTTATTATTCAATTCACTGACTGTTTTTTTTTATATACATATCTGTTCTTCATCCTGTGAAGTCTCAGTCCAGACTCTATAATCACTAATTTATGCTTCTTCCTTTTCCTATCTTACTTCTTTCTGTTGGTGGCTGTCCTGCAGATGGTTTCTCTCACCTTGAAAAATAAAAATTTTTATAGGCATTGACAGAAATGTTGTGTTCTTATCACTTGGAGAACCCCAGGATATTTGGCACCAGGCACCAAATTTTGTGGTACACCACTCATAAAATTGGGACAAATGGGATCCTTACATACACAGTGTGTTGAGCTTTGCCTGTTGGATTCTTATGACATATTTTGCGTATGTGTTGCTTAGTGTAAGGGTAATTTTACCTTTTTTTGTGTGTATTTTTCAGGAGATCCTGGTAGGGATTTTAGGGAACTTGAGTTGTGTTGCAAGCGTTCGAGTGGAGATTGCAAAGCAGGTTAACATCATTCATATGCTGCTGGAATTGCTTTCTCTGCCAGATGTTCCAACTCTCCTGCAGCTTATGAGGCTTCTTCGGGCTTGCGTTATGGATCTGGTTTATGCAGGAGCAAAAGCTGAATCCTCTGGTACTCCAGTAGAGCAGTCCATGCTTCATGAACACAAAACCACCAGCTTTACAGACCCTGAAAGTGTTACTGAAAGTTCAAAATCAAATGTTAGTCCTTCATTTCAGCAGAGGGTGGATGAAAAAGTACATGAGTGTTATAGTTGTGTAGCTGACGTAAAACACATAGAACATACAGACATTGTTTCCAAAGAAATGTCTGTGCAACATGATAAGCTAGATGAAGTTTCACATCATCTTCAGAATTGTATTATGGATGTTGATCAGTCAAGACTTGAAAGGAGCTGTACATTACATGAAGCAGACCACAAGGAGAAGCTTCATGTTGTTGAATCTCATGTGCTAGAACCAGATGAGGCTGAGAATGTTAGCATGACTGACAGTAAAGACAAACAGCTGAAATTGAGTGAAGACACTAGTATTGAAAAAAGGGAAATAGACTCATTTTGGTTGCAAGAATTATGTGATATAAATAAATGGCTGCCAAGCATCATCTTTATTCTGAGAAGCTCTACAAATGGTAAGTTGTAGAATTTTGGTCTCCAGGATTGATTGGCCGACCAACAAACAAACAGACCAGACACAAACAAACAAACAAACAAACAAACAAACAAACAAACAAACAAACCAAACCAAACAATCAACCAACCAACCAAACAATCAACCAACCAACCAACCAACCAACCAACCAACCAACCAACCAACCAACTAATTAGCTCACCCACTCACTCGCTCACTCACTCACTCACTCACTCACCCACTTACTCATCTGCTCACTCACCCACTCACTCACTCCTTCACTCACTAACTCACTCACACACTCACTCACCCACTCACTTGCCCACACCATGTAGATTAGTCCTTGTGAAACTGCCAGTTCCTCAGCTAGTCAAGAAATTCCTTACGTTTAGTGGAACTGAAAGGTTCAGTACCATGTTCACAAGAACCTGCCACCGGGTGGCTACCCAGTTGCAGTTAAATATATTGTATCATATCATATATCATATCATTTGTCCCTATTCTGAACCATTTACATTCATCCCATGCCATCCTGTGGTATTTTTCGAAGGTCGATTTCAGTATCGTCATCCTGAGTATGCCTGGGTCTTCTCTGTCATCTGTTTCTCTGAGGATTCCCCACAAGACCCTCTGTACTTTTCTCAGTGATTCAATTTTAATGAAATTTGACACTAGTGGTCTATACAAGAAGTTCTTTCTGAATTCCGTATTGATGAATTTCAACCTCTCGTTTACTTAGAATACAAGTTGAGCTTTCAAGCAGTGTGTGTTTTAATGAAATGTTTTATGTATGGTGCATATGTATTGAAATACAAAGAGTGACTTTATTTTTTTGTACAGTGTAATATCTATATTATCAGTAGCATGTATGACTAGCGTATTATTTGTACTGTAGGTTAATTGAATCAGCAGCAGGTTTGTATCTCTGGTAAACCCAAATCTCAGTGAAGAATGTAACACGTAACATATTTAGAAACTCATCCTTGATTACTTTACCAGAACTGGTCTTGTAGAAATATCTTCATTGTAAGGCAATATGTAATGACATTATTCACAGATATAAGTATGTTACTGTTATTATGAAGATTCATATCAGTTTTTAAACTCTGAAACTATGCGAACCAAAATTACCATGCCAAAGATCGTGCTGAATACACTAGGGTACTCCTTAAATGTATGATGTCAGAGAAAGTCTAGAAAGAGTATTGATATGTACTATAAGTGCTAGTTGTCTGTATTTCCAGGTATTGTTGAATCTCATGTTTTTACATGCTCTTCTTTTGTGAATGTAAAACATTTACCTGTTTTGATTGAAAGTAAAAATAAAAAATGTTTTCACCTGTAATTGGGTAACTGTGGCATATTGTTGTTGAACATACGACTAGGAATAACAGACCTGAGTTACTGCAAGAAATCTATAACAATATTGTAGTTTTTTATTGAACTCAGAACTATTCCAGAATCTTTACTTATGTTGTTCTTTCTGTTGCAGAGGAGTTGATATGTAGTACACTGTCCTTGCTGGATGTGCTGTGTTACATCCCGATTAATGGTGGCCTTCTTGGAATACATATCTCCAGTCCAGGTATATGATTTACAATACTTGGTAACATACACTGCAGTAAAAAAAAGAGGGTGAATATTTCTGGGCTGAGCTGAAGAATGGACTTCCCCTTGCATATGTGAACACTGTATTGATTGTTGAATTTTCTGCTTGGATGTCATTATCTTCAGTTAATTAACCCTTAGGCGACTAATGTCTCATATATATATGGAGCACCCATTCTTGATGTTTCTAGATCATACACAACGACGCAGCACAGTCGGTAGGACTCCTCTGGACGAGTGATCAGCTCGTCGCAGAG
>Ga0268261_10001735_pt1 | contig 15269 bp, 9 predicted proteins | sample TergutNc150P1_FD_190353 | JGI IMG/M metagenome (GOLD analysis project Ga0268261, IMG submission 190353) | Nasutitermes corniger P1 segment gut microbial community from laboratory colony in Florida, USA - Nc150 P1 (SPAdes) (version 2) | ecosystem: Host-associated > Arthropoda: Insects > Digestive... | reverse complement strand
TCTGCGACGAGCTGATCACTCGTCCAGAGGAGTCCTACCGACTGTGCTGCGTCGTTGTGTGTGATCTAGAAACATCAAGAATGGGTGCTCCATATACATATATGACATTAGTCGCCTAAGGGTTAATAATTTAACCCTTATCCTGCTAACGTAGAGAAAATGGTGAGCTCCTAATAATGCCAGCAAATAGCAGATGGGATTTAATTCGGCGTCTAAGGGTTAATAAAATTAAAGAATATTTTCATAAAACCATGTCACGGGTTCACATCTGTAGAATACAACGTAGCTTATATTTATGTGCCAATGTACAGTACTGTGTGGCAAGTTATTATTACACAATAAATTTCTGTACACCATACATAAACTGTGTGCATTAATTTCGTATGTCCTGTTATTTCAGTCACCTGTTTTTGACGGTCTGTGCGTTACTGATGGCTCAGTTTATGTTCCCATTTCTAATGAAACATAAAAATGAAGAAACACAGATAATAACAACTCAAACAAGAAGCCATGGGAATGATTCACGATTACTTCATTTCCTTCTAAGCTGCTGGTGTATACATGCATGGACTGTCAGCAATTATCCATATGACACACAAAGCTTCTCAGTCTTGCTATGTGTGTCTGTTAACAGCATGATCAGCGCTAGCAATGTGATGCCCTGTGTGAACTACATGCCAAGCACCCCCTGATTTGGATCCACCACCATTTCATCCTTGGTTAGAAGAACATTTCTGAACATCATTAACAACATAAGATTGTTTGACTAAGCTTTCAACAACAATTTATTTTAATACTGAAAGTGACAAGGATAGCTATTTTACATGTTTATAGCTCTTTATAGGCAACATCGTCACTCTTCTGGGATGTTACGCAGTGTCGATTATTAATTAGTTACAGACATTGTGGGACAACCTGTCAGTCCCATCTTCAAGGGTCAAAACAAAACCAGTAACTAGCTGCTAAACCAGTCACATACATATCAGACACCAGGTATTCTTTACAGGTCAATGGTTGTGGGTAAATTGTCTAGAGAATAGAAGGCCTGCTCCACTTTCTCCTCCCACACTTTGACAATACGAAGGCCAGGCACATCATCACCCAATTGTGCACCTAAGGCAGTTGTTGTAGTGACAGGCATGCCGTGGTATGAACCACCAGCATTACGATGTAAATGGCCAGCAAACACATGTACCACCCCTAACAACAAACAAAAGACATATCAAAAGCACTCTGCATTGTGTTGGTTATAAGTGATGAAGCGTCGTAGTTTCGTAAGCGATGATTTATCTAATTCAGCTCTTCATGGCACCTACAACAGAAGAATGGGTTTAAAAATACGAACACTTTGTTGCCAGTGTTCACTGAAAAAGTCTGGATGGCAACTAACTCGACACTTGGTATGAGATTTGCGGTTCTCAAAGTGGTACTGCTGCAGATTAAAGTCCTCTAGTATGCTGCACTGTGTTGACTGTTAAATAGTTACCTATATAACTCTTGACATTGAAGATGAAGGCATTACAAACCTTCAACATTCTGGCAACAACAAGTCAACAAAACATAATAAAAGCAGAGAACTTCAAGACCACCTAAGCGATCATCTTCGAAGTACCATGGACTGCTGCTTAGACATAGCTGACAGAGATGTCCACCTTTACCACAACAAGGCAGTTGAATGTTGCAATCTAAAGTATGAAATGGAGGATCAACTGAATGACAACTGGCAGTTATGTAGGCTTCTCACTCCTGTCAATCGAATCACTTAATTAACCTTTAAGAACCGTGCGTCCTATATATAGGACGGGCGTACCACTACCCTCCAGATGTTGCATTTTATATATATATTTTTTTTTTTTTCAACAAACATAAGTACTGAGTATTTTAAACATGCTGCACACTCTCTGTTTTTCTTTTCAAAATGCCGTTTATTTCATAGTGCTACCTTTTTCGGTTCCTGTATTATTCAAATTTTACATACAGGGTGTGCTAAAATTTAAATGTAAAATTCGGATGCCAAAAGGTTAATAAGGCATTTACCTGAATTCTTAAACTTCTCCAACCAGACATGTCGAATATTTGGCTTTATGGAAAAGTAGTTTGCCTTTTCATCAGGATCCCTCAGGAACCAAGGGATATGCTGGAGTACGATTACACGTGACCCTGCCTGTTTGGCAAAGTCGAGTTCTTCATTCAGCCACTGTTCATGCTTCTGAGCCAATTCTGGGACCTTTGAGGCATCCTCAAAATACTGGGTGTTAAGCACTAAGAATCGAACACCGCCACACCAGAATGAGAAGTAATCATCACCAAATGAGGACTTGTACCTGGCAAGAAACAAATTGAAGCATCATACAGTGAACTTATTACACAGACCAATGGTCAAGTGACCATGTCTGTGAAGCCTTGCTTTCCCTTTTAAGGAGACTTGTAAACACCAAGCTTGATGGCTGATGTGATAAAGGATAAATCTCAGCCAGGATACCCACTACCCTGACACACAACCTTCTTACACATCCTGTCAAGTTCACTACTCGTCATCTCGCCATCTGACGCTTCATACTCTCAGCTACTGACACTGTACATGCCGATACAAGCGACACATGTAAATCAAAACTGTCGCTAGTTATGCCAGTGTACACATCGGTCTGAGGGCAAAGTGCAAATTTTCATACTAAGAAACAGGCAATATGAGGATGACCCCTGGGACTGCTGTCTGTTACAGTCTGTAGCTGAATTATAAACATATGTTAACCGCATATAACATTAACAAAACAAGAATGTGCAACTAGAAGCCTGAGCCGCAGGAATATATGAGAGCTGGGGTTCTCACAACAGCACGTATCAAGATTAGAGACATACAGGACATGACACAATGTAATTTGGTAGCAGACATCCCAAAGAATGGAAAAGGAAGTTTCTTTGACATGTTAGTACCTATCTACCTTAGGGGCTAGGGCTGGGATACTGTAGTCAGTATAGTGACTTGCTATGGGCTGGACGGTACAAGGTTCGAACCCCAATGGAGATAAGAGAATTTCTCTTCTCTTCACCTGTCTAAACTGACTCTGAGTGGCACTTAGCCTCCTGTACAGTGGGTACCTGGGATCCTTCCCGCAGGTAAAGATGCTGGGGCATGATGTTGACCACCCACCCACTTCTAACAACAAGGTTAAGAATAAGTAAAGCTGCACTTCTACCACCTGACTCTGTGCCAGTTATGGCATGTTACAGGGCGACCTTTACGCCTATCTTATCTACCAAATTATGCAGTGTCACATCCCAGAAGATGATAATCATAATAGGAAAGCAGGCTTTAAGCTACAACAGAAACTAACAACTCGATTGTTTCCATGGTTGGTTGGTTGCCGACATCATGGTTGCCGCTCAAACAAATAAATGGTATTTCTGGATCCAGCTTCTCAAAAATCTTTTTGAAGTCTGCTTCCTGCCTCTGACGAATTTCTGGCTCTTCATCTGAAAGGCAAATATATGCTGACAGGTCAACACTTTCGTATCATTCTCTCTGTGCCCAGTGTATGATTGCTTTCTCTTAGTACAAACAAATGCACATATTATGCCAATATATATATATATATATATATATATATATATATATATATATATATATATTTCATCTTATCTGGCTGCTACATGTTTCAGCCGATTGTCATCTACTGGGAGCTCACAACCAAACAGCGGCAATAACAAAGCACGGACACACAAACCGACCGATACGCACATGGTAACACACAGAACCTCGCACAGTCTCCCGGTGCACTTCAAACTAGCAAGATACAGGATCATAACATAATAAATGTTTGTACACAAGCAACAACTGGAAGGGAGAATACCCTAATTCATGAAGACTACTGTTGTTTTATAACACTGTATAATCAAAACAGTAATTGTCATTTATCATACGCTATATATTGTAAATTTTAGTATCTATACAATGTTAATTTTAACATAATCTGTACATTTATGTGCATAGCCCTGTAAGGACTAATTTATAGCTGTGAGTTTTATGCTGTTTGGTTGTGAGCTCACTGAGGATGGCGACCACCCAAACATGTAGCAGCCAAACAAGATGAAATATATATTAGTATACAACAAGTGAATTTGTTGGTACTAAGAGATTGTAGATTAACACGTGTTCACCATTCAACCAACCACCTTGATAAACAACCACAAAAGTATTTTTTGACCAGCCAACAACTCTTTTATATTGGTAAACAAACTTGCTTTCTTTACCAATAAATCACTCCAGTTTCAAATTTCATACCAAAGCCATCACCAGTCTAAAGCACTATAAAATATATTTAGTCAGGACAAAACTTCTTGACTTTAAATGCGTACAGGAAAGAAATAATATTTGAATAAAAAAAAATTTCTCCGCCCATAAAAGTTGGCTTAATAAAATCATGAACTGCACTTCCCAACTTGAAGCATGTACAAATCCATTAACTGTCTTCATCTAAACCAACATTTAATGCATCTCTTGTACATACCAAATTATACTATATGTTCCTACATGTTTTGGTGCACATTGGCACCATCTTCAGGGAGTCTTGAATGGTTAAAGGTAAATTATTTTAACCTTTGTACCATGCAATCTTTACTATATGTATAATGAAGCCTCCCATAAATCCAACCCATCGTCCATACCTCAAGGTATTGTAGATTTGTACTCTGCTCTACCCTGGGTCACATGGGAGGCGGTAACAGTTGCGGAAGATATAACCTGATGGGGGTTGCCACGACAAAAGCTGGCTAACAGGGCTCTGGTCTAACCAAGCCAAGGTGGAAGGTATCGTGCTGAAGGCTGCATGGCACTGGGGTAGAGACAGCAGTGTCATAACGATCCCTTGGGGAACCAGGCCGCACCCCATTGTATGTAGGCCTTCCGTCTGCGTGGGGCTCCATGGATGGTGACATTATGTTTTTCCCCATACGTAGGAGGGCTCCTTTTGTGGACTCCGGCAGACATACATGAATGAAGGAGTAAATGAAAAGTAGACCAGTGGCTCTGGTGATGGAGTATCGCTGCCCATGGGGGCCCTGTTAGGGAACATGGAGGGGGCTTCCTTACCGGGGACTCTGAGGGAAAGATAAAAAGAGACATATTAAATGAGAGGTAGAAATGCCCTGTAACCAGGTATTTCTTTCCATAGGGGCCCCGTTGGGGAACCTGGAGGGATGCACTTGCCAAGACTCTTTGAGGGAAAAGGGTAGCATATCTGGGTTCCTTTTTTGGACGCAGAGGACATTAAGATTTTAGGAAATGTGGTAATGAGGAGGAAACCTTAGTCCATATTTTGTGTGAGTGTGAGGCCTTGGCTTCACTCAGATATAAATATCTGGGTTCCTTCATTTTGGACCCTGAGGATATTAGGAAACTAAGTATAGGGGTAATATGGAACTTTGCTAAAGGAACAGGGCTCCTCTAATTTAATACAGAATATGGGGCACAAAAAGCCAGTCTTAAGGCCTAGGTTCACTGGACCTGGAAGGGCTCAAACCCAAATACTTTTCTATTCTATACTAACAAACAAATGCATTTGTTTGTTTCATTATACATATAGGTTCAAGGTAAAATTATGAAATACACTGCATTCTTTGAAAAATGAAACAAAGATTATGCAGCATATCTTAAAATGCAGCAAATTTCCTTGTTGCCCATACAAATAAAATGAATTTCTAGAGTTCTTTTTAGGTGCATTCGCACACGTGAACATAAGTTCTTTAAAGTTTAATAAAATATTCTTCTCTGTAAATGAAAATCAGCCCCATGAAACCCAGTACTGTTTCCCCTGGCATCATATATTTCAGGGCCTATTTCTTTATAATCAATGGCAAATAATGTTGGCAGCACTCCACTGATCCCACGTATATAAATGGTGCCACTCAAGGTGTGGGTCAGGACAGCTCAGTTAGTATAGCAAATTGCTATGGGCTGGACGATCCGGGGATCAAATGCCGGTGGGGGTGAGATTCTCCGCACCCATCCAGACTGGCCCTGGGGTCCACCCAGCCTCCTATACAATGGGTACTAGGTCTTTCCTGGGGGTAAAACAGCCAGGGCGTGGCATTGACCACCCACCCAAACTAGCACAGAAGTTAAAGAAAGAGTAAAGCTATACCTCTACTTCCCCTGTGGGCCTTCGTGGCCTGTTCTAGGGTGAACTTTACCTTTACCTTTACCTTTACCTTACTAATGTCTAAATAACTCAGAGATTGAGACTCTCACGTAAAACCTAGCCCACTCAGTGCACGCATGCCGGCAGTTGACACTGACAAACAATTCTGGTCAGATAAAATAATGATATCTAATGCAGAAATGTCAAATGAAGGATCATACAGAAAACTAGAATTTAGCTTAAGAGTCCCATAGTCACATTTCACAGTTTAATGGTCATAATCACCCACTGTTACAGATACGCATAATCCATAATTTCCATGTTATCTGCTTGCAAACACATCATAGAAACAACGACAATCAGAGGCTTAGAAAGGTTGACACTCTTACCAGGAAATGCATGGCACAAGTCCCCACACATTACAAAAAACTTGGGCTTAGGCCTCATCTTATTTAATATCTCAACTGCTCTCTCTCCTAATTCTATTTCCTTCTCCCAACCAGGTACTGGGTTCTTTTCCAAGTAACTCTGAATCATCCCCATCTGTAAGTCTGCACCTTGGATAAAGTAGAATGGACTTGTCCACTTGGTGTCACCTGAAATAGATACATTTCACCCTCTAAATTCTCCGTTTAATCAGTGTATGAAGATTAACATCTTCTGGGATATGATGCTGGATTGATGGGTGAGCGGTTCCAAATAGTTTGATGAAACTGCCTTCATCCTTAAGAGTCAAGATGTCTTAGAAGTTTATGCTGGGACACAATATATATCCTACTTTGCTACAGCCTGTATTCCTATGCAATCTGTTACCAACAGTTTGCCATATGTACACAATCCATATTCTAATAGTCCGCACTACAAGAGAAGTCTCTGCATCATAATTCTGCATGAATTTCTTACCTTCCTAGTCACATCTACCAACACTAATAGGAGAACTAAGTTTCATCCACAATGACCACTCAAACCACACATATACATGGTACTGAGAGTAAAAGATGTCAAAAGTAAGAAGAGGACCAATGTTTTTAGCTTTCTGTTCATCAGTTCCAAACAAACTAGGTACTATACAACCTAAATGCAGAAAGCTAAAACCTTATTTGAGCATTTCTGAAGAGCTGTCTGTTTGCAGTACACAGTAAAAGGATATCAAGCCCCTGTGCCAAACATGAAGGCATATGGGGGAAGTACATGCATAACACAATATATTACCATATTTTTTGTTTCAGATTTAATTACCATTACTGAAGCAATCAATCTGATGGTCCTTTGCCACTACTGTAGAAGACATTTTTTTCTCACGTCTCTGGCTGGTGTAGCAATCTGTCAACAAGTGAGTATTTATGTTATGATATACAGTACACAACATAATCATATGTCTGACAATTTAGTTATGAGATCTGGATAATGAAGAAAAACACATACTACAGTCAGGTAGAATTAAAGAATGAAGATTAGTAAGACAGTACAATGGAAAAAATGAAGATATGTGGACAGACATAACAAAATGTGGGATACACTGGCCTATGAACTGAACAACCACGAAATGGGGGTCCAATTTCCGGCAGGTGCAGGAATTTTTACTTTCACCACACTCAGAATGTTCTGAAGCCCACCCAGCTCCCTATCCAGAGCCCCTGGAGCTACAGCGTCACGAATCTTACCAGTGCACCTTCCTGAATAATTTTTGTCACATTTTGTTTGGTTGGGACTGGTTCGCTTTATTTCGGACAACGCATACTGTATTCCGCAGGTTAATTCAGTAACTGCTTACAGTTTACTGACAAATAGTGTCAAGCTGTGATATATTAAATGCATACGCACACAATACCCAAATTGACAGGTTAGAACGGTTTAGTAATTCGTAACTAGCAGGTATAGTAACACGAACTATGTAGAGACCTTAAGTTGAATGACAGACTTTAGCATATTATATGTGGATAGTACAACTAGTTCAGGATTACACCAACTGTGTTGTGTTAAGGTGATACATTAATTATTAACCGAATGATAAATGTAATTCTGACTTTAAAAATGCAGCAATATTACAGAAATAACCAGTACGAAATAAAAACTTCATTCACTAAATTACATTAATTTGTCGTCATATCTAATTAAACATGAGGGCAACGGCAGCTGTCGTATCACAAGGTAATTCCACTGGTCACATTGATAACAAATCGCGCAAAGTAATCGCCTCACACAATGTAGCCACCTTAAATGAACGTCGCTAATTTTTATTTTTTTTTTTAATTAAAAAAAAATTTATTTATATTATTTTATTATTATTTATTTATTTGCTTTGTGCAACATTAAAGTTATGAATATCTTGCTCGTACCGTACTGGGTTCAATACGGTTTCTGCTAACCCTACCATATTATTTTAGGCTGAAGAACTACTGCTTTAGGCAACATTTGGACACGTTTCCGAAAGCAGCACCGTACGTGGATGCGCATGCTCCGTTGGACACTCCAGAGCCGTATAATCTCGGCAAACAAAAAATACATCCATGATGAAATAAAAAAGAAAAGATAACTCTTATCTTAGTGGAGTGTGGTGAGAGAATGGGCGGTTGCGCTGGAATCGACTCAGAATTATATTAGGTGGTGAATTTTGAGCAATATCGAAGCTTTGTACTCATATTACTGGGAAGGTTGTCATATGAGTAAGAGGGTGGTACTATTACTTTTCAAAAACATTTATGAAGTTCGCCGTAAACATATTTAACTAATTAGGAAGCATATTAAAGAAATGTCGTTTGTACTGTGTATGTGAAAAAACTGCTCTCTTTATTGCCTTGCTACTTCAGTTAATCACTCTTTTGCTGTTAGTTGCCCGTGACGATGCCAATCTAACAGTGTTCATTACTATATGATGACCTAGATCCTTGGCGTAGTTCTATAAATGATATGCAAAATACACACGTGACAACCCCAAATCTGTATTTCGGAGAAGCCGTTACAGTGCTAAATGTTTCCTAGAAACCCCGGCAGTAAATGAAAGCGAGCTTTATATGACAATATTCTGTAGGAAACTGCCTCTCCTCGTCACAACAAACAAATCTCGGTAATAACATTAATAACATTGTGCATTACTTATATTACGACAGACCGTTTAATTTCCCACTATCCAGAAATTCAAGTTTTGTAATAACAAATTGTTTCTTATAGTAAATGTTAAATATAAGCTGGTGTCGTACAGTTCTATATTCAAATTTGAAATTGCCGGCGTCTGTGTTTTGTTCCAGTTATCATCACCTGTTCCGAGTTCGACAGCTGTTTCTGCCTTACAACATGGCTTCCACAACAATCTAATTCTGTAGGAGATATGCGCAGAGATGAGCAAGGAGGTTAGGCTTACGCCTACTGATTCTGTGTACACAGTTAAACCATTGGAGCTAAGAAAGTACGTACAGAAGTTTGTTGAAATAGTTACTATTGACGGCGAGAAACTTTTGGGTACCGTGTACACCATTGATCCAGTTTCGGAAAGGTAATTAAATTTTGTTCGTTAGCTGTATTTCATAATTGTGATAAACGTATTGTCTTGGCCTGTAGTTTGCATCACATGGAAGTACGTTCATATGTTTGTAATAGTTTTTAAGTTTACGCTCAGAGCAGTGATTTCTCATATATGTTGTGTGCGTATATTTTAGTTTTTAACACCCATTTTTGTTTCAGTGTTGTGCTTGTCACACAGAAGGATGGTAATACCTGTATGGATATTGTGATGGGACATGCTGTTAAATCTCTTGTCATAAGTTCATCTAATGTTTGCACTGGCCAGGAAGAAATTTTCCCATCAGTGTCTGTTAATATCAGTAAAGAAGAAGCAGAGGCAAGGAAGAAAAAAATAAGAAGTTGGTTGTGTAAGAACAGGATCCCAGTTGAAGAAAATGGTGAACTTCTAATAGTTAAAGACGCTTTACAGATTTATCCTCCATATGGCAAGGATCAGTGTTTGAGTGGAAATGAAATTATTTTAGGAAGAGTTCAAGATCTTATTGCTACAATGCCTGATAGTATAGACATGTAACAGCAGAAACCTTCAAAATGTTCAAAGTGCCACTAGATTTAACTGAACATTATTGAATTGTAATTTCACATGATGGTTATTTCTCCTAGTGGACGCTCTTCATTCATGTTAAATTCAGCATGCTCCATGGATAATGGGAATATCCTAAATCATCCTTTAATTTTTGTGTTAGATATTTCCACAAGTGTGCAAGACTGTTTTAAAGGAAAGGATTTGTATGTGTGGTATGGGGCTGTTAGCTGTGTGTGTTGAATGGTGTAAGAAACATCTTGAGTTCCGTTTTTTTTTGGTGTTGCTCTCATTTACCATTCCCTTTGAGTTGGAGACAGAGAAGAATGGTACAGAATTGTCATATTTCATCTGGTACTTTGAACGTTTTTATAGACGTGTAGTAACAGAATTTATGGATCCCACAGAAGGGACATCTGTATTGCACAGTGCAGCAAATAGGGGAGGGGAGTATGCATTGCGAGATATAGCATCAGCCCCTGCCCTGCCACCCCGAAAAGTCTCCCGGTCACAGCCTCATTCAGATGAAAGTGAATTAGAGGCAGAAAGGAAAGAGAGACCTGACAGCATGCCAGCTCCAGCATTGCCTCCACGTAAGGTCTCGTGCACACATCCTGCACCAACTGTTGAAATGGAAACAGACAAAGATAAGAATATTAATGAGTTGCCCCTGTCACTTCAAGAAGCAGAATGGTACTGGGGTGACATTACACGGGAGGAAGTGAATGAAAAATTAATGGATACACCAGATGGCACATTTCTGGTACGCAATGCATCCAGCAAAGGTGGAGAGTATACATTAACACTTCGTAGGGGTGGCACAAATAAACTGATCAAAATCAGTCACCGTAATGGCAGATATGGTTTCTCCGAACCATTCAAATTTGGTTCTGTGGTGGAGCTTGTAAACCATTATCGAACCACATCTCTGTCACAATACAATAAAACTCTAGACATTAAGCTGCTGTACCCAGTGTCGCGACTTCAACAAGATGATGAGATCTCGAGTATGACAGATGTTAGCAATGTGGCACAGAAACTGTTGGAAATACACAAGGAGTACATGGCCAAGACAAGAATGTATGACGAATACTCTGAAGATTTCACGCGTTCATCACAAGAGATCCAGCTGAAACATCAAGCCTTAGATGCCTTCAGAGAAGCTGTGGTTATGTTTGAGGACCAGATTCGGATTCAAGAGAGGTATCAGCATGAGGCACAGCCCCATGAAATTAAGAGTTTGGAAGACAATGCGGAGATGTTAAGGCAGCGCCTTATGTGCTTACAGGAGAGTCGCAGACAGTTAGAAGAAAACTTGAAGCAGGAAAGAGCTTTCAACCGCACCCTGGAACGTGAGATGCACTCTCTTAAACCTGATATTATTCAGCTATTCAAGCAGAGAGAACGCCACCAGGCATGGCTGAAGTCACGGGGGGTGAAGCATCATCGCATCTCCCAGGTTTTGGCGACAGATGGTTCAACTCCATGGGCATTCGATGACCTGAACCAAGATGATGAAGATCTGGACAATCTGCCACATCAAGATGAGACAACATGGCTTCTACGAGCTTGTTCACGCACAGACGCAGAACGTTTGTTATTTGGTCAACCTGATGGCACATTTTTGGTTCGTCCGAGTCGCACAGGACAGTATGCACTTTCCATATCTTGCAATGGGACCACAAACCATTGCATTATTTATAAAACGGAACGTGGGTATGGGTTTGCTGAACCTTACAACATATATGAATCACTCAAGTTACTAGTGCTCCATTATGCACAAAATTCTCTGGAGGAGCACAATGATTCCCTTACTACAACACTAGCATACCCAGTGTTTGCTCAAGCGTATACACAGGAGGTGACTCAAACGGCTAGAAAGTTGGGATATGTGATGAACTTTGTTTAGAAGTTACAGATTATTTTATGTTTGGTTGACCAGTTATCGAACCAGGCTGTAGTTGCAGCCGGCAATGGTTCTGACCAATTAATGAAAATCATTGCACAGTAATTCTATTGGTCGGAGCTTGTTTGCTCCTTGGCATTTTTCAATTAGGAATGACTCAGTCACTGTTTTCTGAGGTACATATTTTTATACAAATGTGGGGCCTACGTTTTAATAAAGATACTTTTTTTTTTTTAATGTGCCCCTTTGGGGCTTATAAGTAACAATTATACACAATGGTCAAGCAGTTCTTGTGTTGCAAGATAACATTTGATTTACATTTTAAGGGATTCAGAACTGCCTGAAATTGTTTTTAAGTGCAGTGTTATGGTCTGCTGTAGAGTAACAGTCTCAGCATTTCACTGGAGAGATTGCAAAAATCCAGAAGAAACTGTTATATTGTGGTCTTCTGGGTCGGACCACTGTATACTGTGGTACTGCTTCCATTACCCCAACGACAGGGACAGAACATTCATCCGGTATGTCAGTACTTGCGAACTGTGTGGTGTTGCATCTCAGAAAACCACAATATGAATATATGAATTATCAGATGTTATGCAAAAAATTTAATGCCAGTCATCACATTCATTTTCACAGATAATTTGCTGGATTTGCACTGAAGTAATAATATTGGCTCACAAAAAGATCTGCCACTGTGCATTTTTAAAAACATTTACTGTATTCCCATAGGAGTACCACAGTTCGGGAATGACTTCCTTGTTCTGTTGGTGTTATGGAAACAACCCAAAATGCTTTGGTATATCATATTTATGCTTTCAGACCACTTTTTTATGTGCTGGCAATTCATGATTATCTTCTCAGTTGGTTTAATAATATACAATCTAAGCATGATGTTCGTGGATTTGCGCATCATAGTATAGTTCACAAAGAAAATCCCGACAAGATGCAACAGTGTATCAAAATTTTATTTCATGTTTACATGAAGCTCTACATGTTTCGGGTGACACACCGCCCATCATCGGGAGCCTAAAACTGCACTAGCAGCCTCTGGTTTTGCATACGCAGAGGGTTGTTGGATGTGTAGTTGCTGGATGCATCCAGCAACTACACGTCCAACAACCCTCCGCACATGCAAAACCAGAGGCTGCTAGTGCAGTTTTAGGCTCCTGATGATGGGTGGTGTGTCACCCGAAACATGTTGAGCTTCATGTAAATATGAAATAAAATTTTGATACACTGTTGTGTAGTTGCTGGATGCATCCAGCAACTACACGTCCAACAACCCTCCGCATATGCAAAACCAGAGGCTGCTAGTGCAGTTTTAGGCTCCTGATGATGGGCGGTGTGTCACCCGAAACATGTTGAGCTTCATGTAAATATGAAATAAAATTTTGATACACTGTTGCATCGTGTTGGATTTTCTTTGTGAATTATAATCTAATCAGTCAGTCAAGCCTGTGTCTTTCATTTCCTGCCATACCATGTGAATATGAGTATGGACTGGTAAATACTTTAACAGACTATGGTATTTGTAAAATTAATTAGATTTAATATTATTGCAGGTTAAATCACAGTAATCCATATTTCTGCCAAAACTAACCATTGGCCTCCTTCTAGTGCAGAGGTTAAGAATAAGTGGAGCTGTACCTGTGCTCCCTCTGTATGCCTTCATAATGTGCACAAGGGACAGCTTTACCCCATACTAATGTATCACTGTAGCAACGGAAAACTGTGACTTTTTGTTTGTTGATTTTGTGTTATTTCTTCCCCAAATGACAGAAGGAGGTGGCAAGTTATTTCTCATTATGAGATTATTTAATTGTAATTCTGGGATGTGATGCTTTGAAGTTTGGTACTGTTTGCCAAACTACATGGTATTACATGCTAGAAGATGACTGTCATCCTTACATCCTGTGTCAAAATTTGAATTGCAATACATAAAAATAATGACATAATTTCTCATTTTGAGTGCCAAGCAGTAAGGAAATACGTGAAGCATTCAGAGCACGTGTGGAAAAGTTAATTTTGCATTATTTAGTGTCATAGTAGAAACACAGTTATCAGTTGCTTCAGTGGAACTGCAGAGTGTTGCTGTTGACAGGCTACTGGTTCATCCGTGGACTTCTTTCATCACTAGTGACAATTATATTGAACATACACATCCGTAATTCCTAAACTTGCACCACATGTTTTCTGAATGCTGTATATGATGACCCTGTAACACCAAATGTTGTAGGACAAGGTTGTCAGAAGTGGGCAGGTTTTATTTATGGATTTATAAGCAATAAAAATATGAAGGTAATAGAAAATATTTAAAATTAATGGTTTTATGTTTGTGTTATTACCTTGTGGTTGAAGTGTGTACTGTAAAACTGATGATATTGGCCAGGACATGCATGTTTTTGCAGTACAGGATTCAAGATTGTAAGTTTACAAAGATGTCCCATTGATCATATCCCTCCACATCTGCCTGCAGCTGTTGTGCCTTATCCTACAGCGTACCTCCTAGTCACCTAGCTGTTCTGTTGACAGGCATGCTCACAGTAATAGCCTTCACTAGCGTTGAGCAGTCTTGATAGGTTGGCATTGGCCAAAGAGGCTGTAGGGGGATATAGCATTGGCAGAAACAGGGAAGTCTTTCACTGCCATTCCCCACCATACATGAGCTCTTTCTGTAGCCTGGGTGTAGGTATTTTGACAGGAAAAGAAATAATACCCTGATCTTTAGAATTGTGGATTCAGGGTCTGAAATGGGTGTAATTAACAAATTCAGTATTCCAAAAATGGAAGTTACTTATACATTTATTTTGGATACCTGGTCTTTGCTTTAATTCTTTGTCATTGACAGGGAAAGACTTGGTATGGTGACCTTGTACTTAAATGCCTTCAGCACACATCCACAAGACGTTATCTCGCTTAGTGAAATTTTGTGTTCTACTTATGCCTACTAAGTCTGACCCAAGAAATTTAAATTCAAGCAAATTAACCCTTTAAACACTGAATTAAATCCCATCTGCTGTTTGCTGGCATTATTAGGAGCTCACCATTTTCTCTACGTTAGCAGGATAAGGGTTAAATCATTAACCCTTAGGCTACTAATGTCATATATATATATATGGAGCACCCATTCTTGATGTTTCTAGATCACACACGACGCAGCACAGTCGGTAGGACTCCTCTG
>Ga0268261_10001734_pt1 | contig 15270 bp, 11 predicted proteins | sample TergutNc150P1_FD_190353 | JGI IMG/M metagenome (GOLD analysis project Ga0268261, IMG submission 190353) | Nasutitermes corniger P1 segment gut microbial community from laboratory colony in Florida, USA - Nc150 P1 (SPAdes) (version 2) | ecosystem: Host-associated > Arthropoda: Insects >... | reverse complement strand
GTGATCTAGAAACATCAAGAATAGGTGCTCCATATATATATGACATTAGTAGCCTAAGGGTTAATGATTTAACCCTTATCCTGCTAATGTGGAGAAAATGGTGAACTCCTAATAATGCCAGCAAATGGCAGATGGGATTTAATTCAGTGTTTAAAGGGTTAATGTTACATTTATCACTTTCCATCACATTTCTGTATGCCCCCATCCACCCCTATGCCAGTGGCATTATTTTGTTTCTCTCAACCCTTGTGTCACAAATCAAGTATACTAGTGTCTGTATGTATCGTCATACTTGCTTTACCCAAAGTATTTTTTGGTGTACTGTGTTTTCAGACACTTGTAACTTACGTACTTGCGCCAGAGAAGGATACAGATGCTGGCTGTCATCAAATAGTAATATGAATTCATTCCTGGAGAATGCATTGTTATGTGGATTATGTTTTTTTGTAGGTTACATGTTAAGAAGTCAGTTACAGAGGTTGGGCCTTTAGTACCAACAATAAAACTGCCTCATTCTTAGTATTGTGGCCTACATGACCTGTTGCATGTACGGTGACCAACCGCTGTTGTAACTTATGTATCAGAAATGCATTACTACTCATATGCTAATGGAAAACTTTAAGATTGTGAAAAATGTGTTTGTATTAATGTACTGGGACTCTGGATATTTTCAGTGTGACTTTTGGCTCACTATGTCTTCCTGTTCTTGGAAGAAATTGGCAAAATAGTTCCATCTTGAATGTTTTGGAAAGCAGTTGAGTGACGATGATTTCTGAATAGCATTGTGACATGCCTTTCCCAAATGTATTCTTCTTCCAATTTTATTTTTCCCACCTTTTTATCAGACACTCTTGCTCAACAAATTATTAAGTAACATGAAGAAGCATTGCTAAGACTGTTACATGTCATTTTGTGGTAGTTTGAAAAATTTTGCTTCCAGTAATGTGAATTATATTAATTCCTTTGTGTTTTTGTGTATTTTTACCTGGCATTGCTTTGACTTCATTTTGTTAAGATTCTGGACAATGAGCGTTCTGCACACGGTATGCCAGCTGCTGCTGGATATCAGCCATATGTGGACCTGCTGCAATCTGGTACTGCAGATGTGGACCCAGCTGGTGGCCTACGGGAGTTGCAGCAAGCCATGGGAGCAACAGACGAAGAAATGGCAATGCTGGAGCAACTGGGAGAAGGAAGTTGGCCCCTGGAAGATGCTGACATCATGGACTTAGACAACCAGAAGTCTGACAGTGTCACACCCACTGTTGCCTCCATGTCCACCTCCAGTACCCCAACTACCACAGCAGCCAGTAAAGTTGTAAACCTGGTTGAAGGCGCAACAGGGCAGAGGACCAGGAAGGAAGAGGATGGGAATGCAGTGTCCTCAATTGCGATGGTACTATGCATACAATCTGCTAAGTTTGAATTTTCATATCTTCTGTGTTAATGTTTTGAAAGTGATTATAGATTATCGCAGCTGCTGAATTAGGTATTTTAATACCAGTAGCTTGTTTTTATTTCCCATTTCCTTTTATGAGCCAAGTAATTGGTGTTTCAGACTACTTCTTATTTTCTTTCTCCTTTCCTTCACTCTTTCCTTCCTTCCTTCCTTCCTTCCTTCCTTCCTTCCTTCCTTCCCTTCCCTTCCCTTCCCTTCCCTTCCTTCCCTCCTTCCTTCCTCCCTCCCTTCCCTCCTTCCTTCCTTCCTCCATCCTTCCCTCCCTCCTTCCATCCATCCTTTTGTCCTTCCTTCTATCCTTCCTCCCTTCCTTCCTCCCTCCCTTTTTGTCTCTCTCCCACCCTCTTCCCTCTGTTTGTACTCACATGCTACTAGATAATTTAATTCTGGTGACTTTATTTCTGCTTTATTCCAATGCCATAGTACCATGTATGACCAGTATCTCACATTACTGCATATGCCCTCAAGCATATTTAATAGTGTCAATTGCAGATGATGATAGTGATGTCTTATCAGTGTATATGAGTTTAGGTGAGTAATAATTATATTAGACTTTTCCATATTAATAATACTGTCTTATTGGATGTGATGTCATGTAGTGTGGCAGATATTCACCACTGAACATCCAAAATATCAGTACATTCCTATCAACTGCATAGCAACTCATTCCAGGTGTTATCCCACATAGTTACTACTCTGAGAGACTCAAATCTCATTATGTGTATTGTACACTATGAGACTGTCAGCTCTGGGAAAACCTTAAGCACTTCATGATCTGCGAATCATTAAGACTGGAAATCACTGATCTGAATGTCAGCCTAGTGACACAGTGTGGGAGTGTGGGTGATCTGCATTTGGAAAACACTTGGTCCAAATTCCAGCTGGAATTGCCAGCATTTTGTTAATCCTTTGCAAGAGGGTGTCCCCATTCATAGACTTCACTGTGGATTTGACTTTTTGCAAGTAGAGGAGACATCTCTGGCTATGTAAATTTCAATAATTTTCTCCCTTGTTTTGCCCCATAATGATATGAGGAGTAAACTGGGAACCTTAGTTGGTTTTTAGTTTGTGAATTTCACCAAAATATGTAATACCATAGGGTTGATGGTGCACTAAGTGTTCCTGCTTAATTTCTGTCTTTAAAGGGCAGTCTTTTGATGGAAACAAGAACTAAAATGTCAGAATGGTAGAGTATTTGGTTCAGTATCCATTATGGGGGAGAAGCAGGAAATTTTTAAAGTAGCAGCAAGTAATAATTGCAGTTTAACCACAGACACAATAATCAAAGCATGAAAACTTGAGTTGTGCCTTGCAAAGTGTTTTAGACGATTGTGCTTGAATGTTTCTTTCTCACTTCATTCAGTTACGGCAGACACTCAGCGCCGTATTGTCTGTGCACTTGAAACATTGTTCTTAAGTAACGTAATAATTAGTCTGTCTAGTATAGAAGAAATTAATCACTACATGTCTTCACAGTTCTGGGACCTTGGTACATTTGTGTTTCATTATTTTCCAAAGTAAAAGACATGAGGAAAAATGTGTGGAGTATAAAATTTGTTTCATTTTTCTGTACAACTTTTGTTGAAAGCACTTCTTGCCCCAAAGAGTAATTAGTAGTTGTGCTGAAGGTGGATGCAAAAATAAATTGATATTTGTGTATATAGATATATATTAACTGCAGTTGGGTTGGAACTCAGTGGCAGTAGTACAGTACACATTTACACACAAACAATACATAGAACAACACAATTAACAACTTTGGTTGGAAGGCTTTCTGGGATTCGAACCCAGAGTGGTCATGTAGAGTCCCATCATTGTTGTGTGATTTTAACCAGAATTGAAATTTTTGGTTCTTTGTAACAAAAGAACACAATATTAAGTTCTGTGGAAATTTATTCACCAATTTTCAAAACTTTATGTATGTGTTGTTAATTTTTCCTGAAAACTCACAAAAAATAAGTAAGATATGCTGACAGTCTGCATTACATGCTTAACACTTTTTCTGGGCCTGTGAGTTATAGGCAGCCAGATACATTTTGACGTGTTGACATTGGATGTGCAGGCACAGGCAGCTGTGACAACCCGTGCATTCTCCAACCGTGGTGGTCTACGGACTCAAGATATTCAGCTAGCTCGGTATGAGAGCAAAGACATGGTGTGTCCTGTGTGTAGCCGTAGGTTCCTGGGGCTCACTGCTCTCAGAGCACACCTTGCAGCAGCTCACAACAGTTCCACTCGCCACCGCACCCAGGCAATCAGTATGTGTCACACAGATTCACTTCACACCTGTTATGCATAAAATCTTACCTCTCTGATTTCTAGTCTTTAAAGCTATTGCAATTGTCCATCAGCTCATGTTGCTGCTAGTGAATCCCAATTAATATCCAGACCTTACAGGTTTTGTCTTGGATGGTACTTTACTTTAGTAAAGTGTCTGTGTTCACCATGTGTTTGAGTTGGCAACACAATTCACAGTGCACGCTCTCTGTGTTCACCTACATGAAGTTGTTGAATAAACTGAATGATGTTCATGAAATAGTGTACTAAAATGTCAGTCCTCGGAGATGATTCCATGAATACCTAAGGAACTATTAACTTCTCAGGACAGGCTCTTCTTCACAGGCTTAGCTAGTCATCTGGGATGTGACACCATGTAATCTGGTAGACAGTTAAGAAGATGGAGGCAGCAGGCGCCTCCACACTATTGCTAAACATTAACCAGCTTATATGGCTTCACATCCCAGAAGACTGTAATGGTAATATTCAGCATGGTGAAAACCTCATCCTGATGCCAACTGGCTTTATTCAGCATTGAATCTTTCCTGTCTAGAACCTAGTGGGGAGGGAAGTGTATGGGGGAAAGGCATCACAGTGGATACAGGGTTATTTCCTCAGGGGTAAAGCACCTGGGGCTTGAAATTGACCGCTTAACTCCATCTAGCATCAAGGCTAAGAATCGATTGAGCTATACTTTCACGCCTGCTTTCAAGGTATGGACAGGGGCAACTTCACCTTTTATGGTGTAGATTGGATGTATAACACAGGAGGCATATGCATAGAACATTTTGCTTTCAAAATATCAAGCAAAGACAACACTCATGTGACACAGGTACAGATAAAAGCATAACCATAAAATTATCGTAAAGAACTGACTCAGGTTAGGGTCCATTGGCAGCTTTTAATATGATGATGATGATGATGATGATGAACCTTTGATTTCCATAAATGCAGGTAATGTTTTTAACCACCTGAACACCTATTAACGTTTCAGAAAAGACCCCACACCATGTAATTAACCAACCTGAGGAATTAACGGTTTCCATTGCTTTTTTTGTTGTGCTTGATTGTTAATCATTATGTAGTGAATCCTCATCCATTTGCTTTCCAGGGGCATTGTATAACAAACATAATGTTTTTTGCTTGCTTTACTTTTCTTCCAAAATAATGTGGCTTTGTTTTGTTGAGCTGTAAGTGTATAACAGTTCTTGTTTATGAGAGAAGTTGTCATTTGATGTTGCTGCGGTATTTCCTGTCATATGGTTGCAAACTATGAAATTGTTACAGCACCTCATTGCCTCATTGGTTTGTGGGTATGATGTTGAAACCAAGATGCAATCGTCGCAGTGGGTGGGGAAAAGGTCTCCTCGACCAAAAAAAAGCATGGATGAGTCGGTCAAAGATGAAGGTGTTGTTGGTTGTGTTTTTTGATTGGAAAGGCATTGTCCATCATGAATTTGTACCACATGGTCAAATGGTAAACAAACAGTTGTACCAGGAAGTTTTAGCGTGTTTGAGGAATGCTGTGTGCAGGAAGAGGCCTGAATTGTGGGAAAACCAGGCTTGGATGTTGCACCACTACAATGCGCCGGTTCACGCGTCGCTCCTCATCCATAGTTATCTGGCAAAGCATCAAACATCTGTTGTGCCCCATCCACCCTATTCTCTGGACTTAGCCCCAGCAGACTTTTTCCTGTTTCCCAAACTAAAAATCACTTTGAAAGGATGTCGTTTCCAAACCATATAGGAGATTCAGGAAAATGCGATAAGAGAACTGCTCACCATCACAGAAAGCGCGTTCCAGGAAGCATTCCAACAATGGAAGAAACATTGGGAACAGTGTACCGCCAGTAGAGGGGATTACTTTGAAGGGGACAGTGCTTAAAATGCTGTAAAATGAGCAATAAAGTCTTTATAGCAAAAGTTCGGTCTTTTTCTGAACATGCCTTGTATGGTGCATATAGAGTTCGAAACTGAATATCATGGTCAGGTGGGAGAACTCCTTCACAGTCAGTAGGTACTGGGATCAAATGTTCTCCCAACTGAATTTTTATGAGTTCATTCAGTCCTTTGAGGATAGTACCGTTCATTAAATAAATGTTGTGATCAGAAGTATTTACATTGTGTCACTTAACCCGGTGTGTAGGAATGATGGGTGAGGCTCTTGTCACGTGAAGAATTTCATGTGGTTCACGCTGTATAGTAATGTGCCTCATGTACATGTTTATTATGCATTATGTTTCACTTGTCATTTATTGATAGCAGGGAAGTAGCCTTTCTGTAACATGCAGTTGGTTTGAAGCAGCTGTTTGCTATCAGTATACCATTTCTTTCGTTTCTCACCTTTGATTTCCAAGAAAATGGCAGGTCAAATAAGCTGCGTTGCACATTAAATGGTCTCTTCATGTTTAACAGAAACTCTTTTAATGCCCACACAAGGGAGTAAATAGGAATCATATTTCCCTTGTGAGATTTTTATGATAATAGTGCATTTCAATTTGTATTTTGCTGAAATCCATATCTATTAATAGGGGTCTGCCATTGAAGGGATATTTAACTTAATTGAAGTGCTGTATAATTTTTATCAATATATCTGATGGCATTGGACAGTGTAAGTGATTCATTTCTGCTCTATGCTTGTATGTACAGAAATGCAAGCTTGTTGTGTCTTTCAGAACGGCCACGCATTGTTCCTAGTTCGGCATCTGATGGGAGTGAGGAGCAAGCCCGTCATGTTTGCCTGGTATGCAAGGAACTTCTTCCTGATGAACAGGGACTTGCTGACCATGTTGCAGTAGCTCATGTAGAACGTCAGAACTCCGGAGGCAGGCGTCCCGATGGGTGAGTGTTGGCGCAATGCCTGATGTGTGTCACTGATAAAATTACCTTGTCATTACATACTGCTTGACATTATTTTAGGATGGGTGGCAGTAACCACAGTGCTAGTGGTGGTGGAGACGAGGGACTGCGTAGTCATATGACATCAGCTCTGGGGGGCCTCCTGACACGGGCCCTTAACAACTTTCTGGGCAAGAATCGATCCCAGATTTCTCCCCAAGCTACTCAGGTTCCAAGGTAAGAATATGTGGTCAGATATCTATGGGGATGCTGACCTGGTACCTTCATGGAGCATAGTCTGCCTTGAGAGTCTGATAGTTGCTTACATTGTACAGCATCCAGAATGTTTATTACCATGTTTGCAAGAGCTCATCACTGCACCCTGCATTTTACCATTTTATTTTAAAATCCAGTTTTAATATTATATTCCCATTTGCACTTAGGTCTTCCAAGTGGTGTCTGTCATTCTTGTTTTTTGACCAAGCTTTTGTGCATTTCTCATCTGTCACATGTGTGCTATATGCCCTCTTCATCTTAGCCTCCTTGATTTTGTCACCCTAACGTTTGTTGTACAGTGAAAATTATGAAATGTGAGAGTTGAAGTAATTTTTTTCTTAGTGGTACTTGGTTGCCACCTTGACCTACTGTACAGTACTTGGTCAAAAGATTGCATCTTTAATGTCTGGGAAACTCATAGCTGAAACCAGGCAACAGAAAAAGTCCAGTGGTTGGTGGAAATGATGTAAGTTGAAGCTTCCACCTAGTTGCCTCTTGTTGTGTTCCTTTGCAGCCCCTTTTGTCTGTGTCAAAAAACCCAAACAACTTGGCAGCGCTGAAGGCTATTGTGTGGTTTTTACTACCAACACTCTTGGGAACAGAACAGATAAATGACGAGAGGGGAATATAGGGAAGTACACTGGTAGTGGAAGCATAACAGTTTGAGGGAAATGTGCAGGGTGCAGTGTATGGGATTTCTCTCCGTGGCCTCAGTATAGTGAATCGCATGAGTGAGAATGGTGTCTCTCCTGTAGGTTGTATCAACATTGCAGTGTCATAACTTTTAAGTTTCCTTGTTCTTTATGGACTAAACAACAAAATTCTTGTGACAAAATTTGAACTAATTAAATATTTCTTACACCCCAAATGGAAATAATGAGATCTAGGATAATGTGAGAATTAAACGTAACTGAAATTTACTCTGTCTGCTTGTATAAGTTGCAATATTTGTTGTGGATTAAAAGTATAACCAAACAGAATTGTTCAGCCAGGTATGCAACCTGTTAATCCCTTGAAACCACCTAACCAAGTAGTTTGGTAGAAAGGATGTTGTCTTCTATTGTCAAGACTGAGGCAGCAGATTTTTTCAAAACTTGGTTACCTGTTCACCAAATTGCACCATATCACTTCTCAGAAGACTGTGTATTATCCAATATGAGCATCTTGGATCTTAGATAAAGCTACTAGGGAAAGGTATGTCACACTGCTGAGTCAGCTGCTTGGCCTTTCAGTGTGCCTGGAACTCAAATCATCAGGCTCATTGCTGGTATAGTGTTCGAGTACAGGGTTTCTGAGTACCTCCACATTCCTGTGGTATTCTTTGATTATGAAAAAATTAATAGTACTGTACATAAAGATTGACATATAGAATCACTGCTTTAAAACGGATCCAGTATGTGTTTATTAACTCATTCATTGACTTTGCAAATGCTACTCATATTTTCTTTGGCCCTAGTAACTTCTACGAATACCACTTGTTTTATGACTTAAAGCCAGTATGCCTGTTTGACATAGTACCAAATGTTGCCGGAAGATTTCAGCAAACTACAGAATAATTTATATAAAAGAATAATATTCTTAGGTGCATGTTTTCATTGATAGATTAAACTTCAGTTAATCATCCAAAATAATATGCACAGGATGTAGACGCAACCAGATTCCTTTACTCCCTTAATAGCAGTGCTACTGCCATTACCAGAGGTCACTGTTCTATTTGATTGTAATCTAGTTTTATTCACTTTCAGTCTAGTTGTAACTTTTCAAGAGGTTTTCCTATCAAATTCTGTACTTATCGTATATTCTCGAATCTAATCTGCACTCAGTTTTTGGCGATTTCTTAAGCGGATTAAAGTTAGTTTGCGAATCTAATCCGCACCTTTCCTTCTACCGCCCCTTGCCCACAGGGCTACTGATTGAATAATATCGGATGTTACCGATGTGTTAAAATCCGATGCTATGCCTGGGGCCAATGAGTCATACCGGTACCTTGAAGTGGGTCTTTCTCAATAAGCGTGCGCAATCTCGTCTGAGCACGGATAACGATTCAGTTATGAGTGATGATGGCTAATCTGATGAATAATAAATTATAAGTAATAAATAAAATAATAAATTATTGTATTGTATTGTTCTTATGGCACGTGCAGCGGCTCCATCGTTTTTCCAAAATCCAGCTCTCAACCGCGAATCTAATCCGCATACAATTGTAATCTGCATCCGATTTTTTAGCCCTCTAAAACTGTAGAAAGGGCGCAGATTAGATTCGAGAATATACGGTATTTATATGCTGCTTCCAAGCTGTGTATTTGCCTTCTTATCATTTCCTTCTATTCCACCAATCTAATATTAAATGCAACACTTCAAGGAAAATCCGTACATCGCAGTAACATTGAACTTGGCAGGTATATGTGGAAGGCAATGTGGCTTCTCACCACACACCTCTGTATAACTTTACATCACTGAACTGTATTAATGTACGTTTGAACTCCTGTAACTGTATTTTTAGCACATTCATACCAAGGTGTATGAAGCTTGCACAGTCACATAGCCTGGCTATTTGTTAAAATAATGGAACAGCTTCATAGATAGAATTACATTTCTGTAAGTGTAGCACACTTTGTTGGTGGATGGAAACACAGAATCATGCCTGTGGTATCTAGAACATTTCTCTTATGTTCATACTTGCATATTTTGTTTGTATGCAACAGTCCTTCTGCTGGATCACCTGGTGACAGTCGTAGCAGCCCTTTACTTACTCAGCCCATAGCCAGGTTATTAGGTCGTGGACTCAAGGTAACAAATCGGCGTCATAGCAGTGGACCTGCTGATGAGCTACCATTTGGCTGTGTTGACTGTGATGAGAGGTGAGTCTGAATTAAGATTAAGGCTTACAGTACACATTGCATTGATTCCGGAGACTGGAAAGTCTTGAAAATTGTGTGGAAAGTTACAAGTTGTAAATTGTAGTGAGTGAATCAATAGAAAAATTTTCCATGAGATTCACTGCAAGAATAATGCCTGTCCTTTAGGTGTGTTCACAACAACAAGGTTGCAAAAATGTGCCTATCAGCTTTCCCATGTCATTCTGCATGTGAAAACCAGACAACCTCTGAACAAGTTTTCATGGCATTTGGTAATGGGAGAATTACTGTCCGCAGGGATGTGATGCCTTGTAGTCTGGCAGATGTGTACTGACACTTCAGAGGAACGAACTGCCTTTGAAATATTGGAATACATCTACCAGACTATGTGGTGTCATGTTCCAGAACACAGAAATATTTATAATGACCACAGTGGAAACCACGCATGGTTGTACTGAAAATTGAAGACACATTACAACATTTGCTAAGATCGGACAGTGAAATTGACACTTTGCATAATCCCGAACTATAGAAGTGCCTGTTTTAATTTCTGCAGTGTCAGTTTACCTCTTTACATTACCAGAACTGCTGTTCCAAGTACTATGTAATAGAGATAAATGCCAACAGATACCCATCTTTTGTAATTTTCTTAAATATTTTTACATAGGCACCAGATGCACTTGCATCAAGTATAAATTGTTGCAACAAATGTAGAGAACAACAGGACACGTGTTTTATGCTGGCTACACTTCTTTATCTCCAGAAGTGGAGTATCCAACATAATTGTTGTGTAGTTCTTGTTTCTGTTGTTTATTGATTATTTATAAACAGTTGCAGGCGAACATGAGTATGCTGTAGTAAAAAAAAAACAGTAGCTTGGTGGGACTCACCTATCTGTTGTCATGTTTCACAGGTTTTCTAGTGAGAGCAATAGGAATCGCCATATAGCCAGAGCGCACCGTGGACATCATCGTCGGTTAAGCACTGACAGCCCTTTGGAGCTGACCAGGCTATCATCCCCCCTCACAAGCAGTGAAAGCACAGTATCAGAGGTTGACACTGACAGTATGCCCCTGAGCATCAGAATGTCAAATTTCGGATCTCAACCAAGACCAGGGGACAATGAGCCTTGCAGTTCACAGTTGATTACTGCCAGTACTGTGGGTAGTGAGACATCACTGGTGGCACAACAAAATTGTTCAAGTGTGAAGGATGTTTCAAAATTGAAAGGTGAAGGCTGCAGTGTGGCGAGAGTACAGGGGACTGACCAAACTGCAGGAACTCCTGGCAACAGTGGGGAAGGAGAAGAACAAGAGAGAGTAACAGTAGCAATTATAAGGTCAACAGATGTGGGAAGAGTGCGGGATCAAGGCCGTTTGACTCAGTGGAGAAATGGCATGAAGTCTGAGGCTTCGCAGCTGAGACAAGAGAATTTGTGTAGTGTGAGTGATGAGGATTCGATCAAAGCAAAGGCTGTAGCAGCATTGAGGGCTCTGAATGCACGAGACAAAAGGATACGTAATGGTCTTCCAGGCACCATTGGTGCTGCACTTTGGAGTGGAGCATCACGTAAGAAGTCAAAAGGGCTGAATTCTGATGACAGGTTTCGATTCCCATTGGTCCGGAAGACTCCTCCATCCACAAATCGTTTTGCTTCATTGGCAGAGAAAAAGAAAAAGAATATATCAAGTACTGCTAAGTTTGAGGCCATTAATCAGTCCAAACAGTGTCCTGAAGAAGAGAGACGGAAGGTACCAGCCATGTCTCTCAGTGCTGCTATTCCATTCTCCTATGACATTTATGAATTTCAGGATGAAGTGGATCAGGTTCAACGTCCATCAGAGCTTCGGCTTAGAACACCTGTTGAGAAAGTTGGATCACAGGACAGTGGGGCTGACACTGGACCAAGCAGTGATTTGGAAGAGAGCAGAATGGCAGAATGGGACAGTGTTCTGAGAGACCCACAACCTCTGTCAGAACAGAAAGGAGAAGAGTGCACTTCTGTTGAACAACATACTTTGGAAAACCCTAAAAGGAAGCTTCTCCAATCACTGAAGCTGTCACAACAAAACTCAAGTCACAAGACACGATTAAAGCACAGTCATTCAAATAGAAAGTGTGAAAGTGGTAAAAAGAAACGGTGGCAACGTATCATTGTGGACAGTGGAGATGACACCTCCGACACAGAGACAGTGGCAGAGCCACATGACACTTACAGGGTGGCCCTCGATCAGAGACTCAGCAATCATGTGGAGGGAGAAAAATATGTGAATTCAGAGCATCAAACTGAAGAGGGCAGGGGCATCAAGAGGCGACATGTGGTGCCATGTTTTTCAGGTGTTCTAGTAGAAGACAGACAGTGCAGGAAGCGAGCAAAGACAGCAAAACAGCCGTCCAAAGGCAGTTCAAGGCGCTCAACAAAGACAGACCTCCTAATGTCTGTGTTTGCCAAGTCTCGTCAGCGTAATAGTTACATTAACACAGCAGCTGCTGGACATTCAGTTTCCGCCCAACCTCCATTTTGCAACACTTCATTTTCAGGATCACACAGGAGTGTCAAGACTCTTGGTAATATAGCTGAAGCTGAAAGTGAGTCTGATTCAGGGTCTTTGGCAACATCTGCTTCAACAGGAAACTTGGCAATGAGTAGTGATGATGAAAGGATGGTGAGAGGGAGAAGGTCAAAGAAACAGAAGAGAGAGAAGCGAAAGATGGCAGCTCTTTGATGTTCTCCAAGGTATGTAGTGATCCGTAATTATGGCAAATTGTTCATGTCTAGGTACTTTTGACCTGCTTGTTGAACAAGTAAAAAAATGTGTTTTACTAGTAAGACTGTTCGTTTATCACAGTTTGTGACACTACTTAGTATTGGTGGTGGTAATGAAGCCTATTCTTACTGCCACTGTAATGTATCATGCATCATCGTGATATCGTGCATTTGGATCACTCTTCACTCATTGATTCGCTCACTGATCCAGCAGCTTCAGTTCCAAAGTTGTTGATGTTATATTGGACTAGTCATCGCAGTGTTACCAAGTGCTGGGACGATGACTACTGTGTTCATATGCTGCTGCATACTGCCAGGATGTGCCTTGTAAATTGTCATTTTATTTGTATATCCCGTTTGTGTTCAGCAAGTAGACTGATGCCACTTTATGTACGTATCACTTTGACACGCCCTTTCAAGACTGCTTCATCCAGTGCATTTTTCATTACTTTTATTCCCTACTTGATTTATTAAATGATCGGAAGTGCATTCAGATATTTAAAAGTCTATATAGTTATGCATAAATAAATTAGGATTATTATAATTATATACAAACTAATGTAGGATTTTGTGAGTTTATGTGAATCATCTTTACGGAAGTATGCATGTATTTTTCAGTCTTGATTATAAAGGCATAAAAAAAAAGTTTAAGAAGAATTTGTTATCACAATTATTGTGTTTAGAACTATCCATTCCTTGGCAAGTTAACAAGCTACCATAGTTCCATACCCATTCCTCCCTCTTTCTGAACTATGATGGAAGGAATTTATTACACTGTTATGCAGCTCAGAGTGGAGAACTACAGTTGACTTCATAGAAAGAAAAGTTTGAAGGAATTTGGAGATGAGACAGGCTAAAAAGTAACAACTGAGATTGTTTGAATATGTTTTAAAAAAAATTAAAATAGAATTAAAAAGTGTGAACATGAAACTGAAAGCAAAAGGCCCAAGAGGCAGACCAGGATCAAGATAAGAAAAGTAGGTTAGAGAATATGACACACAGTAGTAGGAAGGAATTTGAGAACACAGAGCTACAAATAGCAGTCCTGCACACATTGTTCAGAATTTGTCATTCCTGAACTATGCAGTTTTTAAATTAACTGCAAAGCATGTGGCACATGGTATCCTACAGTGCAGTCACTGTGCATGTTTCCCCATGTTCTCAAGTTGCTGGGGTGAAACAGTTGGACCCTTTTCCCTTCTGTATACTACGTACACAGAAGAAATCTCATGGATGTTGGTGGTGATGACTGTGGCTTCTCACTGTCTGCCTACTGTTCTGTTCCCCATCAGCCCCCTGTGCTTTATATAACCCATCCAACCAGCCCTAATCAGTTGTTGCTGGCAAGGGTCATTCCATGGTGATTAATACCATAATTCTTTTAAAAAATGGCTATACAATTGGAGAAGAATATAGGGAAATATACTGGAGGATGAAAATTATAGATCAAGGGAGATTTGAAGGGTTAGATGCATGAGACTTCTTTCTGTGGCCCCAGTCAGCCAAGAATATGAAGTGAATCCATGGCCTGACAAATTACAATTGAAACTTTGCCATATGACACCAGATGCTGGAAATGCTTTCTGTTCTTGTTTTATTGAGAGGATGTTCAAGTCTGGTGCTGACTGATTTCATTGTTACTGGAAAGAAGAAGGAAAAGAATAGAAGTGCAAAGTGCTCACTGAAGAGAATGTGAATGAAATTTGCTAGGATTGAACATTCTCAGATTCCTTGGAGGAATGGTGTTGAATGAAAGTGTACTGTGTTTGTGAGAAAGAATGCCATCGTGTGACCAGAAACTTTATGGGGATCCTAGGAATACATGTGTAACAACAGGGTCATTTCCAGCATGTGCTGTTATGTGGGTAAGCTACAATTGTGATCTCTTAGGCTATAGCCAATACCTGGAAATTTGTGGAGCAAATCACTGATTTATACCCATCATCACTGAAGGAGTAAGGCAGAAAACAGCACTGAACCATTGTGCACAAGAGGAAGTCTGTACCAACAATGTTTGTGTCAGTTGTTGTCCAGGCCATTTTGTTTAAATCACAGTTTATACGTATCAATACAGCACGAGTCTCTAAAATTGGTGGAGTAAATGTAAAACAATGAATGTAATCTAAATACTACAGGGTGACACAAAAAAACGGGAACTTTTGAAAAACCCAACAAAAATTGAAATGCAACAAAAAAATTTTATTGACAAAAATTGAACCATTACAACTTGCCTTTTAAGAGACAGTAATCCAAATTATACGTCCTGTAGATGGCGTCCTCCTGTACGTATGCATTCTTTCAATCTGCCGTTGAGGTTCCCCATTGCCTGCTGCAACATCTCAGCTGGGATACCACGAATTTTGTCTTGGATTCTTTGTTTCAATTCATCCACTGTCCTTGGCCGAGTCGTGTAGACCCGATTCTTAAGGTAGGCCCACAAGAAAAAATCACAAACGGACAAATCCGGTGATCTTGGGGGCCAGGGAATGTCACCGAATCTTGAGATGACATAGTTACCGAACAATTCTTGCACAGCTGCCATTGATTGCCTTGCAGTGTGCGATGTCGCACTATCCTGTTGAAACCAGGCTTCGTGAAGTTGTGGAAAATTGTTCAATGCAGGTGCAACAAAAGATTGCAGCATCTCAACATACTGATCCGAAGTGAGAGTCATTGTGATCTGCTCTTCATTTTCGAAAAAGTAAGGTCCGATGACCCCGTGTGACGAAACTGCACACCATACCGTCACCTTGCTGCTGTGTAAAGGGCGTTCATGAACTTCTTTAGGGTTGCTG
>Ga0268261_10001733_pt1 | contig 15270 bp, 8 predicted proteins | sample TergutNc150P1_FD_190353 | JGI IMG/M metagenome (GOLD analysis project Ga0268261, IMG submission 190353) | Nasutitermes corniger P1 segment gut microbial community from laboratory colony in Florida, USA - Nc150 P1 (SPAdes) (version 2) | ecosystem: Host-associated > Arthropoda: Insects > Digestive... | reverse complement strand
GTGCACGTGCTCAGTTCGGCGGATGTAGCTCGGCGACTAACGGTCATAGCGAAACGAGGCAAATGGCAGTTTGTTGTCAAAACCTGCCGCTAGGTGCGCTCAGTAGCCGCACCGCGCTCCCTGCGCCGGTTGCCGCGCTATTTAAAAAGTTCGGTCTTTAATTGAACAACCCTTGTATATCAACAGATTTCATCTTAGTAACTTGAAAAAGTACTGTCCACGAGCTCCCTGAAGATGGTCTTAAAAATGGGACCGAAACATGTAGGGGCAAGTTTTTAAATTGGGTAGGTTTCCAGAAAAGTTTAAAGTAGCTAGAGTAAAGCCCTTGTATAAAAAAGGAGATATTTATAGTATACAAATTTATAGACCAATATCAAGTTTACCTATTTTTTTCTAAAATATTGGAAAAGTTCATGTATAGTAGATTAACAATATCCTTAAATAAACATAACATCATAACAGGGGTTCAAAATGGGTTTAGGGAACAGAAATCCACCACTACAGCAATTCAGTCATTCACTGAGAAAATACAAGAAGCACTGGATAATGGGTTGCAGGCAGTTGGGATATTTTTTGATTTAACAAAGGCATGCGAAGTATTAAACTATAGGGTACTGCTGAATAAATTGTATCCTTATGGTGTGAGAGGAAACACGAACTCGTGGTTTATATCTTACTTAATAGACTGAAAGCAGTTATAGAAATAAATCAGAGTGGTCACATGAATTTTAAACAACATAAATATATTTCCTCATTCAAAGTGCTAAAATGTGGAGTATCACAGGGCTTGGTTCTTGGACCTCTTCTGTTTATAATACATATAAATGACCTTCTTTAAAAGCAGAGGATGGACAGTTGGTTTTATTTGCTGATGATATTAATTTGCTAATCATCGAAAGAGATTAAAATGTTCTACAGCATAAGGTACAGGTCTAGCTCCATCTATTATATGACATACTTGTGACCTGATGATGGCCTAATTAGGGCCGAAACATGTAGTCACTCTGACAAATAAATAAGAGCAACATATAGTAGTTGTGTTCTGACTGTCAATTGTAATCCTAAAGGTACATGAAGTTATGAAGAAGTTGGAATATTGGATTAAAAAAATAATCTCATAATAAACATTGGAAAAACAGTAGCAATGTTATATCATACAAAGCAGAGTAGATTTCCAATGAGACCAAAAATTTCTTATAGAATACAGATGTACCTTATAAATCAGATACAAAATTTCTTGGCATTCATATTACAGAAAATCTGAAATGGAGTACTCTTACATGTATATTAAGACTGCAATTAAGTAAAGTGTGTTACATTATTAAATCGGTTCAAGGAATTGTAGGGTTGGGTATGATAAGAAGTTTTTACCATTCAAAATCTGAATCGCTATTAAGATGTAGTATAATTTTCTGGGGGGCAGGTAATGAAAGTATACCTATATTTAAGATACAGAAAAGGGTGATCCGGAGTATGTGTGGTGCTGCAACAGACGCAACTTGTAGACAACTATTTAAGGATTGCAAGATACTAATCATCACTTCTTTATATGTATTTGAAGTGTTATGTTTTTTAAAGTAGTATAAATCTGCAGTACAAAAAAGTAAAGAGGTACCTGATCATAATCCAAGTACAAGTATGGATTTACATATCAAACCTTGTAATATAAATCTCTATTTTAAAAAATGTAATTAATATGGGAATTCGATTGTATAATAAGGTGCCCATTAATATAAAAAACCTGGAGGAATATAAACCCTATTAAAGAAAACTGAAATCTTTTCTCATAAATCATGCACTTTATTCAGTATAAGAATTCTTATGTTACTGATTTGATGCTATAGCAGCTTGGACTAAATAAAATAATAATAATATTTAATGTTGTATATGTACAAATTGTTAAAATAAGTAATTGCAGTATGGATACGTTTATTAAGTCAGTACAAAATGTAATATAAAAATATTATTAAAACCTTGAAGTAAATATAGAGATGTATGTTTTAAATTAATTATGTTTTATAACATTTGTTTATTGTACGATAATGTTGTTATATTTTATACTTATGACGTACTTGATGTGTCTAGAGTCACTGTATGATTGGTTGAATTGAATAAAAATAAATAAATAAATAAAATAATAATAAATTATGGACATCCACCCAATATAATACAGTAAATAACAATACAAAATTTAAAAACCACTTGGAAGTGGAACTTGTCACTACATCTAGATATATGTGTATTTATATAAATACCTAATACCTAAGAGTTAAGAATTCAAATTAAATGTAATAATATAGAATGGTATTGCGCTATATTACATGTAAGAATATTTAGATGTTGCTTTTACAATGATTACACTGAGCCAAGATCTCTATTGGAATTCCAAGTAAAATATTCCTCCAAGTAAAATGAATTTATAAGGAAACTTTTTAAAACAGTTCTGAATTGGTTTATGTCATGTGACATATTTTTTATGCTAGTAGGAAGGTGATTAAAAACGTTGATTCCAAAATAAAATGAAACTTTTTAGAAAGTTGTTAAGTTTGCAGTTGGAGTATGTAAATCAGAACTAAATCTGATGTTAATATTATGAATTTCTGAATTCGATTCATATAAATCTCTATTTTTAGCAACAAATAATAAAAGGTAAAAAAATATTGTGATTTTAAAGGTAAAATATTTAGATTCTTGAATAACTGGCGACCAGAATCTCTATTTCTGGTATTCATAATTATTTTAATTTTCCTTTTTTGAGTTTTAAAAATATTAGAGTTGTATGCAGAATTACCTCCAGAAAATTATGCCATATGTTAGAATGGAGTGAAAATATGAAAATTAAATTGTCCTTAGTGTATCTTGGAACATAAAATGTTTGACATACCTAACTGCATAGCATGCTCTGCTTAGTTTAAACATCATTTGATCAATATGGTTTTTCCAACTATATCTAATAAAAAATTTTGGTCTTTTTAGTCTCTTTAATCAGTTTATTGTCACAACTTATTTTTTATATTAATTTCATTACTATTTTTAAGACTAAATTGTAAAAAGTACATTTTATCAAAATTTAATGATAATGAGATACCTCTGAACCAGTTATTTATATTATCAATTACACTGTTAATATCTTCTTTAAATTTTGAGGGACTAGGATTTGTAATTATTATGCTTGTGTCATCTGCAAACAGAATCAGTGTCGATGGGTCAGTTATTATATTCGGAAGATCATTTATACAGATTAAGAAGAACAAAGGACAAAGTATTGAACCTTGAGGAACACTGTCTTATTTTGCCCCATTCTGAAAAAGTAGTACTATTAGAAGAGTTATTATTTAATAGTACTTTCTGATATCTGTCACTGAGGTATGATCTTAGCAGTGCATTGGTTTTGTCCCTGAATCCATAAAATTCACATTTAGACAATAGTATATCATGATTTATGGAGACAAATGCTTTTTCTAAGTCACAAAATATTCCACTAACTGTTAATTTATTATTAAGTGCTAGTAATAGTTCATTTATTAGTTTGAATGAGGCTTTTCCAGTTGAGGAATTGTTTCTGAAGCCATATTGTTCAGTTGCCAATATATTATTTTGTTGGATGTGTTGGTACAGTCTTGTATTTATAACGTTTTTCCAGAGTATATGAAAAGGATGTAAGAAGATAGGTCTGAAATTGGCTATATCCGTTCTGTCTCCTTTTATATGTAAGGGCTTAATTTCAGAAAATATTAATCAGGAGGGAAAAATACCTGATGAAAGTGATTTGTTAGGGATGTATGTTAGATCTGTGATGACAGGTGTACGTACTTTTAGAATGTTCATAGGAATCCTATCATATCCATGAGAGTTTCTGGATTTTAGTGATTTGATTATTTTTTCTATTTCTTTGGGTGTTGTATATTTTAGTTTCATGTTCGAACAGGGGAGGTTTTTTATAAAGACAATGTATGGGATTGTTACAATTTAATGACGTTTTATCATTTCTAATATTAATAGCTGTTTTGTCAACTACTGTTAAGAAGTAGTTATTGAAAGAGTTTGCAATTGATTGTTGATTTGTAAGTAACTTCAACATGGCGGTCATGTAGGTACAGACAGAGTGTAGTGTTTCAATTTCAATTTATTCAGCGTTCATTTGATCCGTAGGGGTTATGATCCATCGGATATGGAACTTGTCAATACAGAAATAAGGTTACAAATATCATACATGAAATAAATACAATACAATTATTTTCAGGATACATATGAGTAGGCGACATTCTGATTATAATGCAATTACAGAAAGGTTATATTAGTTATGGTGTATAATATAATATCAGAATAGTATGATAAAATACAATGAAACAGTAATACAATATAAGTACAAAATACTGAAAATTATGCGATACCAATACAACACTGTATTGATAAGAGATATTTACAAGTTAAAACTTATTGTTATCATAATATTCATTTAATGAGTAAAAGGAGTTTATACATAAAATGTTTTTTACTGCCTTTTTAAATGTTCTTGGATTATCAATGTATGTTTTGATGTCCCGTAGAAGACTATTGAAAATCTTAATACCTGAATAATAAACTCCTTTTTGGTAAATGTTCAAATGTGCCCTAGGCAAATGTAAGTTAGAAGTGTGCCTGGTATTTATGTTATGTATTTCAGAATTTGGAAAATACTGTTTCCTATCATTTGACACAAACGTAAGTAAAGAAAGTATATATTACGACATCAATGGTAAAATGTTTAATTCTTTGAACAAGTTCCTACAGGATTCTCTGTTACCACACCCCATAATAATCCTAATTGCCTTTTTTTCATTCTAAATACCTGAGTACTATGGGAGGAATTTCCCCAGAATATTATTCCATAGGTCATTACAGCGTGGAAAAGGGAATGGTAAATCATAATAAGTGTTTGTATTTACATAGGGCTTAACAGATCTAATTACACAGCAAGCGGTATTCATTTTATTTATTAAGTGGTCTATGTGTGGTTTCCAGGAAAAAGTATTATCAACTATTAGGCCAAGAAATTTAGTACACGAGTTGTTAGAAATTCTATTATCTAAACATAGAGTTATGTCAACGGGTTGGCTGTTCTTTGTCTTAAAGTGTATGTAATGATTTTTCTCAAGACGGTTTTTTTAAACCACGTGTTTACATTTCCAAAAACTGTTTTAATATTCTAATGGAATTCCATAAAGTTATGATGAGTATGCTTGTATCATTGGCAAACAAAAGTGGTATTGCCTTTTTGTTTGTGACTGCTGGTAAATCATTTACGTATAAAAGAAACAGTGTGGGGCCTAATACAGAGCCTTGTGGTACTCCATGTTTAATCCTTGCCCAATTTAAAACCATAGTATTGTGATTTGTTTTATTATCTAGTAGGACTTGGTATCTACCTTTGATGTATGATTGAAAAAGCTCTTCACCCTTACCAATAACTCCATAATTCTCCATTTTCAATATTAATATGTCATGAACCACACAGTCAAATACCTTAGTAAGGTCACAGAAGATACCTCCCACTATTTGTTAATTGTTTAAGGCATTTAACACTTCATTTATTAGTTTATAAACAACGTTTTCTGTTGTAAATCCCATTCTAAATCCATATTGTTCTTTACTTATAACGTTGTTTTCATGCAAATGGTCCAGTAATCTTATCTGTAATACTTTTTCTAAAATTTTTGAAAAGGAAGTTAACAAAGATATTGGCTTGTAATTGCTTACATCTTTTTTATTACCTTTTTTATATAAGGGCTTTATTGCAGAATACTTCAATCTGTCTGGAAAGATACCTTTAGTAATTACTTTATTACATATATAATTAAGGGGTGAGCTTATAAAAGGAGCAGTTATTTTCAATAATTTAGCTGAAACTTCATCATACCCACATAAATTCTTTGATTTAAGGGGTTTGATTATGTTTTCAATTTCAGTAGTTGTAGTTGGTTTACTTTGAAATGTTGTATATCTTAATTTAGTCACTTCCTTTACAAACTGTGAGGACATATCAATATTTGTAGTACCTTGGGTAATTTTATTTTGCATATAGACGTTTCTATCTGCAGTTTTAATATTCTCAGCTATTGAAGCAAAGTAGGTATTAAAGGTCTCTGCAATGAGTTGTTGATTATCAGCAGTAATACCATCAATATTTAGTAATTTAATGTTTGTACTATGTGCCTTTCTTTGAGTTTCTTTGTTTACTGTGTTCCATGTTGTATCATATCATATCATATCATGTCATATAATTTATTTTCATTCCGTGGATCCGTACAGGATTACAAAATCCATATGGACATGGAAATAGTCAAATTTGCTTAAGAAATCTAGAAGTGAAATCAATATAAAAGTGTACAATAATTTTAGTTACTAGGTCTAGTATAATATTTGAGGTTTTAACATAACATAAATTATTTTAGTATAAAAAGTAATAACATTAGAGCACCAATTTAAAAAATACAGTGCTTATGGCCAAGAAAATAATTTACAACATCACTGCATAACAATGAAAGACTGGTACATTAACCCATGCGTTTGCTTCCATATATCCATTTACAAGCACATCCCAAGGATGTGGAGACAGTTTTATTCTTGTTGGTAGAATTTTTAATCTAATTATCATAGTGGCATTTTTTGGCCTCTTTAAAGACTTTGGATAGTATGTTACAAAGTGTTAATAGTACCCCTTAATGTGTGGGTTTGTACTGTTTGTGCATGCTGATTACAGTTTTCTTTTCTGTATACAAAAGGTTTTAATTCCTATCATTATCCAGGGTGTCTTAGTTTCATTATTATTTTTTAATGGGAAACTGGCATAAAAAATCCTTAAGTAAATGTTCAAAAAAGAGCTAAAAATTTTATTAACATCATCACCGTCAAAAACTTGATCCCATGATTCATAGCTTAGGCTGTTTTGAAATTCTGCCATGGTGTATTTATTAACGTTTCTTCTGAAATAGGTCTGGTACCCATGTGACTTCTTATTATTATATGAAGTGTTTAAATTTATAATCTGTGCATCATGGTTAGAAAGTCCATTTATTACTGGAATTACCACATAGGTATCTATCTTAGTAGTATCAATGAAAATGTTAATGGCTGAAATGGACTTTTTGTAAGTTCTGGTAGGAAACTGAACTATGCTAAAGAGATTGTATGAATTTAAAAGGGCATTCAACTGGCTCTTTTTGTTGCTTTCCTGTAGATAGTTTACATGTACATCACCACATATTATAAGGTTTGATTTTATTGTACACAATTTTTGTAATATCTTATCTAGTTGAGTTACAAATGTATTAAAATTTCCTGCTAGGGATGTATAGATAACTAAAATACAGATGTTTAAAAATGTGGAGTCAAGTTGAAGTGCACAGACTTCGATGTCTCGGTCTACACAATATTTATCAAGATTTAGGGTAGTAAATTGTAGATGGGATTGAATAAATATACTAACACCACCTTTTTGGAGTTTCCTCCTGCAGTACTTGGCTCCTAAAGAATAATTTTCTGTATTAATAGAATCAACTTCAAATTGACTCAAGTGATGTTCTGAAAAGCACATTAAATGTGGAAGGTCTTGATGTAAATAACATAGGAGTTCACTAGTCTTACCTCTCAAACCTCCGATATTTTGATGGAATAACTTAAAAAATTGGTTTGGGGTCTGACCCTTACTGTGTATTACACTGGTACATGTACTCATTTTAGGGAGCCTGTTGTCCAAAAAAAAATCTTCATTCATTGTTGCTGGTGTTTCTTTTAACCTATATGATTTTCTAGGAGCAGAGTTGTTTTGTTCAGTAGTGGTGGTGGATGGTGGTTTCTCGACTTGGTCCTGGGTCTCATCATGCACATTATTGGTGTGATCCTTTGTCCAGCTTAAGCAGATTGGGATGGCTTTCTTCTGTTGTAGGACTGACAAAAGTTGAAGAAACAGCTGTTTTGAAACTTTAGCTTTCCCAAGGTTATATGGATGCTGGCCATGTTTGGTGTAATATTCCCTGTTTGGATCTACCTCCATTATTGACACATGTCCAAAGATCTTTGTTATTTTCATTAACTTTTGATTCAATGCTCTAATTTCTTCATTCACACATGATGATGACATCAAATCATGCCTATGTAGAACACTTGCTAATATTACGTTAGTATGGCTACTGTTTTTAGCAAGGTCTACCAAACACCTGAAAGCTTTCATGGTATTATTTTTAGCAACATTATTTGCACCACTCCAAAGAATCAAGAAATGATTTTTAGTTAAATTCTTAATAACGTTCATTGCTGTCTTAGTTAATATGTCCGAACAAGTTCCTGGTTTCACCAAACCCTGTGCCATGTAGTTGTCTGAAAGGTAACTTGCCACATTTATTGCACAGTCTTTTGAATGGTTATCTCCCACAATAGTAATGCAATGGTCTTTTTTCTCTATGCTTCTCGTTCCACCTACTTTCACTAGCACAACACTTCCACCGATCTTGGGGTTTTTAGGCACTGCATTCACAACATTTACTCTGTTACCAGATGCAAGTTTATTAAATACTGGAAATTCTAGTAGCCCTTCGAACTGTGGAAAATGTGCTGATCTCAGATTACAGCTTTTACAGGCTATAAGTGAATTAAGCTCAGTTCAACCGATAGTTGATTTACTAAATAAGGAGCATAAATATCAACAAGATGAGCAGACATTTGATATAGTAAGGAATGACTATTGGACTCAAGCGACATCGAATCATCAAAAAAGCCTGAACTTATAGGCGATAATTCCACTCACTACATTCCAACAACAACAAACCGTTTTGAACTACTGTCTAACCCTATTAAGGATGCAGACGATTATAGGCCGGAAAAGGATATGGATAAAGAATCACATAACTACTCAGGATGCCTACAAAGAAAGTTAGTTCATATGGAAATCATCTCTATGGGTAATTATAAGACAAATACTGAAGTCGCAAAACACACATGCGAGAAGTATGATAGTGCTATAAATGGTAATTATAAAAATCAGCAACCCTGTAATAAGGATTCAACACACAGAATTCGTTTTGGTTAATGGCCTAACCTCCAAGGATGTGAGTACAAAGAATATTTACCATAAACCTAAAAGTAGTTCTCAACAAAATAAAGAACATAAAATTATAATCATCGGCGACAGTCTTGCTCGAGGCTCTGCAAGTAATGTGAAACATAACCTCAATGATAACTACAGATGATGATTTAAAGATGGCGGACAAGCAGGTACAGACCATGGGTACAGTGTGTTCTGTCGAAACTTTATCATCATCATCATCATGTTCAGGAAAGATTAGGTTTGATTCCTGTTCCTTGTATCCTCAAAATGAAATTGGTCCCTCCATCTCTTCCTCGGTCGTCCTATGTGTCTTCGTCCTTTTGGTTTATATTGTGCTTGTTTAGGTATCCTGTTTGTGTCCGTCCTCTGTATGGGTTGTAGCCACTTTTCCTGGTACTGTTTTATTTCCTTTACTATATTCTCTGCTCCTGTTTTTTCCCTAATACATTGGTTTTTTTTTTCTTTATCTAGTTTTGTTATTCCAAGAAGGTGTCTTAAAAGTTTCATCTGTGCTGCTTCTAAACGTTGTTCCTCTCTTTTCTTCAGTACCCAGGCTTCACTGCCGAATTTCAGTGCTGCTTTAGCTGTAATGTTAATTCTTAACTTTGTTTCTTTAATCATTTGTTTCCCAGAATGTCTCAAAACACTCAGAATACCCTCAAAAGGAAGAAGCGAAACTTTATTAAACATTGCAAATTCTAGTAGACCTTCGAAATGTGGAAAATGTGCTGATCTTGAATTATAGCTTTCACAGGCTCTAAGTGAATTAAGCTCGGTTCAATTGATTGTTGACTTATTAAACGAGTATAAATATAAACAAGACGAGAAGACATTTGATATGGTCAGGAATGACTATTGGACTCAAGCAACATCGAATCATCAAAAAAAAAAAAAAAAAAAAAAAAAATGCTTAAAATTATAGGCGAAAATTCCACTCACTACATTCCAACAACAGTAAACCGTTTTTAACTATTGTCTAACTTTACTAAGGATGCTGACGACCATACGCCAGAAAAGGATACAAGTAAAGAACCATATAGCTACTCTGTATGCCTACAAAATAAGTTTGATCACAAGGAAACCATTTCCATAGGTAATTATAAAGCAAATACTAGTCTCAAAACACATGCAAGAAGCATGATAGTGCTATAAATGGTAATTATAGGGAACGGGCATCCGTGATTGCGCTATATTCGCGATGCAAATACAAGATGGCCGCCAGTGCAACTGGCGTCGGAGACAGCGTTGGTTTTGTGAGTGGAAGGGGAGGTGGTGTGACGTAACGGTGTAAGGGAAGGAGAGGAATGTATGGAGGCGTGAGTGAAAGGCGTCATATGTGATCTGTGGGTACAACCAAATGCATGGTGTGACTGCAGCTGGCCAACGTGGGGAGTCTACGCTTTAGACACCAGCAAGCAGGTAACCGAACGGCACAATCCTCAAAACGAGGCTACCAACATTCCACAACTATAAACAGTCAACTGTGGGTGCAACCAACATAACCCAATTCTAGCCTCTCTCGCAAGTCTCACTATCTAATAAAATGATGCCCGAATGATGTTCTCTTCTCTCTCCTCCCCGATCGTCTCAGGTGATATACATTCCAGTTAGTACTGACCAGTAGCATTCCTTTAATCTCGCGCTTTGAACGCAACGTTAAATAAACCATATATAAAAATTAATCTCGCACCAACAAAGTGTTCTCGGTGTTTTCTGCTACAGTCGAAACGCTACCTGGTAGCAAACATCTGAACTAAAATAGAATGACGTACTCTACTTTATTCAAGGTAATGCTACACGCGGCGTAATGAAAAGCAAAAGCGTAAAAAAACAACTATAACCGAAAAAAAAGAAATGTGTATAGTATTGAAATGCCTGAACTCGGGAGAAAATTGCTATGGCAAGTTGTGGATAACTCACATTATAGTACACCACTTACTTAATGAGAAACAAAACCTCTGATTTCTGGAATTAGGACCGGTAGTTTTCTTTAGCAAAATCAAGAAACCGTCTTTTGCCTTGTGCATTTATAACACTTATGTACTTTTTATTGAACTCCCACGTATCTCGCAGCAATATAGTTTGGACCTAGACATAATAGCTGTGAACAAAATACAGAGGTCTTTCCATCTCTAATTTTGTTGGTATCTTTTTGATACCTTCCCTTTTATTTCTCCGCTAATACCACACACACAGAATAATTTTAGAAATGGTATTTGCATCATTCGATATGTCTCTGTGTCAGACAGTAAATACGTCATGTATCAGCGAAACACATTCGTCATTCTACAGCCTTGTCTTATAATTAAACAATCATAAAAAATAAATTCAACCACTCACATTGCAGTTGGGACTAGTTAACTGCTTTTAATAAACTTGCAACACGTTTCGGCCCATCCAAGCTATTCCCAAGAACTTTAGCATTCATTTGAAAACAATAATTGATTAAGAAAGAGCGTACAGAGTATTTAGTTAACTTTTGCGTTTGTGTTATATTCTCAACAAAGACACCTAATTTTACTTATACTCCTGTGGTTACGATAAGAACAATAAAATATCTATAGCTCATTTCCAAATTAATGATTGAAGTTATTATTTTAATTTCAAATGTAGATACTTTCAAAACTAGACGGCGCTCAAGTCATTAACATAAATCCAAGAATTCTTCAAACCGTAAAAATCCTTACATTTGACTTCATTATTATAGCAACTGCTTATTAGTTACCATCATATGAATTCTATCTTTTAATTGTAAGTAACATCCACATTCGCCTGTACTAGAAGCTCATAACTTACAAACTGTGCTACACGTATGTTACTATAATACTAAACCTTCATACAGTCTCCACTCAAGAAACGAAAAACTTAAAACCTTGAAATTATTGTACAAGAAGGCTTCAAAGCAAAATTGTGTATCAAAATCAAAAGCTCAGCATAATATATCGTAAGCAGTGTAATAGCTAGGAATTTCAATGCAGTATGCTTGAATACGTTCAGTATGGTTGGCATTATATCAACTACTTAAATTATATAACATCATGAATCCTTATAAATAATTGCCATTTATATGAAAATGAAATCTCATTTCCATTTTTAGAACTCTCAAGTGTTTTGAATTTTGTTTTACATGAATATGGCCAAGCCAGCCGAACCATGTTGTAATAAAATTAGATACTGATAATAAAAATGTAATTATGATTGACGGTTTATTCTAATACTGTATAAATTTTATATTATCAAAAAGGAACTTACAGAATAAAGGTTAAAAATTCAGATGTTTCTAAATTTGCTGAATGGGATGGTTGGGCATGAGATGAATGGTGGGGTCCGTAGTTATTGGTATTCAAAATATATCTGTCTCACCTCACCGTTCTGCCTGACAGTTAGAAGGTTCTGGCAGCTAATTTTGTATTCGGTCTTATAAGTGGAAGTGAACACTAAAGTTGTATGTACGTTGTTCAGTTTTGATTCGATTCTCTAGCAATCAGTTCCTGTCTCGTCGTAAATTACCAGGATATCATTCACACATATCGCGAAAAACGATGTCATTTGTTTCTAGGCTCTTTTTTGTGAGTTTTTCATAGGATTGCAGGAAAATTTTTTCATATAGACCAGAAGCTGCGGTTCCCATCGCTACACTTGCATGGTTTTGAGGAAGTGCTGATTAAAGTGGAAATAACTTTGATTCATGACTGAAGTAAGAAGAATATTTTAGTATATATTCAATACATTTGATGTCCGGAAAACTGCTGGTTAATAATTAAGATATCTTTTATAGGAAGTTGAATGTACAGGTCCTTAATATATAAGGTTATTAACCTGGGATTAGAATTTTCAGTAATTTCACCAGATCTTGTCTAAGTTGTACTGAGTACGATTACGACAAGTGTCTTAGATAAACACATCATATCTTTATGTTTTTACAAAGAAATTTCGCCTGTTTCAGGCGGGTATCCGGAAATTACTCACAGCCTGACGGATAGGACTATTTTCCTCATGATTCTGAACTAATGCCTTTAATCGGGTAAGCTAATGGATTAATTTTAAATATGTCATATTTATGGTAATTTTTGCCTTTGTTTCTGCCTTAAGTTAGTACGCTCTATAACGACGTCTAACAATAAATTGTACATCAAGAAGGAATTTTCTTTATGATTGAACTGATTTGAGTCCATCATGGTGGCAGTCTTGTCTTTTCGGCATTATTAGCTAAAGAACTATTACCTTCCGTTTTTAGGCGCGTTCGCAAAATTGCGAAAAAGGACTATTAGCTTTGTCATATCTGTCTGTCTGTATATCTGTCTGTCCGTCCACATGGAATAAGTCGGCTTTCACCGGACGGATTTTCACAAAATTTAATATTTAAGAGTTTTTTGAAGATCTGTCGAGAAAATTGAAGTTTCATTACAACATGCTACTACTACTACTACTACTACTACTACTACTACTACTACTACTACTACTACTACTACTACTACTACTACTACTACTACTGCTACTACTACTACTACTACTAATAATAATAATAATATCGGCTACTTTACATGAGAACCTATTTACTTTTATTATACTATCTCGCTGAATTCTTCTTAGGATAAAATGTTTCAACCATTTTGAAGAGAAAATCAGAAAATAATTTTATATTGAATACATTTTTTCTTTTTCCAGAAATCGTGCCATTTATGAGATAATGTGGAAAAGGGTGGTAGAAGGAAACAGGCCACAGATGACAATGTAAGATGGTGCATGCGCTTAACTTACTGGATAACTATTGCTACAGACACACACTCAGAATATGTAACACTTACTGTTTTTCTACGACGACAACGGTTTCACGAAGGCGACTCATTTTTACATTATACGTACATTGTCTGTCTTGTCTACGTCCTTTAAAAATACACGTTTGTCTTTCTGTAGAATATTTAGCTGAAGGGAAATCTTCTTTCAGCTTGTGCACAAAAATATATAGATTACAAACTTAAGAACACACTTTTTTATATAAATTCTAAGTTTTGTAAATATGCCGTGGTGATGGTCAATTGACCGAAATATATCGTCAAGATAAATATAAAATAAATATATTTTTGTGTTTGAAACCAGAAACTATTTGGTGTCTTTTAGTTCATGAACATGAGTAAATCACACACTACACTACACTCGTCTAACACAATCAATAAAACATTACACACCTTGAGAATACCAATAAACAGCGACAAACAATCAACGACAGACATACTTGTGCAACATAAATTCTAGCCAAGAATGAGTCAGTGGGAGCCAGGTTATACCACGCGGACAGACGGACGGACAGACAGCCATGTTGAAGCTAATAGTCGCTCTCCGCAGTTTAGAGATCGCACCTAGAAACTTATCCAATACCAGGTCACCCGTGACAAAAGACATCGTTAGAGATAGGCTGTTTTAAGTTCTTAAAGTACCATACTTTTTTCAATAAATTAAGTTATTGGAACAGAAAATGTGAATAGGTTTCCAGAGGTCAAGTTACAGGATGCTTACAGATATCCATCATAATCACCACCGCACCATCATCATCAACATCAGTAGCGCTACAGCCCACTGTGAACCTCCGTTTCCCGCAGAAGATTTTTCCACGACTCTCTATCCCTGGCGATCATCTTTGGATCCCCAGAAATTCGGATTTTCATCCACACCATTCATCCACCGAAGTTTTCTCCCAGCTTTGCTGCATCCTTCGATTTTGAAATCCTTTACCCTTTTGGGCATTTCTTTATTGTCCATTCTTTTCAGGTGCCTTTCCCACAGCAAACTTGTTGCTTCTATCCTTCTGATAATATCCGGTGACAGGTATACTTGGACACTTCTTGACTGTTCCTTTTTATCCATTCTCTCTCTCTCTCTCTTGCACTGGAGCCTACATTTTACGTGATGTTTCCCTTTTAAAACATAAGTCTCAGTTCATCTGTGTTAAGGTCCATGTTGTGTTTCCGTACATCAGAACGTGTCTAACATTGATTCCAATATCCTACTGAATGGGTCTCTGGTTTGTTTCCTGGGGGTAGGGTGACTGGAGCCTAAAGTTAGGCTTTCACCTCCACTTAATGCTGAGGTTAAAAATGAGTAAAAGTTTCTATTGATACAGGTAAAACATATTATACCATACCTGTATATATGTATATATATATATATATATATATATATATATA
>Ga0268261_10001732_pt1 | contig 15275 bp, 8 predicted proteins | sample TergutNc150P1_FD_190353 | JGI IMG/M metagenome (GOLD analysis project Ga0268261, IMG submission 190353) | Nasutitermes corniger P1 segment gut microbial community from laboratory colony in Florida, USA - Nc150 P1 (SPAdes) (version 2) | ecosystem: Host-associated > Arthropoda: Insects > Digestive... | reverse complement strand
CCCCACCCCAGCACATCCTTCTTAATCCATTCACTATGACAATATTTGGCAAAGTGTAAAAACTGTGCAGCTCTTCATCTTCTTTGCAATTTATAGAATTATTTCCCCTCTGTGTATTATAAATGAAAGCCCAATAAATCCATCTGCAAATAATTTCCTTGAAATTTGTCATACAAGCATCACTTTTCAATAATATAATTACGTTTTCAAAAATACCCATTATGATCTTAGAAAAAATTATTTCTATATATTACACTACTTAAAAGACAAAACCATGACATTTACCATGTTGCCTGAGGAGCGTTATTTTTACACATATTTCTGTACATGCAGTAACTTAAATTCTTTTCCAGTGCTGTTGGTCATGGAGTAAAAATACTGGGGCATGCAGGAGTAACAATAACCTCAAAAGGGGTTGTTATGTGGTCACCATCGACACATCTTGAGGTCTGGTGTCACCTCAACTTGGATCAATGGCCTAATGATATGCACACCTGTGAACTCCAGTTGGGGTTTTGGTCTCAGGAGCAATTTGTAGACCTTCTAATTGCAGAGAATGAAACTGTGGTAAGTTCCTTTTCTCATTTTGTATGGCAGTCATTTGTATTTATTTCCATGAATATTGCTGGATCTTAGCCTTCCACAATACATGACTATACCACCAGTATCCAAATGTCCTACATTTGCCAAGTACTAAATTAAACTGTAGCATTTCTGTAATTTTAACCAACACATGCACACAATTGTCATTAGATTTGCAAAAATATTTTTGAACACTGAACTCCTATATGTTTCAAGACCTTATAGGTCCATCTTCAGGCACTACATTAATTGTTGTTGTATAAAACAATTACCTAATTTACATGAATGTAGGACAACACTAATCTAAGATGAACCCCTAAAAAAACACATCTGCCAAGGGAAAACGTATTTATTCAAATCTACGACAACCCACCAAAAATAAAATATCTGCTAAGAAAAAACATATATTTTACTATTAACTTCATAAATGTAATACACGAAGTATGCCAGATTCTACCACCGTTTACCAGTCAGTGTCACTGTCTCCATCTTCATAGTCAGTGCGTTTCTCTTCCTTACTGACACTTAACATTCTCATCCTCTTCACCATCATGCCACAACATACCATTATCAGTCCCATCCACTGCACTGGACATACAGCACTTCTTAAAACCCTTCACAATTACTTGCAGTGAGATGTGCTGCCAATCCGTTATGATCCACCCTGACTCAATAGTACATTTGTATTTCTTGGTTTATAAACTTGCTTGAGCCCATGAAGATTCACAATTTTCTTCACAGATGACATTTGTGGTGTTGAAAATTTAAATACGTGTGTTATGGAATTTGTGTTGTGTCTGTGGTCTGATCAGTTTGAGTTCATGGCTCTTTTCATGGTTTTTAATTTGCAGATTGGTTCAGGTTTTATTATTGAGTCTTGTAGTTAATTTCTAATTTTTCAATAACCAATTTCCTGTTACTACCCTTGGACTAGATTTGTTCTCAGATACACATCTCAACAAGTTACTGTTTCTATGATGCCCAGTGACTGAGAATAACTCAATCTAAAGGGTCCACAAGGTTAGATGCTTCTTTGCCTGAAAATGGAGAGAGCTGGCTTCTGAAATGTCACGCGTCTGTAAATAATTAGACGATGAACAAATTCCCAGACAAGAAGCTGGTGTCAGTTAACTTCAGTTGTGCTGTGTTCTCTCTTTGGATTTCTTGATCTTTGAAGGTGGGGCTGATAGATTGCCCCGAAACGTTGGTAAGGAATTAGCAGTCTTTGCTGCGTAATATTTCAGAAGAGTGCAGATCTCACATGACGATATGGTAAAACAGGCCTTGGTTTGCCTCTACATGGTCTGGTTCAGAGCAATTTGTTTGGTGTGGTCTGGTTCGGTGCTTCATACATGAATTTAAGATGAATCCATTTATTAAAGCATCAAATTCAAGGGATTTAAACTTCATCTTGCATTCGGCTACATACAGTACTTAACAATAATTTGATCTCTTGCATATGTAGAACTGATGGAAATTCTTCCACGTATAGTGAATATACGTAGCAGACAGAATTGTTACACAGTAAGGTTGGAGCAATATGTGGATGTGTTGGAGATGTTTATGTTGATTCTAATGACAACTGTGTATATTTGTTGGTTACAGTTATAGAAACTAAATTGAAATGCATGGGATGGAAAATGTAAACTTTTGTAATTCATGTTATACACGTATAATCCAACTCATGCACTTTGTTTCACTTTAAAATACACCCACATTAACATTTTAGTGTTTTTAAATGTTAAAGTGAGTGTATTTTAAAGTGAAACAAAGTGCACGAGTCGGATTATATAACAAGCATAACAACATGCATGGTGCAACAGTAAAGATTTTGTAATTCACTTACAGATACAAGCTTCAAAAAGATTACAGTTTCATTATGTGATTACAGTCAACATATGTCATTATTATTGATCCCACTCTTTCCTCCACGAACCAGAGAATTGACGGTATCCGCAGTTCTATCAGAACATATTTCACATTCAGTTACTAAGATAAAATTATAGAGTGAGATTATATTATATCCACTACAATGTTTATAAATATTCTCCAATACAGATGCAGGATGCACAACAAACAGGAACTGAATGGGATGTAACAAAAATGGAATCAGAGAAAATAACCACTCATACACCATGGAATCTGGATGCAGACACTGATATTTCAATATCTAGAACTCTGATCATTCGTATAACAGTACAACGCCAAAGTCAACCAAAAAATATTATTCTGGTGACACCATTAATGGGTATGTGTCACATTACATCTACACCTTTCCAACTTTTGGGCTTACTTAATGTACTAGTGGTACTTAAGCAATAATTATTAAATGGCAGTATTACACTTACAAGGCCAGTTAATAAGAGAAGTAAAAACTCTGCATCTAAATGCAGAAAAATTGGCTCATAATATAGCGTAAAATTTAGTGGTATTCAGCATTTACAACAAATTAAGTCAAATGTGTACAAAACATCTTCTGTTATCCATTTCCTTTCAGGTATTTTCCTAGTGATAGACACAATTTTCTTCTTATCTTTCATGAAATCACATTCAACCCACAACGTATAACCTACATTTGATTAACCCATTTACTAACAATGACAGTTGCATGTATGTGGGCAAAAAATGTAATAATTCCTTTTCTACCTTTCAGTGATAAGTGTACTAATAATGCTATCATTCTGGATGACACCAATGAGTTCTGGGAAGTTTTCTATTCAATGCATGTGCCTGGTGTTACTTGCAATTTTCACAGTTACAATTGGAAATGCACTGCCTCCCACTGCTGAACATGTTCCACATCTGGGTAAGAGTTTTTGTCACTACATAGCAGTGTAACCAGTTATTACAGGTAATATGAAACTGTAGGTATTGAGTCAACCATAGAGATTTACCAATTAAGTATAATGTACGTTCTAGTACGTGAATTTCCACAAAAAGAATAACTGACAGACACAATAAATTGTGAAAGGAATTTCAAATTTCAGTTTACTTCTTTATATGTAGAATACAGTATACATATGATGCATGTCAGATGTGTGCTTACAGCTGTAGGGCAATATTTGTGGCAAAGCAGACTATAATGGACATGAAAGCATATGTTTTATACTTTTGCCTGATGACTGAAGCACAGTCTCCTTCTAAAACCCAGTATTTTAACCAAAACAAGACAGCAGACAATGAAGAACACATGCATATCTAAAATTCATTGTTTCTTTGTTTTACAACAGTGTCAACTGCACAGGTTGTCACAAATATGATATGGCAGGATAATAATAATATAAATGGTGAGATGAGAAAAATGTGGGAAAAAGCTGTTAGCTTAGCCTGAGGTACAATCCTTGAATTTATCTGAGTCACTGAGTAAACCAGAAAAATTTTGAGTAGAAAAGACAAATCAACAATGCCTTTCACACACTGCTATAAATAATTTCACAGCGCTCATTCTGTTACTGAGACCTCTTGCTCAGGATAACTTATTTTATACATTCAGTTCATCTGACGTTTTCTTTACATAACATTACACAATAAAGCACTGTGTAATACACTTGTATATTAAGATGTTTTTACATATACAAAACTAGCTTCATTCTGTTATGTCATGCAATATTACAGTGTTGGTGTACAGCTGGAGTATGACAGCAGGAGTGTTATCACTTTTGGTATCTACACTAGTGATCAGCATCTCACGTTATGCACATGCAACACCACCTCCTAACTTCCTATGTGCATTCATCACTTACCCAATCACACAGATTTTGTTATTTTTACCTCAAGTCAAGGAAGAGGTAAGTATAATACTTCGCAGCTTGTAATTAAACAGATAGTTTTTCTTATTTATGTATTTCATAAGTTAACTTATAACACATAAGTAAATCAACAAACAGAAGAACAAAGTCAGGTCCCTTTCATAATCCTGCAACATCTAAACCCACAATACAAATAATGCTAGAGTTTTAGAGCTAGAAATAAAACTGTATGTTTCATTAGATTAACTGTTGCTTACCTATAAGCAATATCATTCAAATTCATTGAATCCTGAAGCTACCACGTCAGTTAATTTCTAAGCCTCTGTACACTTAATTTAGCCTACATGTTGATTATGGTATGGGAAATTTAAATGTATGAGGCGCTGAAGGGAAGAAGTCACTTGGAAGAACAAGGCCAATATAAGAGGACAATATAAAAATGGAGCACATAAACTGCACATGAGGATGTAGAGCAGATTTATACAGCTCAGGATAGGGAATGATTGCAGGCTTTTGTGAAAATGTTAATGACACTTCAGATGCTATAAAGGCAAGAAATTTTGTGTGTAGCTGAGTGACCTTCATCTCCTCAAAAACACACTAAGGACACATGGAATTACTTTGTAAAGTAGGAAAAGCAAATGAATAAAATTGTTGCAACAACCGCATAAATTATGTAGTGCTTATATATAAATTGCCAGGAGATATTTGAAAGAGATCATTGGTTACTAATATCTGCACAGACTATTGAGACATTTTTGGAAAAACAGATGAAAACCAGGAATACATAAAGATGGTTCTCCGGCATCTGAGCATTGATCTGTATTGCATCTATGTAACAGACAGCATTCCAAATGAAACTGTAAAGACAGTGATACATTACAGGAGAAATTTAGGAGTATCAAACAAGAGGAAACATACTAACAACTATAACCCATGCTACACTCATAGTTACGGCCCGATAAACATAATTTAAGTATAATTTTCCTTTGGTCAACGAAAATCAATACTTCAATAGAATTAAATGATATCTGTAGTTCCATCTCTAGGCACTGTATCACAGCTGTATTCTAAGTGTATAGTTAGTCTTCTATCTATTTTAATTGTAAATATTTAAGAATCTACAGCCCCACACCAACCATGAGGCTCTTACTGGAAAAATGAAAAGACACAGTTCAATATGGACAGCAACATGGAATTTAAGAAGCACATCTTCAGAAGTCTGGTGCATATAACAATGAATAAATATTTTACTTTTGTCATCACTCCAAAATACCCACTCAGCAATTTTCTCAAGTTTTATCAGAACGTTCGAATGAAAAACACTAACTTAAAAAACTGTCAGTTACAATAGTAAGCTTTGTTACTACATGTTCCTCTGGATACAAACATGGTTTAATGCTTTTATATAAATGATACTATTGGCACAATTATACATGATACTACTGGAAAAGATATAATTTCAACAGATGCTGTTCTCAGAGATTTCATCCAATGCTATGTTACATTCATTGCAGATGAGTAAAACCTACAATCAACTGGAAGAAGATGTTAGTGATGTTAATCAAAGCTGTTCAGATGATACTACTAAGACCTCTGTACAAAAACATCTGGAAATTCAGCAGTACTGGATTATACTTAGCACAGCTATTGACCGTATTTCATGCGTTATTTACTTCATTTTCTGTTTGGGAACTCTTATCAAGTATACTTAAATATATTTTAGTAAAGGAAGTGGTAAGTAGTTAAAGGAAAATATACTGAGCTGAGAGAAACATGAACACATGATGAAATGAAAAAGTGTATTCTGATCACAATTGTAAATACAGGGATTCCCTTCATATATGGGTCTAAATTTGTATCACTTGTACACAGTAAATTTTTAACAAGTAATATATTTTCTCATTGAGTTTGGTATCCCCATGAAACTGGTTAGGCTAATAAAATGTGTCTGAATGAAAACTATAGCAGAGTCCAAGTAGGCAAGCATTTGTCAGACATGTTTCCTATTAAGAATGGTTTGAAACAAGGAGATGCTTTATTGCCATTGGTTTTCAACTTTGCTTTAGAGTATGCCATTAGAATGGTTCAGGTAAACCACAAGATGGCTTGAAATTAAGTGATAAACATCAGCTTTTGGTTTATGTTGATGATGTTAATATATTGGGCAGAAGCTTTAATACTATAAAGAAAAACACTGACACTTTAGTAGTTGCTAGTAATGAGACAAGACTATAAGTAAATACTGATAAAACTAAGTACATGATCATGTCTCAAGATCAGAATGCAGGACAAAGTCACAATATAAAGAATGATAACATTACTCTGAAAGGGTGGAACGTTTCAAATATCTCAGGACAACCTTAACATATCAAAATTCTATTCAAGTAGAAATTAAGAGCAGATTGAAGTCAGAGAATGCTTGTTATCACTTGGTGCAAAATCCTTTGTCTTCCAGTTTGCTATCCACAAATACAAAGATTAAGATATACAGAACTATAATTTTGCCTGTTGTTTTGTATGGGTGTGAAACTTGGTCACTCACATTGAGGGAGGAATGTAGGCTGAGGGTGTTTGAGAATAGGGTACTGAGGAGCCTATTTGGGCCTAAGAAAGACAAGGTAACAGAATAGTGGAGAACACTACATAACTAGGAGCTTAATGATCTGTACTACTCACCAAATATTATTCAGGTGATCAAATTGAGAAGAATAAGATGGGTGGGGCATTTAGCAAGTATGGGGGAGAGGTGAGGGGTATATAGTGCTTTTGGTGGAAAAACCTGAAGGAAAGAGACCACTTGGAAGACCCAGGAATAGAAAGGAGGATAACATTAAAATGGATCTTCAAGAAGTAGGATGGGGGGCATGGACTTTATTGATCTGGCTGAGGCTAGGGACAGGTGGCAGGCACTTGTAAATATGGCAAAGAACCTTCAGGTTCCATAAAATGCGGGGAATTTCTTGACTAGCTGAGAACCGGTTAGCGTCTCAAGAAGGACTCTGCTCCATGGAGTAAGTAAATAAGTAAGTAATACATTGTTTGTAATTTTTAAATTTGTAACTTGCTTTAACTCTGGAAAAAGGGCCCCAGTACCTGCTGAACAGGCAGGAGGATGGGTCCCAGAACCAGTCTGGATACTTTGGAGAAAAGACACATCTTTGACACAGTCAAGAATCAAACCATGATTGCATGAAGATCGACACCATTGCATAGTCTCTGTACTGACTGCACCATAGTGGCTCCTATATTCAAGAAAATAAATATATCATCAAGGAATCAATAACCTATCAATTTATGTTTTATATAATAAAATGTCAGTAGCTCAGATTATATAGCATTCAATGACACCAAGTTTAGTGACTACTGAATCTGAAAGGACAGGACAGGAAGTGGTTGTGGCCAAATTTGATGTACTATACCAGAATCTCCCTGGTAAAACCTGAAGCAAAACCGCAAAAACAAGTTAGCTAGCCTCTGGGTCAAGATCTGTACTCAGCATCTGCAAAGTATGAAGCAGGAGTGCAATCCATTCTACTGAAACATGCAGGTAAAGCTGAAGTAATAATTAACAACTCAGATTTGAATGTTAGTTTTCTTAAGTATTTCTTCAGTGTGATCTGGTGACATAATACAAATGGATTTTATAAATCAAAGGCTTACTGTTTTTGGTATATCTATATTATAGTATTGATTAAAAAACAATATTGCATAACCTTGTCACATCTATGAAAACCTGCTTCGATAAACACCACATATATATGCTGCCAATGAGGTTCCTTGTATGTACAAATCATTCATATTTTGCTACTGGCTAAAAATTGTGCACAATCTGATATGTTGTTAACACAAATGTTTTCTTGTTTACTTTTGTTACTGCACAAGGAAAATATAATAGCAGGTTTGAAATAATTTTTGCTTTATCCAGCATTTAATGTGTTTTTAACAGCCCTGCAAAGCCTTGCATTTTAACAAATGTTTCAGCCAGCCTTGTGTAAGTTTGCATTTCATGCTTCTGTAAGCAGACTAATCTGGCATCAGATTATTCAGCAGAGCTTAATTAAATTTCGAAATTACTAATACTAAAAATGATATGAATACAGTGTATTACATTACTGAAATAATTACGCGAGTTACAGTGTTTCTGTAAGTGACAGGGAATAGGGCAATAAGAGGATATAAAGTGGCAATATGGAAACAAAATGATTGACATGACTTGGTCACATACAAGAAATGGGAAGACATAAATTAAAGAAATGTAAATAAAACTGAGAAGATACACTGAAGATAGGGAACAAGCGCTACAATAAATTGAAAACATGAAGAATACTGAGGTGCATCAGAGAAAACTGGAAGTATCCAGATAAATAATATGGGAAAGGGAAACTACTCAAATAAGGGGATAGGTGAATATTAATTTCCTCTTTCACAGCTGCTTTCATGTTTGGGTATACGTTTACACATCACAACATTCTAAGTGCAACTGCCTCACTCTAATTACAAATGTCATTTTACATGTACAAAACAGAATCCATTTGCTACATCAATTTATGAGTCAGTTCAGCTCACTGCAGAAGTTTACCTTTCTGTAAGACTCATCCTAGGAACCAGATCAAGCTTAACCACCTTGATGTGTTTGTATTACAGCTACTTCTGTCAGCCTGGTGAAAGGGTTTACGTGTGTTAAAACAAACTTTTAAGCAAAATCTATCATGTGTGCCTTACTACTACTACTACCACCACGACCACCACTACTGTCACCACTGTAGTCTTATTTTCCTTTATTTTTAAGGCAAATTTATGGCTCATATACAGTTGTCATATTTTTGTTAAATCCTACGGTCTAGAATCTTCATGCCATAGATGTTTATAATTACAGTACCTTGTACAGTGTAGGTATCTTCATGGTCTATCCCTTCGGTAATCGAAGCGAAAGGTTAATAAAATTGTCACACTACCACTACAGTATTATTTTATGTTGTCCCTCCAAAAAATTAAATGAACGGATTAGAGGTTCTTGGATATCACGGATTAGAGGTTAATGCACAGATTATACAGAAGAGCAATTTTTTACTCACAGAACTGCACGGATGACAACTCCCGTATATCACGGATTTGAGCTACGTTTCATTTTGGAACCGAGGAGGACGTATCGCAAGTGCCCGTGAATATTCGCGGGCAGTATTGCCACCATTTCTAGTCAAAATAGGTACACGTTGAGTACTGCTTGTGCCAGTTGAACTAACGAGATTGAACTGTGTAATTGGAAATTTGATTGTATAAGTTTAGTTTGTCATGTTTATTGTTTAAAGCTGTTGAAAAAGTATGTTGCTGTAACGGTGCCTTGTAATAAGTATCAGCGCATGGTGAAGTGCAGTACATAATGCGGTAGCACTGTAACAGACTGCGTTTGGAGGTTACAATTGATGCTGGTGTGCCCGTCTCCAGATTTGAACAGTAGCACTAATTGGGCACAGTTATGGCAGAACAACTGTCTGGTGTGACAGTTGTCATTATCATAGCTTGCGGTGTACTTACTTTCATTTTGTTCTTCCTTTTTGCCAAAAGGCAAATAATGAGATTTGCTCTGCGATCAAGACGTGGACCGCATGTGCCAATAGCACATGGAGCTAAGAAAGTAAGTTAAATACAAATGTATATGAATTTTCTGGGTTCTGGTTATTGATACAGTAAATATATGGACATCCTTTCATTTTCCTTGTATGGGTGACTTGCAACTTTTGTGCTTACATGCACGTTTTAAACGAAAGGCAGAAAGCCTGTGAAACTAACTGGGAAGTGAGGACAAATTTGTGCTTCTAATGGGAAACAAGATTGTGTATGTGTGTGTGTGTGTTTTTTTTTTTTTTTTTTTTGCATGCAGAGCACTGCTATACTGTAAAGAGTAAACCACTTCTTTATGCATGGCAGACTCCATCCTCAGTTTGTTCTTCAAATAATTTTTATTCAGAATTATATCAAAGAAAGCTTGTACCAAAATCAGCAAGCATATACACTGAAAGTTTTTGCCATAACTTCCTCCACTGTCAAGAGTGTTCAAGTTGAAAATCCCACTTCCAGTACTTATTCTCTGTATATTCCATAAGCAGCATTGACACACAACATACGAATCTCATAATTATTCATTCCTTGTATGAAACATACATAATGGGGAAATCATGTCTGTCCACGTGTCCATCCATATACCTACATCTATCTCTGTACAGCAACTGAACTGGTTTTCACTGAAATTTTGTATTGTTTCAAAGGGAATTAAAATTGTCCATGCATTTGTCAAATGGAAACCGTACATTGTGAGGAAAGGTAAAGTGCCTTTGCACACCATAATGGCATATGAGACACTGAGGTATATCTCCATGTAGCATTAATCTTGGCACTAGATTTTCTCAGAAATGGTTGTTGTACAAAAACTTTTACCTCTGATAGAGTGTAGGTTTCACATAGATCTGTTGCCTGAAACAGTTTTTGACAGCAAAAAATTACGTGAATAAATCAATTCTGGCTGTGGGCACTCTGAATAGCTTTACATCTGTACATCTGAATCTGCTTCATAAGGGAAGTGGCTGTTGGTGCCCATGTCCTTTTCTTTCTCTTACAAGAAAATTACGTATTTATATATTTTACAGTTCAGGTCTCAGTTTTGTGGTCCTAGAAAATGAACTTGCAGAGCTCGTTCCTGAAACTACAAGCTTTATTGAAAAAATAGTGATTGTTAATGTAATCCTGTATCTATATAGCATCTATTCAAGACAGAAATATGTAATATAAGTGGTGAAAGGACACAGCAGGTGAAACATAAATAACATTGATATAGTGAAGGGAGAGATTTTCTAGTGATATGAAGAACATCAAGCATGATGGACACGTAAAATCACAAAGAATTCAGTGGTAAAATATGTAATTTTGACACTTGTTTAAAGCAACAAGATGTCTCTATTTGCAGTCCACTTTTGCAATTTCATGGTGCCTCTTTATTCCATATTCCATAAGGGTGAGTATTAAGACTACCATGGGCAATCTCTAAATGATGAACTGTATGTATAATTCTGTATGAAGTGAATATCTTATTACCAAAACATGACATCCTCCTGATGTGGAATGTGGATTTAAATACATTGCATAAGCAGTTGTGAGAGACTGAGAGGACAAGTCCTCCAGAAGGTGGCAGTGTAGCAGTACATAGCAACTACAGTGCATATCTAAATGCAGGAACATCTTCAACATGTGATGAAGCTAAACTCCAAAAAGCAATAGTTACACATCATACACAGGCTTCAAAAATCAAGGACAGTAATTTTATCAGTCCATTTCATATAGTCAGTTCAGTTTAAATTTGAATTAATAAAGTTAATAAATCATGAAAAATTAAGTAACATAAAATTCAGATTTTCATCTTTCACATCATACCAAATGCTTTCAGAATATGTTAAACATCAGTCTTATAAAGGGTGCTAAAAACTGAGCACAGTTACCAATATTGTGAGTACAGCAGAAAACCCAGAGAAGTTCAACAGAGTGATAACATGAAACCTGGAAGATATATAAGGAGTGCTCATAGAGTGGGTTGGGATTTCTACAGACACTGACCTATACTCACAGCTTCCTTTTCCATCCTCTTTGCTCTGCTTGCTCACCCTGCAAGTTTCAAGTTATTATTCCTAGATGGCACAAATCAATGTACAGTAAAAGTGGATTCAATTTTGATAAGGTTTATGTATTTATTTTTACAGTCACTGAAGAGAGATATTGAGCGAAGGATAGATGTCATTCCCCGTATCATATGTGAACCACAGCTAATCAGTGACAATGATTCTCGTTATATTTTGCAACCTGGCTGCGAGTTGCCACCTCATTACTTCAGGTTGAAAGCAGTTGATGACATAAAACTACTGGGTATGTTTGAATAATTTCATTTTGTTCTATACTGATAAGAACATAACAGTACCTTAATTCTTCATATAAATATTTTAAATTAAATACTACTTAGAATGAATTGTTTATCCTGCTACTTAAACCACAGTTTTCTTCTCTCCCTCTCTGTGTTACAAAATATTGAGCTGTTGGTATTCAGGTTCTGTATCCTCTCAAACGTTAATTGATAGTTGCAGGCAACAAATGATTTACTAGTTGCACTGTCCCTTCCAACACGACGAAGGTGTATAGGGTAGTAGAGGTATAGCACCACTCATTATTGTACATGGGAAGTGTATGGGAAGGAGAGGAAAACAATAAACAAATACAGAGTGTGGAGTAAATGATAAATATAATGGGTGTGGCAGGCAGGCTAGAGGGTAACGTAAGAATACATAATCATAAATAGTAAGGCAACATGTACGTAGATGGTGATTAGAAGATAAGATTATCAAAAGTTTTAATTAGGAGTGTTGAGTAGTAAAAAGACACTGTAATATACTTGGTGATGTTTTGCATAATAAGTAATGACAGGGTGTAAGATCAGGGAGTCACACCTTGTTATTTGCAATGTATCCACAGTCTCACTGTAGCCTATCTGTCTGTCTCTCTCTCTGTCTAATCTAATCTATCTGGATCATTTGTGCAGTGACACGGCTGTAAAAATATGCCCTTCGGATGTCACTAGTAACATAGTTAACCCTTACATATAATCTTCTCATTGACGCTGAGAAACCGAGTATTTGAACATTGTTTAGTTTTGTAGAAACTCCTTTTGCTAGCCTTACTGTCAATTTGTATTACTAATCTAACACCTGATAACATTACAGTTTAATAGCTCATATTACGAATCTATTGTCTGAAGTACTGGATGTTATCAGATACAGACACATCTTGTTTTATGTGATTTATTTTTGTGTGATTTCACTTTAAGGCAACTTGAAAATTTACACCCTTTTTTTTATGTATGTGATAGTTTTCAGTTTAATGCAATTTGGCATAGATGGTATGCAGTAATTTTTGGTTTAACGCTATTTGGCATACACAATCCATGGCCACTCTTGTCTTGTGTTGGAGGCTAGCAGAAAGTGACATCACTGTCATGCCATCACTCATGTGTGTGGATTGATTATGTTGGTGATAAAATCATGTGGTGGATGTAATTCCCCCTTCAACAGCATTGGCTTTTGTTACCAAAATGAATGAGAAATGTATATCTACATCACCTAGTGCAATCCAAGTGAAAAATCAGCAAGAGACAATCAGTACTTAAAGAAATTAGATGTAATAAGCCAACTTGAAAAGGGTGAACAAATTGTTAACATATGCCATTAAATTAGATTCACATATGGTAGCATACGTAAAATTCCTGATAATACTGATGGAATTACAGAAACTGCTAAGTAGGGAACTGAAGTCTATGTGTAGCAAGACTACCAAAGTGCTGTTGGTATGAACTATACCATAAACAATGGATGTGAGTCCCTTACATTTGTATTGCATTAGGAATAAAGAAATATACTGTACAGAAGAGAGAGAGAGAGAGAGAGAGAGAGAGAGAGTGTGTGTGTGTGTGTGTGTGTGTGTGTGTGTGTGCGCGTGCGTGTGTGTGTGTGTGTGTGTACACTGTAGATATATACTCTAATATATATCTATATAATATATATCTGCTAGTGGTATAGTCTTACACTATATAGGAAGAGGCCGTACATCCCGTAATCCTCAGGAAATACACTTTTAAATGGGAATTTTGCATTTGATTTGAGTGGCATTTTTCAGGAACATAACCCTGGCATAAAATGAGACCTGCCTGTACAATTTTTTTTTTCTTTTAGAGCGAGAAATCACAAAGCAGGACAGTTGCTTACTACGCCATCCTTCTGAAAACCTACGGGCATACCTACTTACAACACTAGCAGCACCACTTAATGGGCTGGGTCAAAAACTTGTTCACCAGTTTTGTGACTTGTATGAGCATGCTCGTCATGATCCGAGTGAATTTGGGGATGAGGAGTATCAGGTGTACTCCAAATTGCTTTTGAAACTGCTGGATGCGTAAGTAGAAGTTCAGTGTGAGGAAATGAATACAGCAGTACTGTAGAACACACAACACAAATTATGATTGCTGTGTTATTTTAGGGCAAAACTGCTGAAATCCTATCCTAACAGCCGGAAGTCAAGCCCAAGTCGCACACCTCTTAAGAGAGGCCAAGACAAGTACCACAGCTTTTTGGAAGCCAAACTCAGGCCAGACAGGAAATTAGCAGATGAGGAGGTTTTGTGTGTGAATGACAAGGATACAAGACCAACATCTTTGCCTGTACCTACTGAAGAAAGTAACGAGACTTCTGTTTGACAAGTGGAGAGAGTTTGTGGTATGGACACAAAAATGCTGAAGGAATGCCAATACAATAATGTGTATCCAGTCTACACAGATTACTTATAATAGAAGCAGATGTAATGAAGGTCAGTATATCATTTGATAGGGGTTACCCAAGACTGAATAAACGTGTGATACCATTCTTTTCAAAATGCAAGAATTATACTGTAATAATCTTGAGGAAAACAGGCCATTATTTATCACTGCATTTATGATGCGTGTAGTTTTAGAATTTGTCATAAAATGTGTACATTATTAGTATGTTTTATAGGGACATAATTTTATATGACAAATGTTACTAGTCATGTCTGTTGGTTCACTTAACATATACGAGGGTCGTACCGAAAGTCATGAGCAACAATTCTTTGTAAAGTAACATGCTTTATTATTGACAAACCAAATACACCACCTTAATCTACATACCTTTCTTTATTTTTCCACATAATCACCACTTCTTTGTACACATTTCTTCCAGCGTTCTGGGAGTTTGAAAATTCCTCTGCGGTAGAACTCCGTTCCAGCCATCCGAAGACACTGACGCACTGCTTTCTGAATTGCCTCCGTTGTCTCATAATGTTGTCCACGCAGCTGATCCTTCACAAATCTGAAAAGATGCTAGTCGGAGGGTGCCA
>Ga0268261_10001731_pt1 | contig 15283 bp, 9 predicted proteins | sample TergutNc150P1_FD_190353 | JGI IMG/M metagenome (GOLD analysis project Ga0268261, IMG submission 190353) | Nasutitermes corniger P1 segment gut microbial community from laboratory colony in Florida, USA - Nc150 P1 (SPAdes) (version 2) | ecosystem: Host-associated > Arthropoda: Insects > Digestive... | reverse complement strand
CACATCTATCAGTGTGCATGTTTCCTCTTTTTTGTTTTTAATTATTATATCTGGCCTATTTGCTGTAACTTCTCTGTCTGTGTGTACTGCTTGATTCCACAACACAGTGACATCTCCCTCTTCATACGCTGGCTTGGGTATGTGTATGTACCATTTGTCTGAGGTTTCAATGCCTAAGGCTTTGCATATTGAGTAATGCAAATGTGTACAGACTTTATCGTGTCTCATTAAATATCCGTTCTTCGCCAAAATGGGGCATCCCGAAGTTAAGTGGTCAATAGTTTCTTCATGTTGTTTACATAACCGGCATTTACTCTCAATGTCTGTCTTCAAAATTCTATTCTTAAATTATTATTATTATTATTATTATTATTATTATTATTATTATTATTATTATTATTATTATTATTATTATTATTATTATTATTATTATTAGGCAATATATGAACATGAAGACGTAAGAGTATAATGGAATCAAAGGATACACACAGGTAGAAAAGTTAGGGCAAATAGGTTAGATATAATAACTACAAACAACAAAGGGAAACCATGCGTACTGATAGATGTGGCGATACCGGCCGACAGGAATTTCACGCAGAAGAAACAGAAGAGACGCTACAATGCAAGAGTCAATGCATAGCGATGCAGCGATTGTGGAAAGTGAAATGTGTGATTATAGCATTTATAATTGGAACCACCTAAAATCTGACGAAAGTTTAAAAAAACATTTGGCAAAAATACTAGGAAAGCACTCAATAGATTCGTGATTTCAGGCTTCTGCCGCAATGCTTCACTGAGACTTCATGCAGCGTAGAATGGTAGAATCCTACATGAGTTAAGACCTCATTCAATAGCGTACACCATTTTAATCATATTAACCAAATGCAAAATTTTTAATTAGTGTATATATTAGATGAGTTCCGGTATTTTTGTTCTGTCTTCAGGGAGAAAAATATGTATGCACTGATTGAAAATTGTGCATTTGATTGCTATAATTGAAAACATGCTCACATACAGAACGCATAGAATGAAAAACTTTAAAGTAACTCTTCAATAGATTCACTACAAAGGACAGCTACACTTGGAACATCGGACATTAAACAGAAAGTAATGTAATCTGGAACTTGAAGCCTGAGAAGTGGTATCACCGCTGGTGCAATAGGAGTAGTTCCAGGAAAAACAAGCCTGTGACAAGAGAAAACACAGAACTCCCGCCCATAGGCTACATAATTTGAATTTTTTAAAAATGTTATAAAATTTGATCCCCCGTTTTTCACATAGGACTCTTATTTATTGTCTATGAAGCGGTCCCCGTTTACGGATTTCTGTGCGTATCTTTAAAAAAGTGTAAACAGAAGCACAGAAATGTATATAAGAGAACTGCATCATAGAAAATATAGTTAGCAATATTTTTGGCAAAATATTTTATACAATAAAACAATACGTCATAACATGAATCGTTTTGGAAACTGGACATTTTAATTTTAAGGTTTTTTTAAGAATTAAATCTTGTTTTTTCCTGCACTGATATTTGTACTCTAATACTTTTCCTGAAGGTGTTTTTTAATTTTAGCACATCATGACTGCCTTTGTTAAGGCCGATAAATTTTACATTAAGTGACGATTATCTATAAGAGTTTCAATTGTAGACGACGGTCTGTGTATAACGTTGTTTCAAAAATAGTGCCTGTCTTCGTTTTGTGTGTTGTCTGCATGGTTGATTAGGATAGCTGCGGTAGAATTTATGGGCCTATGATGTGCAGTATATTTCCTGTTAATACCTTCCATCAGCAAGAGATATATAGGATCAAATGGTGAGACACGTATGGAATTGAAATGATTCTGCTTACTGGAATTCATCAAGCTACACTTTCTCTCCTAATTTAATATGACGGAATTTGTGGCGATTTAGAAGAGATACAAAATCTTTATTGAAACTTATTATACCAAAAAGACCTAAAAATTAGGAGTGGAAGAATAAGTAACTTCAATATGACTCACGGTAGGAAAGCAAATTAGAACGTAATAAATATCAGCGGTTTTATAACCGGCGGAGTATTCTTGGTATTTCTTCTTGCACCAAGTTGGATCAAGGTGAGAGCGGCCAAATTGGAATATTCTTATATTTCGCGGCACGCTAGAGTTGGGATATGGAACTCATTTTTGTAAAATACACATTTATTTTTACATAGTGCCATTTATTGTATAAAATATCAGATTATCGCAAAACAGAAGGATATTGGACGTTTAATACCAAAACAGATTTACAGAATTTTAGTGCACTGTCATCGATTTAAAACACCTTAAAATTATATCAATAAGCAAAAGCACAAGTTCTTGGCTTGCAATTCAACAAATTTATAGCTTTGGAGCCTCTTATTTGTAACTTAATTGTAATTATAAAGTGGCCGTTGCAACAGGAAGCTACGAAATCAAGATCGATACAAAAAAGCTGATGTTTACGAAGACGATTTGAGCTCAGAAAGGGATGACCCGAGACATGTCAGCGCCCCGAGAAAGCTGCTAATTTGGTACCCCTTCAAACCTATAGCCTTTAAAATTTTCAGTCTGGGACAGAAATGTTGAACATTTGTGAGAACGCCTGCCCCATTTGCGAATAAATTTTAGAGAAATTCTTTCGTCTATCCGTAGTGGTTTGGAGCCGCAAATAAGGCCCAGGGGTCTTAAAAATGTTACTGGAAATATTAACGTTGAAACTCTTTTCAGCATCGCTAACAACATTCTCGTTGCCCTCACAGCCGAGAATGCGCTTTTTGCGCCGAAGTCTCTTCGCAGCAGCAGCTGGTTCAAAGTCCATGTTTTGGTGTATTTTCTGGAATCCGCTACAGACCTCTGGAAAACTTTAGACGAAAGAGTTAAGTTCCTGTACGTTTTGCATGGCTGTAAGTGTTACACAGCGGTATTTATTCCCATGGTACTGGATAGCATCCTCTTGCTCACGAAACATATATGATTTAGAATATCGTACCATAAAACTAGCTTGACTATAAATGAGAAACCACAGACTTTTTTGATAGCGTTTAAACTTTATACCTCACGGCAGGATCGGAGAAGGATTTATTTATATTTAGGAGAGAGTTGTGGATTTCACCAGTTTGGAACCTCATTCGTTTTAAACAACAATTCCGATGTTCCTAAAGTGTGTTGAAACATTTTTTAACAATAAGTATGGGTACACTGCCTTTTAAAAAAATTCCATCTTTATACAAACGCAGAAAAGTGAAAGAGTATATGTGCGGGAATTTGCAGCCTATGCAACGTCTAAGTTCAGAGAGTGGGAACCGCAAGACATAAACAATTCTCATAGGTTTCCCTAACACATACGCGCTTGAACATCTTTGTTTTCCTCTAATATTCGGGCCATTATCATAGACCTGGGCCATGCAGTTGTAGAAATATAATTATGAATTCTCAAGAAATATTTTAATCAGCACCAATAATGACGGTCCTGTTACCCTTCTTTTTCATAAAACGTGAAAACATGCTCTTAAAAAATAAAATTATCTTCACATACATTCACAAATCGTAATCTGAATAACAACGGACGTGGCGTACAACCAAGAATAATACTTCAATACTTTGCTTTTTAGCCTTGTTCTAAGATCGTAACACGAGCACAAGACATTATTATGGAAATAATTCCGTTTTTGGTTGTCTTGCTGCAATAAGACACACTGGCCTTTTTTAAAATAACACATCGGGCATGTCCGTGCATGGTAAAGCCATATTTACTAAGTAGCTCTACAAGCTGTAAAAAGTTGACATTGTTAGCTATATAGTTGGTTAATCTCGCCTCGAAACCCTAAATTCCTTATGGACAGGTACAAGACAATGCCATATAAAATACACAGCACGAGTTTCGAATAATCTTATTCTTAAATAACGGAACGCTATAATTCATCGTCTATCATATTTCCTGCATGCAAACTTTTGCACATATCAAAGCAGTGTAAGTATTTTCTCAGGTATTCTGCTGTCAAATATTTGTGGAGTTCCTTCCGTTGCAGTTATCATCAGATATCAAGGAAGATTTCGGTTTATTGCAAGCCAATAAATTGCAACAGCAACACAACCCAACTTCGAAAGTTTTCCTTCCGTAATACACTGAATCAGAGAAACAGCAGTTACTGGCATCTTGAGGATAGATGAATTCGTTGTTTATTTTTGCACTTGCACTTCGCACTACAGCACTAAACGGATTGCCGAGTTAAGTGCAACAAGCTACATAGCAGGGTCATCGTAAAGAATGTCGGTAATGTCAGTCAATTCTTATTTAGCTGTAAATTCAAAAATTTCGTTTTTAAACGGAAAAAACGCCATTCCAATCCCAGGTGGCTTTCATTTTCAGAAACGTGACAATAATTATGTGACACAGCAGAAGTCGAAGAGTTTTCTGTTTTTCGTTTCAAACTCGGTATGTGAATTAGATCCTGCACAAGAAATTTTCACAGAAACAGAATGGCATACCAATTCACTGCCACTGGCCGCATGTGAGTCAGTAATCTGTAGTTTAAAAATATTCAGCAAATTTTTAATTCTTGTTTTCTGTTCAGTAGTCTTTTGCCATATTCTAGACTAGACAACTTATTATGAGGCGAAATAAAACGATTAAATTTAAATGCTACAAGAAATGACTCATTGCCGGTAAACAACACTACGCCATGCATTATTCTGTTTCAGAATTTCAGTGCTAAAAATCACAGTTTTGCTTGATCAACAAATTTGAATTGTACAGCTGAACTGCAAAATCATTGCGTACCGCAACAGAAAAGTGGCTGTCAACTGACTGGTTTCTGGCTTGTTTGTGCCGCTTGGTGTTGCACGTGGCGTCGCAAAGTTCTGTTCAAGGTACAGGGCGGAGGCGACGAGGCGTGAATTTTTTATTTCCACTCGAGGACGCTAAATACTTCCGCAGAATTGGGACCAATTTACATGTTGCCGGTGACGTCAGAAGTCGTGTGTGGAAACCTCATTTTACTCCCACCATATTTCAAATTATCCTAGTGACGTCTTAGCATCCCCTTACTTGTTGTCACTCCAAGCAGCTGCCGTCTCAGGGTTCCGGAGTAAAAAATTGGCGTGTTTAAATAAACGTGAAGAAGAAAATAAGAGTAGAAATTATTATCTCTGTGGCAAACTAAACGCTTTGCATCTTACGTGCTACGTACTTCACAAGTTCTGAACCTTCAGGCGTGTATTTATTTTGTATTTTAGAAGACAATTTGAATATGGTTCAGCTCTCTGCCAGTAATTGCAGCTGTTAAACAGCTTAAATTACATTTTTTTCGCGGAATTCTAAGAACATATTCTTTCTTTAAATCGCAGGTTAAAAGTTTTTATACAGCAAATACAAATTACAAATAGGGAAGAAATGGCCGGAGCGTAAACCTGATTGCTCAATTCGGACGTCATGAATTCGTGCAGCTATGCTTCCTCTCCCCTTTTTCTTCTTGGCTTGGTGCTTAGGCACAGGGAAATGATTGCTTGATGTGACAGACGCAAGCTCATAAATGAGCCTTGTTAATAAATTGCCATAATTATTTTGGTTGATAGAGATGTCACTGAAACAGCTCGATCAATTAAAGGCCCACATTAACCGACAAATGTTACTAATTGCGTATACAGCGGATATAATTTCTTCAGAGGAAACCTACGGTCTCTTTCGAAGAGCCCGTGTACGTTTACCGTCACTTGAAATGACAGAATTAACACACGAGCTGCTCAAGTCGTTACTATTGGCCGAAATCACACTGACGTTTTGAATGAAGGGTGACGGGATCTTCACTCATGGCACAGGTAATAAAATTTATTCTCTAGCCACGTGACTTCTAGGATGAAAGCACCGGTACGCATTGGACAGGGGTTCTATGTGGCCCCCACAAATGGTCTGGGCGCAATGAGAGCATTAATGTTTTGCCCTTCGGCAATTAACACAATAGGCGCTTATATTTAATTTCAATTTTCGTTAAATAGATGTGCTGGAGTTTTTATTAGAATTCTAAACAATTTATCCGTCACGTATACCCCGGCTAGATCCATGTTATTTGTTTCTTTTGCACCCTTTGGCCAAATACACAAAATGTACAAAACAAAGTTCTGCTACATTGTCTTAACCAAACTCACAATATATGGTCTGTCCCTCATCTCATAATCTGACACTGCAGTCCCACCTGTCTGTTATTACGTCTAATCTTATTATCTTATATTATCAAGGGCTCAGGTATTTGTCTGTATCATCACGTGTGGAAATATTCTAAGGTAAATTCATACTCCAAATAGGTTTCTGTCAGAAGAAGGGCGAAAAATGTTTTATGACAACAAAGGTGTCCGAAAAGTGAAGTTCACCTGTCACTTCCCGGTATTGGCGAAATTCATGGAACGTGGTGCATTGTTTTCACTCCAAGTTCACATTTTCATGGCGTTGTGATTAGACCCAGGTACAGCGTTGTTTTGTTACTGCGGGAGCTGTGTGTCTCACTTCGTTAAGTATCAGATCTAATTTGGCCAGTGGTCATGTTTCCTATTCCCAGTTTTTATATCTGTCTGTAAGAAGTGTATTGTCATTTGAATGACCTACGCCCCAAACAAGGCTCAAAGGGTGTTACGCGCCCCACGTGCTACGTTACCTTCGGTTAGAGTGCAGATACGGAAGATATTACACAGCGGATCGCAGTACCTGATTTTTCACTTAACATGACACAAATACATGAATATTCCACTGACTGGCTAATAGAAAGTACAAACCACTCTGTCCCTGTTCTGTTAGACTTCACGGAACATTGTCCTTCCGCAGGTACAGACTTGTAAGAAAGTGTTTAATATTAAAGCGGATCTCGAAACACAGGACGTGATGTTTACTTTCCTTATTTAGTTAGTTAATTACTTGGTTCGTTACTTTACTCAGTTAGTTAGGTTTTCAGTCAGTCAGTTCAAAGTAAAATCGTGTTATAATCATTGTCTTCCAATTACAAGAGAAAATGCTTTAAATTAATTTTCCAATCATAAGGGATAGGATAAAATGATAATAGTAACAGGAACTTTAACAAATTTCGTGTTGGATGGGACTGATCTACTGAACGTGAAACTGCGGATGGCATAAATTTCTTGTGCTGAAACATTTCCATCATTGCTCGGTCTAAAACCAGCGACGAATGCTTCTTTCTGGCCAGTCTGGCTGGAACAGGAAAAGTGTTCTCTTTGTCGTCATTTAAGGTTATATCAATAAGTTGTTTCGTTCACATATCACAGAATATGTCGGCCTTTTAATCAACGGGCCGAGAAGCGGTTGATTCTTTGTTTTAAGCGCCCCAAAATGTGTCTTGAGAACTCGTCGCCATGAAAGAGAGAGGATATATTCCTGTTGGTAATTCAAAGTTGCATTTTTGCATGTTCTGCTTTCAGATCAGTATTTGCCACTCGCTTTGACACAACATATGGAATACAAAACCAAGTTTGGCCTGTGCATAATAAAATAAAGCCCTACACATAGTTGTGTACACAGAAAAATTCTGCCAAGTTCGAAATTACACCATAATTCATGCATACTGAGCTTTGAAACTGAACATTATGCAGTAGGGAAGTAGCCTATTAAGTAATTTGTCAGAAATATCTTGTGTAATGAGATCGCTATACAAGGAGAATCAAATCGGAAAACCAAAGAAAATGAGTCTTCTTTGGCTGCATGAGCCAAATCGGACAATTATATTGGCAGGACTTAAATCAATTGACGTAGACAGAAACTGGGCTGCACGAAAGGAAAGTTGTGGCAAAGTACAGGACGGGTGGCAACGAACTATCACGCGTTAGTTTTAACATTAATTAATGACTTTGACATGATAATTACGGCAAAATAAAGTGACTTTGAAGCTGTGACATAACCTTGCAGTAAATCAGTCATCCATTTCGTCATTTCAAACTGCCAGCCATCTGCTTGTGCACAAGTTACGTAAATATCAAGTATTCTGATGTATGTAGCCATTGTCCCTTCGAATGCATATTGCGTAAATAAAGATAAAGTTGTCTACGCCTATTTTAGGCGTGGGTATGTCTTCAGTCACGGGATAATTAGTCATCTTCACCCTCCGGCCACTATACCTTAATAGAAACTCAGATACCTTCCGAATAAGAAGCTGAATGGACCGCAAATTTGGCCTGGACACAGCGCGAGCTGAAAACGTTTGCTCTGACATAGCATAGATAGTCAAATCCATAGCCACCATACTGAAAATAGTAATTCCAGTATGCTCTACATCAGCCAAGTTCGAGTTCCCTTTTTCAAATGCGTTTGCTAAATGTGCAGAATGACTACTGTTGGAGAAGTTGAGTTACAATTTTTTGGTACAAATCCTTGAATGGGAATCGTCTCATGACCCCTCTGCTTACGAAAAGGAAAACAAATACAACACAAAGAAATGTAGACATAGTTCTACATTCGCGCTCCTACCGGCATTCGAAGCTCCCGTCTCAGGTTGTGGGAAGATTTATTGATCTGGATCTAAAGATGTCTTGCACTTTTGAACATCACATACGTTCTGTAGTCTGTCATTACATCGTGTGAGCTAGTCAACACCATTTAAGCTGATCAGTTAAGAAACGCATTAGCTTCTCAAGAAGGTCTCTGCTCCATGGAGTGAGTAAGTAAGCATGTAAGTCAAATTTCTGTGACAAATAGAAAGATATAATGAATTTGAGAAAGGCACTGGTTTCGTTTAAACTGCAGGCTGATAATTTACTAAAGATCACCATATGCAGGAAGCTTATAATCAATTTCACTATACGCAACAATTTGCTCAGTGAATTTTTTCAAAGGCTAAGAAACGGAATTATGTATGTTCACACCCTTACACAGTTACCAGTTACCTGTGATGTCTTTGCAGTCTTCAAAACAATGTTTTTTAACTGTAATAGCAACGATTAAAATCCTTTCTTTAATTTCTTTTTACAGTATTGAAGAACTTCCTTTTGTTTCTTTGAACGAAAGAAAAAGAAACGCAAACAAAATAGCGAGAAATGTACATTCTGCAGATACTAGCAGTATTGAACCTGCTGTACTTTTGGGCACGAAAGTATGAATTGCCTATATTTATTTTAAAATGTTCTTGGCTCATTTAGCAGTGCTTAGATTATATGCCAGTAACGTCCAATGATGCCGATCTAAGCGGCAGCACGGTCTAAGGCGTGGGTCTGCGGCCGTTCTCTTGCTGGGATTGTGGGTTCGAATCCCGCCGGGGCATCGATATCTGTCTCTTGTGAGTGTAGTGTGGTGTTAGGTAGAGGTCTCTGCGTCGGGCTGATCACTCGTCCAGAAGAAACCGACCGAGTGTGGTGTGTCTGAGTGTGATCATGAATCCCCGATAATGAGGCCCTGGCCCACTAGGGCTGACGCACCATGGTAAAAAAAAAGTTCAGTGATGGGTTGATTAGTGAACAGTAAATTGAAATGAATGCGGAAGGAAGAGGTCTTGGCTCAATTACAGGTATTGCGGCATTTGACCTAATGGACGAGAAAAACCACGGATTAAAGAGTGTAGACTTTCGGGATATTTTGCCATACCGTTGGATAGTACCTGACGTTTAGAAGGCACTGATCCTTCGAAACGTCGGGAAATACCGAAAGACACAGCGTGACATTCCTGAAGATTTCCGTGTTCAGCAATACCGCTGTCAGAACTTCAAACCTCGTAATGCTGAGGAACTCATTCTACGTAGATACGAAGTGTCCGAGGCGACATTTAAAACCGGTTCGCCCTAACATGTAAAGCAGGAGTGGTAACTTGTGGTATATCGTTTATAGTGTGGAAGAGAGACAGTGATTGGGTAGCTGACACTGCAGCTTCCGTTTATCCTCGTGTATCGCGTACATGTTTCAGCGTTCGGTATAACTTGAATTATTTTCCACTGCGTATAGTCAAAACCGCGCTGGCGAAAGTAGAATTGGGCGAGGGGTTACTGTATTTGTTGAGCAGCTGCGGGATTGTTAGCTTGTCAAAGAATCTGCTCCGTCGAATTAGTCATCCAGTCGGTTAGTCGGTTGGTTGATTAGTTAGGCTGGTAGACAATGTTCCATCTTTACATTCCAAATGACTATACCTTTTACTACTTCCGCCGTTGCAGCTAAAATCGTGTCACCTTTTCGCATCGGTCATATCAGTCGCCACGCAGACATTTGTAGTTGGTTTTACCAATACATACAGATACTCTGTCGTAACGTTATGTTTTATGATTTTGAAGTCTTGTAACACACACTCTGAAGAACATAAGAATCGCGTAACTGCTAGTTACTAAACTGGGTGTTTTCCTGTTTCTACAGCGCGTGCATGTTACAAGGACATGCTGACATGGAGTAGTGTCTGTCATGGAAAGGACGTGACCGCGTGATTCACGCCAGTAAATATCGTCGCTGGAGTCCGTCGTCATGGCATCCAGTGGGTTATAGTGTACCTGTACTTCATCAGCTTGGGCATCCTGAGGTCAGCCTGCATATAATGCTGTCGTCTAAGATGTGACGTCGTGTCGTCTGGTAAACATTTACCGCCCTTTGGAGGTACGTGCTGGACACGTGACAGCCTTTAATTGGCGGAGAGGGGGAGTAGGAGACAAAATTTGTGACTCATCACGCAATAAAAAGCATAGTTATTTATAAACAGTGTAACTCGGATATAATAATAATAATAATAATAATAATAATAATAATAATAATAATAATAATGCAACTTAAAATCAGACACTCAATTCACTCACTAATTTTTCTTTACATATCCGTTCCCAACACTTCGCAGTCTCAGTCCGGACTGTATAATCTCTAGTTTACTCATCTCTCGCACTCCTATCCTCTTTTATACCTGGATGATGGATGTCACACTGTGTGAAAGTCAAAACGTGGGTACACTTGTATGTTGTCAGAAATGCATTTTTATAACTTAAAAAAAAAACCAGAAATTTTGGCGTCCGGACTGAATTTTGCAGGACCCATAAAACTGGGACTGTCCCGGGGAGACCGGGACGAATGCAATCCATGCATATTCAGGGTGGAAGAGGTGGAGAGGCACTTTCCTCCGTAAATTTCTGCCATACTGAATGGGACCAGAAGCCAGAAGTTATAATTGCTCATGACGACCGTCCTAAGAGCCTCAGATCTCACCACATTGTAATTGTCGGGTCTAGAGTATGCCATTATTATTATTATTATTATTATTATTATTATTATTATTATTATTATTATTGTGTGTTAAACAAGACATTTATTCATGACGAAATTCAGAGCAGATTAAAAACGGAGATTTTTCTAGGATTTATTTCATAATCTGTTAACTCTTCCATGACACCTGAGATTCCACCGTCGATGGTTAAAAGGTACGACGTCAGGTAGTTTGGTAGCTGCACTGGGTGCCAATAACCCGGCATCATATTAAGTGGTTTGGTTGGTTGATTTGTTGATAGCTTCAACAGATCAAAGGGGATCAGATAAGCTGGACACGCAGCACGCGCGGAAAGAGAGAGACGAAAAATTAAGAAAATACTTATTTGGAACACCTCAAGAGAATAAGCCACTTGAGTAGCTACTCATTTCGGCAGTTAAGGCCTGTTATCGCTGTTATCGCGTGGTGAAGGGGGAAATTGGTAATGCGAAAAATGAACAGCGCCAGCGTTGCCGAGCCGAGAGTGGCCGGACTGTGCTGACTCACAGGTGTGTGCACTAGGTAACTCAGATATGGAGATGACTGCAAATATCGGCATACGTGAGTGAAAAAATGATAAATTTAACTTTATAGTATATTTAATAAATCTGAAGCTCCACTGCAGTGTTCAGTAGAGTCTCTACTAAATTTAACGTTTGGAAGTTGAATTCAGTCCATACCATCAAATCAGTCTTCGAAAGCCTATCGTGTAATAACTTGGATACGGGCTGGACGGTCCAAGGTTCGAGTTCTGGCATGGGCAAGGGATTGATCCCTTCACCAAAACTTCCAGACCAGTTCTGGGACCCACCCAGCATCCTATTTATTGGGTAGCAAAGGTTCTTTACCCGGGGATAAAGCGGTCGAGTGTCAGCTGGCCACTCACTTCCATCTCGTGTCAAGGTTAAGAATGAGTGGAGCCATATCTCCATTTTTGCACACCTTTATGGCATGTATAGGATAACTTCACTTTTTTCATCTTATCGTATATACGCTATGTATCCAGAGTGATAGCTTTTTAAGGGTTTTCTACTAATATTGTATGACTACTCTTCGAAATTCCCCATGCGTGCTACACATCACACCAATTTCATTTTATATTTGGTCATCCTAAAAATATTTGGAGAACAGTAAGACCTGTGAAGTTCTTCATTATGCAGTTTTCTCATCACCTTATTACTTATTTCTCTAGTTCAAAATATTCTTCTGTCTTCTTAATTGTCATATTCTTTTATGTTTTCCTGTTAGGCTGAGGTCCAACTGTCACAGCCACATGTAACAATAATTGTAATTATATGCTTGTATATTTTAAATTTTCTTTATTGATCCATGATGAATGTCACATTTCTGTGCTCTTACTACTGGCAGTTTTATGTACTTACTACTTGGACAAGTTGTGTCACAATGTATGGTTTTGAAATAGCAATTTCCCCGTTTACATGTTGAAAGTGAATTCGCTGAATGATGCTTCTAACCGTCAGTCTTGTTCAACATGACCGCACTCACTAAGCGTATGCATTATTTTGCTTAATGACAAAAATGTTATGAGGTACCCAATAACCGGTAAACTGTTTGTGACGTGACAAATCATCTGTTTATTGTTCTCACATGTGCATAACAACAATATTAGTACCTAAGTAATGACATTTTCAAGCTTTCTTTTAACTTTTTACTTTTGTTCCTCTGTTGATAACTTATTACCACTTGCAGTATGTTTAATGAATAAATATCAACACCAGTAAGAGTTTTGTCTGCCACTATAAATATCTTGACACTGATGTAACATTCGTGAACTTTGCAGTGCCCTAAAAGACCTTACAAAGAAGGCGTATGTGTTGGATTCTTTAATAGTTATGGGACTGAAGTTTCAGCTGGAAATGTTTCAGTCTCAATATAGATTAGGTCCTACTACAGTCTACTTCCTAGTCTGCCATGCATTATATGTGTAGAAATTACACATACAGTCACTCGCCTACTTAGGCAAGTTCAGACTTTAACAATTTCAAACAATTAAAAAAACTGAAACAGTAACTTTTTTTAAAAAATCGAACCGAATTTTTCCTGATCACGGTGAAAGCGCAGTGACACGAACCAAGGTGGCGGACGAATACTGCTGGGCGATAACAAAGGCGGCAGGGCGGCCATGCTGCGGCCAGTCATTTTTGAGTGTACTGGAGTCATGAAACTCCGTTATATATACATACATACTTGACTAGATGTATAATCAAATTCGACATGCGCAAAATTCTACTTGTGTTACAGTAAGGAAGGTTAACAAATTATGAGTAGCCTATTTGAAGACTAGCTGCAGAGGAAAATAATTTGGTTGAAATAAATTGAATAGAGAAGGGATACATTATTATTATTATTATTATTATTATTATTATTATTAATTAGTAATTAGTAATTATGCATTTTGCTATAACCTTCTGCTAATCCTCTCTTAGGTTCAAATGTTCTTCCGCACTCATCCTTTCCAAACACCCTATATTAATGCATCAAGGTATCGTATAATCATTACTTTATAATTCTTGGTAGCATTACCATATTCTATTTATAGGACTTTTTTTACTGTTTGTTGTATAGTTTCAGTACAAATGCGTACTGACCGTATGGAGTCGACAAAAAATTGACAGAAAAAATAATTTTATAGCCACAGGCGTGCATGGGAAAATGATGTTGAAAATCTTAAAGAAATAGGAGCCATATATGTGGGAACAGACTGGGACCCAGCAGCAGGCTGTTCTGAACACGATAACAAACCTCCTGGTTGCCTAAAATGTCAGGGAATTTGCTTACAGGTTGATCTACTGTTAGGGTAATGGCTTGTAACGGAGAATATTATTTCGCGTAGTTACATTGCACATACCTTCTTCCAAGAAACTTAGTTTACTTTAACATGATACCTACTTACAACCACACTCTTAGTATTCATACTGTAGCCTTTCGTAACTTGGTAAGCTGACGTGGAATATCGACGCCAACAAATAACAGTGGCACTCACAACCGCTGCGTTAAAAGGGTAAATTAAAAGTCTAATTATATATTAAAACTTTCTAAAAATTTTACCCTCGAGGTGAAAAAAATCCTCACTACATATTTGTCTCTTTTATCGAAGTCCAGTCAGCATTCTGTTCAAACTTGTGTCCTGTCCCTTTTCTTCGAACATTGTTCTTCTCATCTCGTTTATTGGATGAAATTTTCCCATCCAGGGCTCCACATAATATTTTTAGCTGTGCGGAGAGAAATCGTCGAACAAGTAAATAAATAAATAATTTTTAAATATTGCGAAAAATTTCAAATGTCTGTCGAAATATCGCAGAAAGTTTTGTCCGGAAATTAGTATACAGGTGTATTCTCCTTACAAAAGTTTTTAAAAAGTGTTGAACCTTTTGTTCTCAGAGTGTCTCTCTCTCTTTCTCTCTCTCTGTCTCTCTCTCTCTCTCTGCAAATAAACTTTCTGGACAGTTATTTAGCAGCAATGAAATTGCGCTGCCCTCTGTCAACGTTTACTGGTCTGTAAAGATTTTACATATGCAGGGGTTTCTCGGAAGATAAATATCGTTGTTAATGCGTTTCCACGGAAGAAATTTTGGAAATATTGCTTTAGGCGTATGTTGGTAGGAAAAATAACCAAGGAAATTCGTGTTTTTGGGAATTCTCTACACCCACCGAGCAGGCAACATACTTCAGTACACACACCATAACACCAACAGTTATCATTTGCGTACAACACACAAAAACGAAAATCCCATTACGTTACACAGTATAACTAAAAATGACCTGTACACGTACAAATATATTGCTTAAAAATTACGTATTTTTATAATTGTATTTACATGTAAAAATAATGAACTATTGCTGTGCAAATAAGGAAACCTATAGGCCTACTTCTAGTTAAGTACTTCATGTTAAAGTACAACGGGATGCAAACTAAAGTGAGTACAGAGTTTCCTAAATTAACCCTTAAAACCCCGAATTAAATCCCATCTGCTATTTGCTGGCATTATTAAGAGCTCACTATTTTCTCCACGTTAGCAGGATAAGGGTTAAATCATTAACCTTTAGGCGACTAATGTCATATA
>Ga0268261_10001730_pt1 | contig 15287 bp, 14 predicted proteins | sample TergutNc150P1_FD_190353 | JGI IMG/M metagenome (GOLD analysis project Ga0268261, IMG submission 190353) | Nasutitermes corniger P1 segment gut microbial community from laboratory colony in Florida, USA - Nc150 P1 (SPAdes) (version 2) | ecosystem: Host-associated > Arthropoda: Insects >... | reverse complement strand
ACTTCAATAATACCGAACAATCAGTGTCACCCATTCAGTATAATTAGGACAGACAGACGTTTTGAGTTGGTGTCTTAAATTGTGGGATATTCACGACTTTAAGGAAAACGAATGTACTGTACTGAACTACCGGATCCCTCTTTCCGCAATATATGGTTGCTGTCAAATTAGAACAGAGCGTACCGTTTGCTCATTTATGGAAAAAGCGCTGATGATAGGTGAGTGAGTATGTGGCATGGTGGAATGACACTGATAGGTGCAATTAGAAACAGTTTGCTTTATGGCGTTGGTGATAGGAGAGTGAGCATGTGGCATAGTGGAATGAAAGTGATAGGTGCAATTAGAAAGAGTTTGCTATATAGAGTTGGTGATAAGTGAGAGAGTATGTGGCATAATGGAATTAAAGCGATAGGTGCAATTACAAACAGTTTGCTATATAGCGTTAGAGATACATGAGTGAGTGTGTGACACGGTGGAATGACAGTGATAGGTGCAATTAGAATCAGTCTGCTAAATAGCGTTGGTGATACGTGGGTGATTATGGGGCATGGTAGCATGACAGTGATAGGTGCAATTAGAAACAGTTTGTTATATAGCGTTGGTGAAAGATGAGAGAGTGTGTGGCATGGTGGAATGACACTGATAAGTGCAATTAGAAACAGTTTGCTATATAGAGTTGGTGATGATGAGTAAGTGTGTGGCATGGTGGAATTACACTGATAGGTGCAATTTGAAACAGTTTGATATACAGCGTTGGTGATAGATGAGTGAGTGTGTGGCATGGTCGAATGACAGTGATAGGTGCAATTAGAAACAATTTGCTATATCGCGTTTTTGGTAGGTGAATGAGTGTGTGGGATGGTGGAGTGACACTAATAGATGCAATTAGAAACGGTTTGCTATATAGCGTTGGTGATAGATGAGTTAGTGTGTGGCATGGTGTAATGAGAGTGATAGGTGAAATTAGAAACAGTTTTCTATATAGCGTTGGTGACGGATAAGTGAGTGTGTGGCATGGTGCAATGACACTGATAGGTGCAATTAGAAACAGTTTGCTATATAGCGTTAGTGATAGATGAGTGAGTGTGTGGCATGGTGGAATTACGCTGATAGGTGCAATTAGAAACAGTTTGATATCCAGCGTTGGTGACAGATGAGTGAGTGTGTGGCATGGTCGAATGACAGTGATAGGTGCAATTAGAAACAGTTTGCTATATCGCGTTTTTGGTAGGTGAATGAGTGTGTGGGATGGTGGAGTGACAATGATAGGTTCAATTAGAAACGGTTTGCTATATAACGTTGGTGATAGATGAGTGAGTGTGTGGCATGGTGGAATGACAGTGATTGGTGCAATTAGAAACAGTTTGCTTTATACCGTTGGTAATAGATGTGTGAGTGTGTGGCATGGGGAATGATAGTGATAGGTGCAGTTGGAAACAGTTTGCTATATAGCGTTGGTGATAGATGAGTGAGTTTGTGGCATGGTGGAATGACACTGATAGGTGTAATTAGAAACAGTTTGCTATATCGCGTTTTTGGTAGGTGAATGAGTGTGTGGGATGGTGGAGTGACCATGATAGGTTCAATTAGAAAGGGTTTGCTATATGGCGTTGGTGATAGATGAGTGAGTGTGTGGCATGGTGTAATGACACTGATTGGTGCAATTAGAAACAGTTTGCTTTATACCGTTGGTAATAGATGTGTGAGTGTGTTGCATGGTGGAATGATAGTGATAGGTGCAATTAGAAACAGTTTGCTATATAGCGTTGGTGATAGACGAGTGAGTTTGTGGCATGGTGGAATGACACTGATAGGTGTAATTAGAAACAGTTTGCTATATCGCGTTTTTGGTAGGTGAATGTGTGTGTGGAATGGTGGAGTGACACTGATAATTGCAATTAGAAACAGTTTGTTATATAGCGTTGGTAATAGATGAGTGAGTGTGTGGCATGGTGGAATGACAGTGATAGGTGCCATTAGAAACACTTTGCCATATAGCGTTGGTGATAGATGAGTGAGTGTGTGGCACGGTGGAATGACACTGATAGGTGCAATAAGAAACAGTTTGCTATATAGCATTGGTGATGATGAATGAGTGTGTGGCATGGTGGAATTACACTGATAGATTAAATTTGAAACAGTTTGATATACAGCGTTGGTGATAGATGAGTGAGTGTGTGGCATGGTCGAATGACAGTGATAGGTACAAATAGAAACAGTTTGCTATATCGCGTTTTCGGTAGGTGAATGAGTGTGTGGGATGGTGGAATGACACTAATAGATGCAATTACAAACGGTTTGCTATATAGCGTTGGTGATAGATGAGTGAGTGAGTGGCATGGTGGATTGACAGTGATAGGTGCAATTAGAAACAATTTGATATATCGCGTTGTTGACAGGTGAGTGAATATGTTGCATGGTGGATTGATAGTGATAGGTGCAATTAGAAACAGTTTGCTATATTGCGTTGATGGTAGGTGAGTGAATATGTGGCATGGTGTATTGACAGTGATAGGTGCAATTAGAAACAGTCTGCTATTTCTCGTTTTTGATAGGTGAGTGATTATGTGGCATGGTGGACTGACATTTATAGGTGCAATTAGAAACAGTTTGCTATATCGCGTTGTTGATAGGTGAATGAATATGTGGCATGGTGAATTGACAGTGATAGGTGCAATTAGAAACAGTTTGCTATATCGCGTTGTTGATAGGTGAGTCAATATGTGGCATGGTGAATTGACAGTGATAGGTGCAATTGGAAGCAGTTTGCTGTAAAGCGTTACTGATAGGTGAGTGGATATGTGGCATGGTGAATTGACAATGATAGGTGCAATTAGAAACATTTTTCTATATATCGTTAGTGATAGGTGAGTGAATATTTGGCATGGTGAATTGACAGTAATAGGTGCAATTAGAAACATTTTGCTATATAACTTTTTTGATAGGTGCAATTTAAACAGTCTGAGAAAACCTGCTGCTCTTTGAATTTCTTCATCACAAATTCCAAACGAAATGTCACGCTTAGCTTTGAATTTAAGGGACTTTTTTTTAAACTGTTTTCCAAGGGTGCAAATTCCACCCGAAATTTTTCTTGTTTTACGGAAAAGTAATTATTTTTTCGTTTTCTGTCTTTAGGCATTTTCTTTGAATATTTTTTTATTAATATTTTAAGCCACCTTTTGTCAATTTTTAACAAACGTTCCTAAATATCCATTATTCCAGTTCAAAACATCCTCCCTCAAAGTTATATATTTCCTACGATAGAGTTGCCCTGGCACTGAGAAACATCACCGCTGTTCAAGGCCGAGCTAAGTGGGGAACCAGGCGGACAGTTTCCTGGAACGCCAAATCGTAGAGAGCTATAAGACTGCACTGAGATAATTTGGAAGAGCTGTAATAATTTGTTGCACTCTTTGTGTGATAAGATTCAAAACAGCATATCTCAGTTTCATAATATCTGTTTGTGTGTCTTTCCTTCAGTACTCAGATAACGGCTGAATAAACGCTGCAATAACATTTGTAGGTCTTGACATTTTTCATTTTCAGTAATATCTGAAAACACGTTACAACTTGTGGTTACAATATAATGATTTTGATGATGATGATGATGATGATGATAATAATAATAATAATAATAATAACCGACATTCTATATAAATCTGACGTTAGTTTCGGTACGTCGTAAGTGTAAATCTTAAATTATTTATCAGTGCCAGCATTCTGTCCAATATATGACGTACAGCAACACGTAAAACTTACTGTTATTCCCTCAGTCTTCACAGTCAGTACATAAGTATAACATCATACGGAATAATTACACAAAGTGACAGACAGTCTAGAATTGTGCAACTATCATTCCGCCACACTTCATGAAACTGTCTGTCAAGTTATTCTTGCCAGCCTATCATAATGTAACGGTTTATATTGTTCTGGTATATGAAGAAATATTACGGGTTCAAAATTGGTGAGGAGTTTTAATTTCGTCACAAAATAAAAGTAAAAGAACAACACAAGCTATTGTAACGTATCCCCGCTCGTCCTTACAATGAGAACCAGCTCAGTGCACTAGTGCATTTTAAACTTAAACAGCAAGTGCACTTAGTGAAGAAATTCGATCAGTCAGACAATACATGACGCAGGAAATTTCAAAGTTTTGGACCTGCCATTATCTTATCATTTCAGTTTTACGCCATCAGATTGTATTGACAGGTGAATCTAACACCTTACGGCACAGCTGTCCCACTCACTTTGTCAGTGCCTGTCAGTTTACAGTGACACTGTCTGAAATGTTGGCAAACCGTTGCATCAGGACACGACTTACTGACCGAGAGAAACGTAACTAAATATCACGTGGACTTTTTAAATCTTGCGCTGTAACTGAAATAGAAAATAATTTTTTCCACTTTACAAGTTTATATTAATACATTTAATATCATATTTCATTTGACTAAATATGTATGATTGTCTCTCCCTGTGGCCGTGCGGTTTAAGGCGTACGTCTGCGGCCGGTCGATTGCTGAAATTGTGGGTTCGAAACCCACCGGGGGCATAGAATTCTGTCTGTTTTGTGTTTGTTTAGTTTTGTCAGGTAGGGTTCTCTGCGACGAACTGATCACTCGTCCAGAGGAGTTCTACCGAGTGTGGTGCGTCGTTGTGTGTAATAGAGAATCCTCGTATATAAGGAGGCCCTGGCCCACTGGGGGTTGTTGCCCCAAAAGAAGTGGTACAATTAATAGTTTAAAGGGCCATACGAAGATTAATCCGAAGATGTTCACAAAAAAGCAGTGTTTGACGCGTTAGTTATAAATATTTATAATCATAGGCTCTTCATTACATTTCATTATATTACTTTTCGTTAAACGTGCACCCTAACCGATGAATTAGTCTATGTCTGCTCAATATTGCAATCATACTCTAGGCTCATAATCTGAAAATATTATACACAATATCTTGAATAGAAACTGTAGGACAGCCCGAAAATTGTGACCCGAGCACTTCGGCATGAATGGAGGTTTTAGAACCACATACAATTTAGAAACCGACCCACTAAGAAAGGTCAGTTTATCCGGTAATAAACAATTGATTTGGCTGAAAATGTAGTTTACTGGCAGAATTTAGTGAAGAGGCTAACAAACCTGAAGCTTAAATGAAATGCATAAATATTTTTCTACGATTTTTCAGAAAGTCTCTACCATATGAATTTATATTTCTGATTTGTGCACTGATCTATTATTTAGTGACAAATGTATTCCACAATCGCTTAACTGAATGTCATTTTATATAACTAGGAGACCTCTACCCAAACTCAAAGCGCTGGCGCTAATCACAAGTTCCGCAGGCGATCCGGAACGTCTGGACAACATGGCGAGCTGTATGAGGTCAAAATGGCTGCATTCCTGTTCGCAAGGGCCCTCAACAAGACTGAAGAATTTCGACTGGCTTCAAATGTAAAAGGAGCTGGGACGTTTGATGACTTGGTATTCAGGTACAGACTGAGAGAACCAGATGTGTGGAAAACATGTTTTATACAACTTAAGCATAAGAAAAATGGGGGCACAATTAAGCGATCCTGTCTGACACAAATGTCTGAAGATTTTAGTTTGTTGAAATATTTTAAGTCATTCTGTGAAATTAAAAGCAACGCTGCTACAGACTGTAACCTGAAACAGTGTGGCTCATTTTTAAATTTTGAGTTTGTAATATACACAAATGGTAAAATGGAAAGCAAATATCCTCTCCAAGGAGGAGACTCTGACCCAATCAGCATACTGAGTTCAGGTACAGACTTTGGGAAGTACATGACTTTTGATGAAACTCGTGACAAAGATATTTTTGTGTTTTTTGAGGAGCTTTCACGATATCACGAATTTATTAGAGAATTGGAGAATGTGTTGAAGGGGGGAACATCTGTGGATGAAGACATTAAGTTGAAGATAGAGAACTTTCGAAAGTCCGTCAGCAGCAAGTCGATTTTGGGGAAGGTGAACAGTCTGAAATCAAACCTGAACAAAGATAACGTGAAGAGGTTGAAGGAGGAATTGTCAAATTGTGATTTTACCTTATTCAAAGAATTCCTGAGCAAAGTTAAAATATTTCAGAGTCAATCAAATGAAGAATCATTTAAAGGGTTAATTGAAAAAGAAATACAGGACGCTTGTAAAGCGTCACCATCAGTAGCGAATTTTACTTACACGAAGTTTGAAGAAGGCTTTTCTAAGTGGTGTGTAAGAGATGGGGAAGTTGTATGGCTTAATGAAAACTCCGAACTATGGCAAGAGGTACAAAAGAATATAATTACTGAAATAAAGGAAATATCAGAACCTGAAATTCTAGAGATTAATGAATGTGGTATACGTTTCCATGAGCAGCATTTACAGAACTTGTCAGATGCCATAAAACAGAATACTGTCTTGAATATTGTCAACAACTCAAACATTCGTATTTTACAAAAATTGAAAACTTATCAGGCTCTAAACACTTTAGGTTACAGCAATCCAATATTCATTGGTATAAAGTCCTTAATAAAAAAACGTAAGAAAATACACAAATTGTGGCCTTGCAAGTGGAGTGACGTCTTGGTAGTTGACTGTGACTCTGATAGTAATGTGGCACACAGAGTGTTGGATATTTTGCAGCAGTCTGCTGACTGTGAACAAGACTTAGATATTTCTGATGACAATAAGGTAGAACATTTGGTCGATGTTTTGCAAAAATATCAACAAAAGGTAATATTCATTTCTTCAAGAAAAAAGTTTTCAGGTTTTCAAGAGAAAATACGAAATATCTCGTATTTTGAAGATAATTGTGATATTTCGGATTTGGATGAAGAGTCGCAAAAGCACATATTGGAAAAATCTGTTAACTTTCAAGGAACTAAAGTCAAACTGTTGACACTGGTAGGTACAGATCCTCCGGAAATTATAAAAGCTCTTTTGGACTCTGATGTAATGTCCATTCTGTTGAGCAATGAACATGAACTGAGTGTCGGCAGACAGTTGGGTGACTATTGCAAGTACTATGTACAGCGAATACTGCAACATCAAATATATCTAAAGGAAGATATTTTGAAGCTGACAGACAATGAAATTACATTTGCTGTCTCCGGTTTACAGGCGGACGAGCTGAAAAGTTACTTACATGCTAATGAGAAAATATGTGAATTTGTTTACGTTCAAAGAGAAAGAAATCACAGTTTCAAGATTGTTTCTGATTTCTCTAAGGTTGGGCACAGCGCTGAGTGTGGGACTATGAAGACTCAACAAAACATAGAACAAAAGATGATATCTGATGATGTTAGGTACAATAATTTTGGGAAAAATAATACAGAAATTGACGGTAGTGAGGAATCAAAGATTAGTATTTTCAGTAGTGTTACTAAATTTTCTAAGCCGTTTCCTAGTATTGAATTGCAGAATATAAAAGCTTACAACGAGGCAGGACAAAATATAAAACCGGAGGAAGTAAGATACATTATTCTTGGAAACAAAAATCCAGAGATTGAATTTAGGGAACTAAAAAAGCTGTGTAGAAATGTACATTGGATTCATGTGGAAGAAGGTTCTTTCTTATGGAGGGACACGAACGGTAATATTGATATTATCCGCCGGTATATTGACAACACAAAATGTAAGAAATATAATGACATGAAAAGTGTAATGGAACACAATGACAGAACCCTGTTATTGGTAGCTGAACCAGGTATGGGAAAATCCACGTTCCTTTCCTATATGGCACATGAAATCAAGAAATGGAATCCTTCGGTTTGGGTTTTAAGAATAAACCTGAACGAACACACAAACGAACTAGAAAATACTGAATTTGAACAGGAATGCATCGACAAGTGCAAGAATTTTCTATGGAGTGCTGCTCATTCACCTGAACAGGATGCCTTAAAAGTTACAAAAGAAATATTCTTACAAGATTTGGAACAAACAGGAAAAATGGTTATAATATTGGATGGATTCGATGAAGTAAGTCCACATTACAGTCCTAAAGTCGAGAAGTTAATAAGGGTAATAAGAAATGAAACGGCCGCAAAGATTTGGGTTTCATCTCGTTTTCCTTACCGGCAGGAATTGGAGGATATGTTGGGAAAATTTGCTTTTACATTACAGCCCTTTACACCAGATAATCAGATCCAATTTTTGCAACAGTACTGGAGCGCAGTTACTGAAATATCCAACCAACAAAATCTGCGAAATTTTGCGAAAAAATTACTCAATTTGTGTTCAGAATACTTCAATGACAAGGATGGGGAATTTACCAGCATCCCTCTACAAACAATGATGTTAGGTAAAGCCTTTGATAACGAAGCTAAAGAATATTGCTGCAGTGAAGAATTTAACTTACCGGAAAAGTTTAATTTTCTTTCCTTGTTCAAAACATTTACCGAAAATAAATTCGATATATATTTCACAGAAAAGAATAAAATGGACACCACAAAACTAGAAGTAATAAACAACAAAAAAGATTATTTAGAAAAACACATGATCGCAGCCTTACTATACTTGTTCTCCCCGAATGAATTTAAGGAAATAAGTAGGAAGATAAATGCAAGCACTTTGGAACAGACATATTTGTTCTTGCGCGAAGGTAAAGCACAGAAGTTTGGAATAATAACAGAAACTACGGATGGAAAACCACATTTTATTCATCGATGTTTCGCAGTTTATTTTGCTGCTAAATGGTTTAGGGATAATTACAGAATGTGTGGGGAATTTATTTCAAGCATTCGTTCGAAACCCGCGAACGAGTTAACACGGAATATGTTTGACCGAATTCTTCCAAAAGATTCTGAAATTCTTGGCTCCGTGTTGAACAATGACATCCACGCTCACAAGGAAATTCTGAAGGAGAAGACAGACAGAAACAATTTAGACAAAAGTGGTAGAATAGACTTGCATTTGGCAGCCTCCTACAATAGCCCATGTATCCAACAGCTTCTGTCATTCCCAGATATTGACACCAACAAACCAGATGCAGCTCTGAAATGGACACCCCTAAGATATGCTGATAGAATAAAGTCGTGCAAGGCTATGGATATTTCGATACAGAATGGTGAAAATCCTGAAAACATAGTATTTAACGATAAAACCCAAGGATGGGGACAGTCAACGTATTGCGAATGTGCGTCCAAGGGACGTGCTCAGCTTCTGGAGTTCATGTTGAATTGTGGAAATGAGGTGAATGCAAGTGTAGGTGTTCCTCAAAATCTCCATGAGAAATGTAACCTTCTCCATAGTGCTTCATATTGCGACCACGTAGAGGTTGTTGGACTTATTGTTAATCAAGGTGCTGAAATTCGCATTCGTGACGCCAAAAGCGACACTGTTCTTGACTTGGGTTCAGCCTTAGAAAATACTGAAATTTTTAAGTCAGTCCTAGATAAAGCTTTGTCCATTAATTTAAATATTTTAATATGATATGGTAAGATATAGTATGATATATATATTTCTCGTGACTTGAGCCTTGTAAAATATAAACTTTTTCAAAACAATATTAGATAAAAAAGTCCATTAATTCAAATATTTAAATATTATATAATAAAATATATTATGATATGATATTATACGAAATATATGATATATATGTCACTTGTAAAATATGTAAATTACAGATAATAGATAAAATAATATTATAATAGATAATAGACAAAATAATATTATAATATTATAATAGATAATAGATAAAATAATATTAATTAATATATAACGGTATGATAAGGTATGATATGATACGAGGTATGATACTATATATGTTATGATATAAACTTCACTTTGCATCAGCCTTGAAATATATGGAAATTTTCAAGTCAATATTAGATAGAGGAATGTATACTAATTTAATTATTTTATTATTATAAGATATATAATATATACCATACTAAAATGTATTACATAAATATTACATTACAGATGGCATGTGAAACACCCTGTATATTAAAGTTTAAGAGAGTGTAATTTTAATTCTAAAAATGTATAGGGCTACCTAATGTCTGAGTTTGGTGATGTTCCTTGTGTGCATGTGCTACACACACTACATTGTGATGACGTGTAAAAAAATAAACTTTCTTAAAAGGTGTGTTTATTATTTTTACTCTGAAATTAATTTTAACCCTCTTCCTCACAGTCACCCTCACTAAGCAGATGATAGCTATTGACATTATAATGATGATATCCTGCTGTGCTGAATGACTGACACAAGAACAATACAAAGGAACAGTATTGCGGTCAATTTTATTGTCATATTTTGAAACTAAGCTTTGTTTCAAAGCAGTTATCTTTAACAGGTCAAGTGTTATGTCGTGTAAAATACCAATTTATTTTATTATTTGGAATTAAGAATCGCGCAAGATTATTTTGTAATAATTGAATTAAATAAAAGAACTGTGAATAATTTTAGCGTCTTTTATTCAGGCAGGGCGTGAGATTTGTTTCATTGTAAGAAGACAGCGTGGTATTTGATTGTGACTTATTTAGATAAATCAAACTGAATTAATTATTCTGTTTTTTTAAAGAAAAGTTAGTTTACGAGTATTTGTAATTAATCCTTAGTGTTTTAAACTAATTCAGACTGAGGTATTTAAGGTTCTCAAACCGAAAAGTTTGTAGAATTCTGTACTCTGGGACGTAAGATTTTCATACACTAGTTGAGACCTATCAAACTTCGGACAGATGTGGATATTAGATGGCAGGCAGCAACACCGCAGTAAACAATGTACGTTGCAAGAAGGCTCACCACAGCAAATCATAACTGGACAGAGTTTGTAACTGCAGTACTGAATTGAGAATTTCAACAAGCAATGGCATAATCTAACAATACTGTAACAATCGAAACAGGGTAGCAAATTGTGGTTCACGGTATTACATATAGAGACATGACAGATACTCAGCTGTGAAAGGGTCAGTGGACATCAGTACTCTTCCTTTTAATCGCTCGTAACTTCTTGCTCTGAGGACAGAGATAGCAAGTGCCTTCAGAAACTTGAACACTAATTGCCACATTACATACTGGCATTCACCAACTGCCTTCAGACACTTACAAACTACCTGCCACATTAGATGCTGTCACACTAACTGCCACACTACATACTATCACGCGAAACTGCCAAACTACATACTGTCACAGAGCAGGTTGCTTCAGAGAGTTGCACAATAAATTCACACTATATACAGTCATAGAATCTGACACACTAAATACTGTCACACTAACTGCCACACTACATATTGTCACACAGCAAGTGCCTTCATACAGTTGCACACAAACTGCCACACTATATATTGTCAAACAAAATTCCACACTCTATATTGCCACATTAAATGCCACACTACATACCGTCACACCAAATACCACACTACATACGGTCACACTAACCGCCACACTAAATAGCGTCACACAGCAAGTGCCTTCATACAGAAGCACACTAACTGTCACACTACATAAAGTCACACTAACTGCCGCACTACATACTGTCACACAGCAAGTGCTTTCATACAGTTGCACACTAACTGCCACAATACATACTGTCACACTAAGTACCACACTATATACAGTGACACTAAATGCCACAATACATACTGACACACTAACTGCCACACTATATGCTGTCACACAGCAAGTGTCTTCAGACAGTTGGACACTTACTGCCACATTATATATTGTCACACTAAGTGCCACAATACATACTGTCATACGGCAAGTGCCTTCATGCAGTTGCACATTAACTGCCACACAATATACTGTCACACTAAGTGCCACGCTAAATAATGTCACACTAAATAACACACTACATACAGCCACACAAATTGCCACAATACAAATTTTCACAATAACTGCCAAACAAGAAATTGTCACACTTACTGCCACACTAATAAATGTCACACTAACTGCCACAATACACACTGTCACGCTAACTGCCGCAAAACATACTGTCACAAAAACTGCAAAATTTATATTAACACACTAACTGTCACACTACATACTGTCACACAGCAAGTGCCTTCAAACAGTTTCAAACTGACTGCCACACTACATACTGTCACATTAAATGCCAAACTACATACTGTCAAACTAACTGCCACTTTACATACTGTCACACTAACTGCGACACTACATACTGCCACGCTATCTGCCACACTACATAGCATCATACTAACTGCCACAATATATACTGTCACGCTAACTGCCACACTACATACTGTCACGCTAACTGCCGCAATACATATTGACAAATTAACTGCCACAATACATATACTCACACTAACTGCCACAATAAATATTCTCCCACTAACTGACAAATTACATACTGTCACACAGCAAGTGACTTCAGACAGATTTACACTTACTGCCACAATACATACTATCACACAAACTGCCACACTACATACTGTCCCACAGCAAGTGCCTTCAGACAGGAGGACATTAACTACCACACTATATATTGTCAAAATAACTGCCACAAAATATACTGTCACGCAAAGTGCAACACTACATACTGCCACACTAAATACCACACTATATACTGTCACACTAAATGCCACAATACATACTGTCACACAGCAAATTCCTTCATGCAGTTGCACACTAACTACCACACTGCATACTGTCACACTAAATGCCAGACTAAATACTCTCACACTAACTGCCACACTATACTGTCACACAGCATGTGACTTCATGCAGATGCACACTAACTGCCAAACTACATAAGTTCAAATTAACTGCCGCATTACATACTGTCACACAGCAAGTGCCTTCATGCAGTTGCACACTAAATGCCAAACTATATACTGTCACACTAAGTGCCACACTAAATACCTGTCACACTTAATGCCACACTAAATATTGTCACATTAACTGCCACAATATATTCTGTCACAAAAAAAAGTTCCTTCATGCAGTTGCACACTAACTGCCAAACAATAAACTGTCACACTAAGCGCCACACTAAATCCTGTCACACTAAATACCACAATAATACTGTCACACTAACTGCCACACTACAAATTATCACATTAAGAGCCACACTAAAAATTGTTACAATGACACACTACATATTGTCACACTAACTGCCACAATACATACTGTTAAGCTAATTGGCGCAATACATACTGTCACACTAACTGCCACAATACATACTCTCACACTAACTGCCACAATACGTACTGTCACATAGCAAGTGCTTTCAGACAGGTTCAAACTGACTGCCACTTTACATACCCACACATTAACTGCCACACTACATACTGTCACACTAACTGCCACAATATATACTGCCACGCTCTCTGCCACACTGCATATTGTCACGCTATCTGCCACAATAAATAATGTCACACTAACTGCAACAATGCATATTGTCACGCTAACTGCCAAACTACATACTGTCAGGCTAACTGCCACACTACATACTGTCAGGCTAACTGCCGCAATACGTACTGTCACACAAACTGCCACAATACATATTCTCACACAAACTGCCACAATACAAAGTCTTACACTAAGTACCACAATACATACTGTGACACTAACTGCCACACTACATACTGTCACACAGCAAGTGCCTTCAGACAGTTTCACACTGACTGCCACAATACATAATCTCACACAATCTGCCACAATATATACTGTCTCGCAGCAAGTACCTTCAGACAGGTGGACACTAACTGTTACACTATATGTTGTCAAACTAACTGCCACACTCTATACTGTCACCCTAAGTTCCACACTACATACTGCCAAACTAACTGCCAAATTACATAATGTCACACAACAAAATTCTTCATGCAGTTGCACAATAACTGCCACACAGCATACTGTCACACTAACAGCCACACTAAATACACTCACACTAACTGCCACACTACATACTGTCACACAGCATGTGCTTTCATGCAGATGCACACTAACTGCCACACTACAAAAAGTCACACTAACTGCCGCACTACATACTGTCACACACCAAGTGCCTTCATGCAGTTGCACAATAACTGCCACACTACATACTGTCACACTAACTGCCACACTACGTACTGTCACACTAACTGCCACACTACATACTGTCACACTAAGTGCCACACTACATAATGTCACACTAAATGCCACAATATTTTCTGTCACACAGCAAGTTCTTTCATGCTGTTGCACACTAACTGCCACACAATATTCTGTCAAACTAAGTGCCACACTACACAGTGTCACACTAAATACCACACTAAATGCTGTCACACTAAATGCTACACTACAAATTGTCACACTAACTGCCACACTTCAAATTGACAAATTAACTGCCACACTACATATTTTCACACTAACTGCCGCAATACATACTTGCACACTAACTACCAAACTACATAAATTCACACTAAATGCCACACTACATGCTGTCACAGAGCAAGTGCCTTCAGACAGTTGGACAATAACTGCCCACTACATATTGTCTCACTAAGTACAATACATACTGGCACACAACAAGTGCCTTCATGCAGTTTCACAGTAACTGCCACAATATATACTGTCACACTAAGTGCCACATTACATAATGGCACACTAAATGCTACACTACATACTTTCACACTAACTGCCACAATATATTGTGTCACACAGCAAGTTCCTTCATGCAGTTGCACACTAATTGCTAAAATACTTACTGTCACACTAACTGTCACAATACATACTGCCACACAGCAAATGCCTTCATACAGTTGCACACTAACTGCCACACTACACATTTTCACACTAACTGCCACACTACATACTGCCACACAGCAAGTGCCTTCATACAGTTGCACACTAACTGCCACACTATATACTCTCACACTAACTGCCACACTAAACACAGTCACACTAAATACCACACTACATATTGTCACACTAACTGCCACACTACATATTATCACACTAACTGCCACAATACATACTGTCACACAACAAGTGACTTCATGCAGTCTAACACAACCTGCCACAATACATACTGTCAGACTAACTGCCACACTACATACTCTCAAACAGCAAGTGCTTTCATACAGTTGCACAATAACTGCCACACTACATACTGTCACACTAAGTGCCACACTACATACTGTGAGACTAACTGCGACATTACATACTGTCACGCAAACTGCCATTCTACATACTGTCAAACAGCAAGTGCAAACTAACTGCCACACTACATACTGTCACACTAACTGCCACACTACTTACTCTCACACAGCAAGTGCCTTCATACAGTTGCACACTAACTGCCACACTACATACTTTCACACTAACTGCCACACTACATACTGTCACAC
>Ga0268261_10001729_pt1 | contig 15289 bp, 5 predicted proteins | sample TergutNc150P1_FD_190353 | JGI IMG/M metagenome (GOLD analysis project Ga0268261, IMG submission 190353) | Nasutitermes corniger P1 segment gut microbial community from laboratory colony in Florida, USA - Nc150 P1 (SPAdes) (version 2) | ecosystem: Host-associated > Arthropoda: Insects > Digestive... | reverse complement strand
TGAAGTCAGCTGTCCTAAGAGCATCGTTAAATAAACAAGTCCTGCCTGCTGAAGGTCACATGAATTTCTCCTTTGTGTAACTCGATAGCTCAGTCACTACCCTGGACTTACCAGCTGTCGACATTTGTTTTTTTTTGGGGGGGGGGATTTGTTATTGAATAACATTCGTGTTATAATTGTTCGGTCCAGCAATTCGGATGCTTGGCTTCAATATAGTAATACGTTTTATATACCTGTAAATCCATAATTAAACATTTCAAGGAAAAACTTATTAACCGTTGACACGTTCTCGTTGTTGTGTATCGATATATATTACAAGTTACTGACATGTTTCGACAACGTTAAGCGAATATCTTCACGTCTTCAATGTTTTCAATAAGCATGTGGAGTAAACATGGATTTTAAGTTGCAGTGGAAAGTTCTGGAACTTCTGAGGCTACGGGTTTTTACACGCCTTTGTTAATTGTTTGTTAAGGGACGAGATTACCAGCCGCTTAGGTTGTTCAGTGTGACAGACTTTGTATTCAGTTACTGATACTGTGTTCTAGTAGTGTTGTGGTGCTTGTCAGTACAGTTATTGATACTGTGTTCTAGTAGTGCTGTGGTGCTTGTCAGTACAGTTATTGATACTGTGTTCTATTAGTGTTGTGGTGCTTGTCAGTACAGTTATTGATACTGTGTTCTAGTAGTGTTGTGGTGCTTGTCAGTACAGTTATTGATACTGTGTTCTAGTAGTGTTGTGGTGCTTGTCAGTACAGTTATTGCTTTTGTTTTATTATTGACAGTCAACTTAAATGCACTTCACTTAGTTGTGTAGATGAATATGGCAGCTTGCCGGCGCGAAATTATTTTGAAATATGTATATATTCAAACTGCCCTTCTGCACAGCACAGATTACAAATCTTCAGGTTACTAGTTTCGACTTTTATATTAAGCCATCCTCAGAGCTATTCACTTTTCAAAGCCATACAAAAAAATTTACCTGCACGTGTGATGGACATCTCGTTCCCTCACAACATACGCCGTAAAAATTTGTGTTAATATATATATATATATATATATATATATATATATATATGCTCTGTAAAAATTATGTATGTATTATAGCTACAGTTTTGTATGCAGATGTCAGGCAGTTGTACTGATACATAAGGCACACTTCAGTCCTGTGGCAAATATATTGGACAGTTTGATATGTTCCGTATTCTGTGCATTAATTAGGTGCATGGCATTTATTAAAAATACAAACGAGTGAATTTTGGTTTCTTGACTGTAATTTTAGTGCATAGTGACCACCGACATGTTTTGACCACTCATGTCATGTACATAGAAGGTAGATTTGGTGGATTATGATCCAGAATGGTGAGCGATGATATCTGCACTCTATCATCCATCACCAACTGGATCACAGTCCACCACATGTACCCTCTGTATACATCATGTACATCATACCACATAACCACACTGCACACAACAATTTTTAACTTCTGATATTGTAACACCCGTCACCGTTTTACAATTTAACCGGAATTTTAACTACAACTTCATGATTTTTAACTGTGGAGCTGTCCCTACAGATTATACTTATATTTGTATTTTTGCTTTTACCACCCTGAAGATGGCCACATGGGTGGCCGAAACATATCGATGGTCACTGCGCACTAAAATTACAGTCATACACCAAAGTGCATTGGTTGGTCTATTTAATAAATGTTATGCACATGTTGGACAGCGTCTACTGACTGACGTGCCACTTGTTTCTGGTCATCTGTCAGCCGCCAGCAGTCACAGGTAAAAATGTGTAAGAAAATTCTTATGTATGACACACTTATTAATTAAAATGCCTGAAATCTGGGTTTTACAATTTTAGCATGTTGCTGTTGTGGAATAACGACCTGTTAATTAAGTGATGTGAACATATGGAAAAGATTCCAGGATGCAAAGATCCGAACGCTCCTATGTATATACACGCATATCGCCAAATGTAATAAAATATTGCCTTCTGTGAGAAAAGTTTATTCACAGATTTGAGTTCACGTGATTGTACCGCTTTTATTGTAATTATGCAGTAGTGATATTTAGTTTTTGTTGCTATGACGACTTGTAGGCCAATTAGTATTAAAATTATATATAGTTGAACTGCCTCTACAGCTGTCGTTAGCTGCATGTGGGAGGGGCTGTGTTATCGAACGGAAGATTTGTTTCTTGTTAATGACTGTAGTCGAGGTAGAGCCCAGTTCGTACCGTTGTAATGAAATTCTTTAGAATTTCGTATTGAATCAGTTTTTTTTTTAGTTTTTGTTTTAATTTCAGCCCGTAAAATTAGCGGTATCCAGATTAACTGTTGACTATTTGCATACTTTTATGTATATTCAGGATTTCGAAATTCTGAGAACCAGCAGGCGAGTTGTTATTGGCACTTTCCTGTTGATGCAGACGAATCGCCGCTAATAAATTGTTACCCCAGGTACACCGTATTGTTTAACTTGGTCCCGTATTTTGTTCTGTAAAATAAAATTTGGCAACATGAAATATCGAAGCAGTTTGTGCGTTATTTATAAATTATTCTTTACAGTCTTCAGGAAGTCCTGCATCGCTATGACTAGTAGGAAAATACGTGGTTAGGTTCAATTAAATTTACCTGTTGTGAAGTGTTTTATTTTTTTGTAAATATACACGCACTTGAATCCAGATTATGATTATCTAAAGAAACAATGAGCAATAATATCACGCTATCTTGAGCCTCAAACAAGAAATGAATATTACTAAATATGCAGTGACTGGAACATAATTGGTACAGTGATCCATTTTGTATTGTCTGAACACACAGCATGCAACATTTTGCTGTCTGATTGTAACCACACAAACAGTAACAGACGTACACTGTATGTGGTGTATTGTTTGTTATATGAAGTGAATTTGATTTTTGATTAAAATATGACTTACATTGGTAGAGATATGTTGAATTATTCACAAACGTTAGAAACGACAGACGAAGGTAAATATAAGGAGAGATGAAAGTAAAATTCAACATTTTCTTTTGAACGCAAGCTGATTGAAATACAACTTTGAATTTTGCGTTGTGGGAGCTATTTTGGACCGTGCAGAAACTTTGGGTTTTGTATTTGGTGTTTGAGTGGTTTTATTGGCTTAGTAAAGGTAATTATGTTGCTTATTATACGTTAGCCTATAATTCTTCGTCTACTGAAATTGTAGGAATGAAAGATGAATATTTAGATCGTCTTCATTATGCCATCGGCAGTTTCAAGGTGCGAAGTGACAAATGTTTGTACTATGTGCTGCATATCCGCAATAAATTTATTCACTGTATAAAATCGAATTTTAAGAAGTCCTGTAGCATTTATTGTGTGATGTAATATGGAACAATTTGTAGCTCATTAGTATTAACATTTGCTATGTGGTACTGTCTTTGACTTTGTGGAGACAGTTTACCATAATTTGCGGTAATGCTTTGCCACATTGTTTCCGAGAGCACGTACAGTGTAGTGTTTATTTTCTGAACAGATAATATATGGCTTACTGATAATGTAAAGAGCTTCTGAAACAGCAGAGCAAGCATATGTACATTGGTGATACATAACTGGTAGAGTGACCACTGCCAGTTGAACTAGCTTAAACATACACAAGTTTCATATTCTGTAATCATTTAAGAAAATTCAATTAAACAATACAAGCATAGTCACTGAGGACGTTGTATGACATTGAAACATGGCGTCTATGTTCTATCGAAATTATTTCTGATTTTGTAGTGAGCGAGTCTTCGTAGTAGATTTCAAGCACATGAGATCTGTTATAATAAAATTTAAATCTTCTACCTATATTAAAAATGAGATTCTTCTTTTCTATTACAGTGTTAAACTTTTCGAATTGCGAACTGTAATTGTTATTTCTAAGTGTGAAATATATATTGTAAAAATTTGATTTTGAATTTTAAAATATGTTCTTATTATTATAGAAACAGAAATTATATAGGCGAACACTTGAACACAACAGCAGAAGAAAATGTGAGCTTCTTTTATGCTTGCATTGAAAATAAACAGTTTCAAATCTTTAAACTGGGTATATGGGTAATGAAAAAATATGTATAGTCTTGAATATTAAAGTGTATAGGGTATGATGCCGTGTAGATTTGTAGTTATTTGACGTTTTCTCAGGTGCTTGTGATTCATCTTGGGTGTTGTTCAAGTAGAATAGACGACCCTGAATATGGAGCAGACAGCTTCTTGCAGCTCCTCCACATATCAGTTAAATAATTACCAATGCACACGGCACCATATCTCAGAACACTTTAATCTTCATGGACAAAGCCGTGTAGACGTAAAAATAATGTACTCGTAGGCCTATTATCTTGTTTACCAAGTGCTCAAGTTATGAGGGTGGCTAGTGTGTACCTTTGTAATTTTGTGCACAGGTTTCTTGTACTGAAAGTAATCCCATTTTTTCAACACGATATTTTTCGTACACTTGACGTAAGGGAGAATTATATGCTGAAAGTAATGTACCGTATTGTGTACAGACACTAGGTGGAGTTATTCAAAATACAAGTGTAACAATTGAAACTCGTATTCTAAAATGCCATACCTATATAGCTGATATTTTACATCAGATAAAATTGTTTGTGGCATACAATGTAAAGAGCTTCTTGGCAAGTGTATTATTCCTTTATAAAAGGATTGTGTCAATTACACATTTGCCATATATTCACAACCATTCTAGATGACAGTGCTGAAACATAGTAATTATGTTCCTTTTGAAAATGCAAACAAATAATTACAATCATAAGAGAGAGAGGAAGTTACGTACATTGTAATATTTACATGAAATGGTACTGTGCAGTTTTGGTGTGTGCGTGGGTGTGGTGAACTGCGTCAGCAGTATTTCAGTCACAGGGAGCGGGTATTGCGTACATTGGTGTTACGACAGGAGAGGCATAGGTGCCAGGGGCGGTCGTCGCAGGAATTTAGTCTGGAATAAGTAATTATTACAGTAATACGTTCTCGGAATATCAGCCGCACTGATGCTGGGTCGAAATCTAATGTTTCGGAGGTCTTCTGTGTCTCCATCATCAGGGACGATGATGTCGACCTGAGGACAGAGAGAGCTGATTTCCCAAACGCTCGATTTCAACAGAGCGGTGATGCATCGATAGTCTGAGAACGTTCTCGTGAATTCGTGCGCCGTGAAAACTTCAAGTCTGGCAGCTCGTCAACTATTCCTTTCACTTACGCTTGAACATTATGAGGTTAAGTCTTAATTCATTTGTACACTGTGAATGCAAAGACAGTCCATGCGGTTTGCAGTAAAATTGGCACGGTGACACACAGTCTTTACATATTTGAGCTCTTCATTACTTTCTTTAGTTGTTTAAACACTTAGAACTGTGGGATGCTGCTGAATTTAACAATAACAAGATCTCATTTCTTTGTCTTACATACCATCATACTGTTGTCAGCCACACCACATATCTGCACAGTATTCAATAAACTGCTCAAAGGATTGCAGGGCAACGAGACCTGAAGCCAAAATACAACAGGACTAACTGGAATACCATGAAGTGGAAACAGTGTTAAAATTGTTTTAAAAGATAGAACATGTAATAATTAAAAGTAGTACAGTCTATGAAGATTACTGTCTTCTGAGTTTTGATTCCGTGTAGTATGGTATTTTCTAGAAGACAGTAGTCTTCATAGTCACCGCCGTACGAGAACCTCAAATCTCACGTAGAATAGTCTAATTCAAATGTGAGTTTTAATTCAAATTCAATTTCTGAATTGAGATTACCGTGACCCTGTTGCCCCGCACAGGACTTCAGCATAAACTGTTACAAAAGAGCGACAGAGCCTGAGTCACCCCACAACCATGTTTTTGTTGTGTCTGCCGTTGGGGTGGCGGGATTCAGTTGTCTCTGGAAACGCCATCTACTTCCAGCTGCTGCTGCTGCTGTCCACAAGCTTCCGAATGTCTCTGTACAACCCTGCGTGGTATTCTGACTCTTTTCTGTCTTCATGCGAGCCACTGAAAGTTTTCGGTTTTGTTTGTTGATTCTTTAGTACTCTTCTTCTTCTTCTTCTTCTTCATAATAATAATCGTCTTCATCCTCATTTTCACTACAGAACACAGAAGTGAACCAAATAGATTAGTCATATTCAGTGGATTAGCTTGTAGGTGTATCTTAAAAAGTGGTAAAATTTTATTTTGCGGACTTGCTGTATTTGGCATAGTTTGTAATAAGTATGGACTCACTTATGGAGAAGTTCTGGAAAACAATGTTAGATACACCAAGGAAATTAATATTGTTTCATATCCTTTACTCTATGCCAAAAGACACTGACACTCCAACATTCCACACTTCACCTAAGATTTGAACAGTTGCATTACTGACAGTTATGCCACTCACAACAGTTGTCACAACACTCAGCAACACTTGTGAAAGTACTTTACAGATATTTAGAATCTTTTTTCAAAAAATGAGTTAGAATTATATCTTGAACTACTAACAATCTTTAACATGGCATTCTTAAATTTGTATTGACACCTAGGTTCAATTTCCGCAACCAGTTTGTCTAGTTTGTCTACTATAAGCTTTAACGTATGAATACTGAGATGTTATACAGATAACATTACCTACACGTACCATAAATCACTGATATTCGAGGTGATTTGCATCCACAAAGCAACATATTATTTATGAGATTTGAGGTTTTAATGGCGGTGAAGATTCTTATTGTGGTCTTCTGGGTTATGGCACCGTGCGGTCTGGTAGTTGGGTACCAGTGTTTGAGAAACGTACTGCCTCCGTCTTCAGAGTAGAAGTTCTACCCTGTCATAACCCAAAGAATTACAGTTTGTATGCCATGCACTTATTGCATTTTGATATAACACTAGTTGGTCGGTATGTCTTTTAGTTTGCTGGAAGGTGTCTTGCTTTATGATGCACCAATCACATGTGTTAGGATAGTAGGATGATATGTCATTAACAGGCAGCTTGCACAAGCCATCGAGGTTTTGGTAACTCAAAATAAAACTGGCTTTTCAACTTAATGCTGATAAGCTGCCTTAAAGTCCGGACGTAATTGTTTTGCAACGCTTAAAACTGTTAAAGAAAATGCAACGACCAGTCTGGACCAGAACAGAACGTGTTTCTTCTTCTTTACATTTTTGTTAGTATTCTTTAATTTTGTAAAGGGTGACTGTATTATTGAATAAAGTTTTATTCTAATGTAAATAACGTAATTATTTCCACTGGTGCAATAAATTCTGCGCACGTCCATGTATCTTGCATACAAATGATAAGATATGGTGACAAAGAACTATGTGCGATGCAGCTTCTGATTGTCCTTTTGGAACAAATATGCCCGATTTAGTTAAAACCAACTTTTTTTTCCTACGTTTTATCGAGAAAGTGTGAAAATTTGTTGTTCTGTGTTCAGGGGGTGTCGTCAGTTCAGTGCGCAGTTTTGCAGGTCTGATTTATACACTCGTAAAATAGTTGCAGTATGGAGAATCCAGGTTAGATAAATACTTGAGAGCCGTTTGGATCTTTGATACTTACAGAAACACTAAACAAGGTAAATATTTTATATCACTTTACGTAAATAGTAGATTCTGAAGCTTCAGACAACAATTTTAGACATTTGACATTTCGTCTTATACCTTCAGGTGTTCATAGAGCGCAAAAGTGGAAAAGCCCTACCGACCGCGACAAACAGTGCAGATGGCCTAGTTGCATCTCATTCACATCTGTAGCGGTAAAGAGGCTTATACGTCCCATCCCCTCTTTTACCCACAAACCACAGGAAACTGTGAGGTGGACTGAAAGCAGGTTTTCGGTAGTCAATATTTATTGTATGCAATGAATGGTCCTGTGAATGCTGCTAACACAAGTGTCTATTTTTTGCTTACACATTCAAACACAGAAGTGAACCGTACTGCAGCTTCCTCGTGTTCACAGTGTTGTTTGAACTTACCAGCTGGTTACAGGAAACATTGCACTGGACCAATTTTTGCCACATGGAATAACTGTAAAATTTTTGTTATGGTTTTCTGGTTATAGTTCCGTGTGACGCACGTGTATTTATACATATATTTGTACATGTATTTACCTGTATTTTAGAAGATACGTTTTTACGCATGTGTAAGCATGAAAAATGAACGCTCTTAATCAGAGGTAGGTAGATGATTTACGTGCGTATGTAACTTGAACATATATGGTTTGGTATATTAACGTTATAAATTACGTTAACTACCTTTTGTGAAGTATACAATTTATATACACTTGACATTCCATAGGCATTATACTTCTGTTCACTGCACCGCAACATTACTGTTCAGATCTTCGGTTACACCACGGTTTGATGCGTGTCTGGAATTTCAGTGACAAATCTATGTGGATTTGATGCATTTTAAATGATTCTACTTACTGAAGTAATTTATGGTTTTTCACGTCGATCTGTGTGTTAACGTACAATACACGGACGTATTCAAATGCTGTGAAGCAGAATGTTGGTGTTACTGATGTAGATAAGCCCTAGTAGTGTTCACTGTACAACATGTGTTATTGCAGTACGGTGAATCCGAAACATGATAACCTTTTGTGAGCTGCAGCTTACAGTTATTTGCTTGCTATCAAGACAGTAATATTTAATTAACTGTCTTCTTTAGCGTTTTATAGGTTCAAGAAGGACAGCTTCAAAAATGTGCCTGTTTGCTACCTTTACCATAGACAGGTAGTTGTAACAGCACTACACTGTTGTACACTGTACCGGTAGTATCTGGGATGTACACAGTATACCAGAAGGAAATTTTGTTTAGGTGTTGTAATTTGATTTTATTTTCTACGTTTCCTTAACGTTGCTGTCTGTCAAGTGTGCCAGTTATAAGAATGAAATATTGCAAATAAGCACAATTAATTTTAATATAAATATTACGTTCTCATGACCATGCTCCTGGGTGGGTGACATGACGTGCGGCCGATCCCACGCAACACAACATCTTAGAAGATACAGACAATATAATCCCAAACAGTTTGAACCGACATCGTATTTAGGAAGCATGAGACTCTAACTGACCATGACAGTGGTCATGTGCACACAGGAACTGAGACACAGTTTACTGCAATGGGCTCGTTTGTACCCCAGATTGTCTATCTTGGAATTGGTCACCCCAAAATTAAATAAGACTTGTACTGGCAGCAGGCATGTTATCTCCGTACGTGCTGTCCTCTGTTTCAGAACCGAACTGGGTATTAACCATTTATAACACGAAGTTGGGCTACACACTGCATCTAAATTCAGTTCCCACCTCACAGTAAACATACTTTATCTACATTACGAAGACCAACCAATTAATTCTGTCGAGGGGGGTAATCGCGGTTTATTATTAGCATAGCACGAACCCGTCCATACTGTATGTGGGAAAAATTCCGAGCTCTTGACCGTCAGAGTAGGTGGTGTGTGTAATGAACCACTGTGCTTTGAGCAGTTAAATAAAAATTACTAATACAGATCCAATTGGTGTGCTGTTTCACTCCGACACTTAGCAGCACTCAGTGTGTATTCAGTCCGCATTGACTGTCCCGACTGATTTAGCCATACTGTCTTACTTCCCTCCAGCAGGGCATTACGGTAGTAAACTTAGAATAAGATATCGCCTGCTTCCTAATCTCTTTCGACTCACCGTTCATTATCATCCTCATGTCTCATCCGACGCTACATAATTTCAGAAGTTGATACAGCGTCGTTAAAGTACCTAAGAAACAAAGAAACATTGCTCTGAATAACGAAAGTGTATGCTACGAGATGGTGCGCCTGGGGAGAGTGGTACAGGAATTGTTCAAGTGGTAATATCTTTATCGGTGCTTAAAATCGAAGTTATTCTGAAGTGTGAAGACGTTTGAAAGAACCAGAATGTGGCAGAGTTTCGTGTTTTCTCTGTTTAGTTCACATTGCTGAAGTTCCAATTGCCAGTTATGATTTTGATCAGGTGCCTAGGAAAACAATATGAACATAAAGTTTGGCACACAAACGTTGATACGATATGGTCTGTGTGCTGTCATTTGTATGGCATCATGGCCTGTCTCAGTGTGAATTTTATATGAAAATTGGGTCCGGTACGGCATCGTCTGTTAGGAGATGTAAGTACCTGCAATGTGCTGTATCAACTTCTAGAGCTGGCAGTGGAAATTAGCAGAGGATGGACAAATATCAGGGGAAACAAGTGGACCATTAACAACGGAAGAACTTTGTCGGTTAGAGATTCCACATTAGTGACAGGTTGTTGACCCCTCAGCGTGGCAAATATGAAATCCTCTACGTAAGCTATATTAGCACTTTTCTACTGTGCGTAATGTGCGACATTTTGCTGTGGTGCTGAGCCTTATAACAACAGCAGGTATTGCGATGTTGCGCTCTGAAATTAACTGAGGGGTACCATGTTCACATTACAGTCTTCAGTCAGCTTTTGAAGCCCATTGTTAAACCCCTAAGATATGCTGTGAATATGATGTTCGCGGTGTGCGGGACGTGTGGCAATAGAAAAGTGACACAGATCGTTTGGTAGGACCCGTGTGGGTACACAGTCTTACTTACTCTTCTTTTGTTGGGTACTTGTCGGCGTAAGTCTTCTTGTTGCAGGCCCGACCGCAGCTGGGACAGTACCAGTAGCTTAATACGCCGATGGAGACTCCGAAAAGGACGTTGGGTACGATAAGCGAAAGAACCAGATGTTTCAGGTTCTCATCCCAGCTGTACCTCGCTACCACCATTTCAGGATACGTCCGGCTGTAGTAGCATGGGAAGGGCCTGGTGGAGTTATTGTCGCCGTATTCTTTTGCAAACACAGAACAGTTGACTCTCGGTGGATAACCGCACCCCTCCGTGTTCACGTAAAACTTTGTGTTCCCCACATCCCATGTCGCATTATCCGTACTTCGATTCCCCCATTCACTGAACGGTATTCGAGTGTAGTTAACTAGGATCTGGTGACAACGCAAAGCCGCAGTCGTGCACCCTTCGCGACAGGATGACCACGAGCAGTTCCGGAGGCCTTCTGCGTAATTGTAACTCGCCTTAATGCATGTGACGGGGTTAGGATCATAATCGGACATGATAGTCGAAATAGCCGGATCTACCACGAACGGTATCAGAAACAGGAAAGCGAACACAGATATTATTGCGGTAGTACCTAGGCATAGCGAGGTGTAAAACTTTGCCTTTTCCATTAACGTTACAACGTCAGCGGTAATAATGCCTCCCCCGCCCTCGGCCCCCATGATGATGGTTGACTCGTCTGGTTCAATGATGCCGGCTCATTTACGTGTGACCAAACAGTAGATTTAATGGGCCAAAACCGACTGTAAGTGCTTAAGGACTCTCTGGATAATTTGAATTTTATTCTGTTCTAACAGAACAGCTGTCTCAGCTCAGGTATTTCAGATTGGGTTTTTGTTTGAAGGGGTGGGGTTTTATAGACTGTCTATTGACTAGATACTCGGGTTCATCTACCTGTCCTAGTACAATATATCTATTAAGAACCTAATATGCTATGGCTGTCAAATATAATTCGTAATGGAATGCAATTTGTAATATATCTAACACATATTTCACTCTCACTTCGAGTATCATAAGTATTACCCAGAAATCTTTATGGTACTTTGTCTTTTTCTTTCAGATAGTTGCTATGAAAATATCATACCATCAGTCCAAAATACTAGTAATGCAATAGGCATTTAGAAAGTCTTTTAACACTTAAAAGTGACAGTTTTAATCTTTGTTATTTTTGTCCCGCGTTCCCCTCCTGAATATGTGACAAAGTGAGTCCTGTGCCTACAAATTAGTACTTCTGTAGGCTGAACCGCGTGACGTCCTGATAGCCTGGCTCCGTGTACTTGTAAGGTGGTGTTAGGTGTTACCCGCTGTTTGTATGCACCGCATCATGAGTGTGTTGAAGTTGTGTAAAGGAACTTTTGCTACGGTGCAACGAGAAAGTGCCTTAACTAGTGTCCGTTTTGTGCTGTATGTAGCGACGCTGGAAAGCTGCTGTTGGTGCGTTTTCGTGCTGAATCTTCTGTATATTCAGTAATCCTGAAGCGGGAACACGTGCTGGTGATGGACCGGGCTCTCGAGCAGGAGGGGAATGCCTGCCAACACAAACACTACCATTATTATAGTGCCTGCCAACACAAACGCTACCATTATTACAGTGCCTGACAACACAAACGCTACCATTATTATAGTGCCTGCCAACACAAACACTACTATTATTATAGTGCCTGCCAACACAAACACTACCATTATTATAGTGCCTGCCAACACAAACACTACCATTATTATAGTGCCTGCCAACACAAACGCTACCATTATTACAGTGCCTGACAACACAAACGCTACCATTATTATAGTGCCTGCCAACACAAACGCTACCATTATTACAGTGCCTGACAACACAAACGCTACCATTATTACAGTGCCATGCAAAACAAACATCACCATTATTAAAGCGCCTGCCAACACAAACACTACCATTATTATAGGGCCTGCCGAAACAAACATTACCATAACTATAGTGCCTGCCAACACAAACACAACCATTATTATAGTGCCTGCCAAAATAAACACTACCATTATTATAGTGCCTGCCAACATAAACATTACCATTATTATAGTGCCTGCCAACATAAACACTACCATTATTATAGTGCCTGCCAACATAAACACTACCATTATTATACTGCATGCCAACATAAACTCAACCATTATTATAGTGCCGGCCAACATAAACACCACCATTATTATAATGCCTGCCAACATAAACACTACCATTATTATAGTGCCTGCCAACATAAACACAACCATTATTATAGTGCCTGCCAACATAAACACTACCATTATTATAGTGCCTGCCAACATAAATACTACCTTTATTATAGTGCCTGCCAACATAAACACAACCATTATTATAATGCCTACCAACATAAACACAACCATAAATTATAGTGCCTGCCAACATAAACTCGACTATTATTATAGTGCCTGCCAACATAAACACTACCATTATTATAGTGCCTGCAAACAAAAACTACCATTATTATAGTGCCTGCCAACACAAACACTACCATTATTATAGTGCTTGCCAACACAAACGCTACCATTATTATAGTGCCAGCCAGCGTAAACACTACCATTATTATAGTGCCTGCCAACACAAACGCTACCATTATTACAGTGCCTGCCACATTAAACACTGCCATTATTATAGTGCCTACCAACACAAACACGACCATTATTATAGTGCCTGTCAACATAAACAAAACCATTATTATAGTGCCTGCCATCACAAACACTATCATTATTATAGTGCCTGCCAACATAAACAGTACCGTTATTATAGTGCCTGCCAACACAAACGCTACCATTATTACAGTGCTTGCCAACATAAACACTACCATTATTATAGTGCTTGCCAACACAAACACTACCATTATTACAGCGCCTGCCAACATAAGAACTATCATTATTATACTGCCTTCCAACACAAATACTACCATTATTATAGTGCCTGCCAAAACAAACGCTACCATTATTATAGTGCCTGCCAACATAAACACTAACATTATTATAGTACCTGCGAACACAAACGCTACCATTATTACAGTGCCTACCAACTCAAACACCACCATTATTATAGTGCCTGCCAACACAGACACTACCATTATTATAGTGCCAGCCAACAACAACACTATCATTATTATACTGCCTGCCAACACAAACGCTACCATTATTACAGTGCCTACAAACACAAAAACCACCATTATTATAGTGCCTTCCAACACAAACACTGCCATTATTATAGTGCCTGCCAAAACAAACGCTACCATTATTATGGTGCCTGCCAACATAAACACTACCATTATTATAATGCCTGCCAACACAAACGCTACCATTATTACAGTGCCTATCAACACAAACACCACCATTATTATAGTGCCTGCCAACAAAAACGCTACCATTATTAAAGTGCCTGACAAAATAAACACTACCATTATTATAGTGCCTGCCAACATAAACACTACCAGTATTATACTGCTTGCCAATACAAACGCTACCATTATTACAGTGCCTGTCAACACAAACACCACCATTATTATAGTGCTTGCCAACACAAAAAATACCATTATTATAGTGCCTGCCAACATAAACACTACCATTATTATAGTGCCTGCCAACATAAACACTACCATTATTATAGTGCCTGCCAACACAAACACTACCATTATTATAGTGCCTGCCAACATAAACATTACCATTATTATAATGCCTGCCAACACAAACGCTACCATTATTACAGTGCCTACCAACACAAACACCACTATTATTATAGTGCCTGCCAACACAAACGCTACCATTATTACAGTGCCTGCCAACATAAACACTACCATTATTATAATGCCTGACAACACAATCGCTACCATTATTACAGTGCCTGCCAACACAAACACCACCATTATTATAGTGCCTGCCAACACAAACAATACCATTATTATAGTGGCTGCCAACATAAACACTATCATTATAATAGTGCCTGCCAATACAAACACTACTATTATAGTGCCGGCCAACACAAACGCTACCATTATTACAGTGCCTGCCAACACAAACACCACCATTATTATAGTGCCTGCCAACACAAACAATACCATTATTATAGTGCCTGCCAACATAAACACTACCATTATTACAGTGCCTGCCAACATAAACACCACCATTATTATAGTGCTTGCCAACACAAACGCTACCATTATTACAGTGCCTGCCAACACAAACACCACTATTATTATAGTGCCTGCCAACACAAACACTACCATTATTATAGTGCCTGCCAATATAAACACTACCATTATTATAGTGCCTGCCAACACAAACGCTACCAATATTACAGTGCCTGCCAACACAAACACCACCATTATTATAGTGCCTGCCAACACAAACAATACCATTATTATAGTGCCTGCCAAAACAAACGCTACCATTATTATAGTGCCGGCCAACACAAACGCTACCATTATTACAGTGCTTGCCAACGTAATCACTACCGTTATTATAGTCCCTGCCAACACACACGATACCATTGTTACAGTGCCTGCCAACAAACACCACCATTATTATAGTGCCTGCCAACACAAACACTACTATTATTATAGTGCCTGCCAACACAAACACTACCATTATTATAGTGCCTGCCAACACAAACGCTACAATTATTACAGTGCCTG
>Ga0268261_10001728_pt1 | contig 15289 bp, 5 predicted proteins | sample TergutNc150P1_FD_190353 | JGI IMG/M metagenome (GOLD analysis project Ga0268261, IMG submission 190353) | Nasutitermes corniger P1 segment gut microbial community from laboratory colony in Florida, USA - Nc150 P1 (SPAdes) (version 2) | ecosystem: Host-associated > Arthropoda: Insects > Digestive... | reverse complement strand
GTCTGCCGGCAAAGTCATGGCAACTGTGTTTTGGGATCGAAAGGGGGTATTGTTGGTCGACTTCATGGCTCATGGGACCACAATAAACGCTGACAGGTATTGTGAGACACTAAAAAAACTCAGACGGGCGATTCAGAACCGGAGAATAGGAATGCTGACCAAGGGAGTATGCCTTCTCCACGACAACGCTCGCCCCCACGTCGCCCGTCTAACCGTTGCTCTCCTGGATCAGTTTGGATGGGACATCATCACCCACCCACCCTATAGTCCGGACTTGGCACCCTGTGACTACCACAACTGTGTTTTGGGATCGAAAGGGGGTATTGTTGGTCGACTTCATGGCTCATGGGACCACAATAAACGCTGACAGGTATTGTGAGACACTAAAAAACTCAGACGGGCGATTCAGAACCGGAGAATGGGAATGCTGACCAAGGGAGTATGGCCTTCTCCACGACAACGCTCGCCCCCACGTCGCCCGTCTAACCGTTGCTCTCCTGGATCAGTTTGGATGGGACATCATCACCCACCCACCCTATAGTCCGGACTTGGCACCCTGTGACTACCACTTGTTTCCTAAGTTGAAAGAACATTTGGCCGGAAGGCGCTTCAGCGACGATGACGAGGTGAAAGTTGCGGTCCAACGCTTCCTCAAAGACATGGCGGCGAGCTGGTATGACATGGGAATACAAAAACTGCATCTGCGCCTACAAAAATGCATCGATCGAAATGGTGATTATGTAGAAAAATAGAGGAATGTTCAAACTTTAAAATGATGTATCAATTATTGAAAATAAATTTATCTTTCTATTTCTAAAAAAATAGGAGACCTTACTTTTGGGATCACCCTCGTACTAACCTAATGTTTTCCTGGTGATAAACACCACAAATTTCTTTTACAATGCACAGTTCCTGATCAGGATTCATGGTGGGCACCCATCAAAACTGAACTGTGACACATTACCATTGCAATAATGCTATGAGAAAATGTTATAAAAGATGCAGTTACTGTACAACTGGTAAAGAGATTAAAAACATAAACCATCTAAATTAAGAAAGCCATTTAAATAATACATAAAAATTTAGTACACACTTCACAGTAAAGACAATGCTCTTCCACTATAAAGAACAATCAGTTAATGCCATTTACACACATAATCACTGCTTCTTGTGATAATCATATGAAACACAAATACACTCCGTGGGCAAAACCCTAATGGTGTTTGTAGGAACCCGTTCTTTACAGTGTTTAACATTTCAGACATGCAGACCTGCAATTCCTGCATTTCCAAATGAACTTTTAGTACAACACAACAGCAAACACCATATCCATATTGCAACTAATTTAAACCTTTCTCTAACAGAATAACTGGCAAAAATAGTGAATGAAGGGTTCAACCACCAACTGTCCTAACACATAAACATCAGAAATGACAATCATAAGGTAGATGCCAAAAGAGGCCAGCTGTGACAACATTGTATTTTCTGATGTCCCCAGTTTAGTTCTGTACTTGTCTCTGTCTGCATGACAAGAATGAAGACATCTGTTTCACAGATATCCTCCCACTGCCAGACTGGAACACGGATGACTATATTCTAAGGAAACCTAAGGTTTAAGCCTGTATCTAAACTAAGTATGGAGGTCTGTTCTTTGGTGCCCCCATTTTGCATAATCTTTGGAAACGGGACTTTCAATACAAGTAAAATCTCAAACCCCACCCACAATAGCACCTTTGCAAAATATTTTGTATGTAATAAAGATCCAAAATGCATCCAAACCATTCTTGTAAGTCAAATGTCCTAACCTTATTACAATTCAAACCAGCACATGAGCACAATTTAATAAAAGTCACAATATTACAACACACCAGCTTTTACGTGTTTTGGGCCTCACTGGCCCATCATCTGCAACTGTTTTGCAGAAATGTGTGCTCCCTGATGATGCAAAAAACATGTACGAGATGGTGTGTTGTAATATTGTGACTTTAATATAGTTGTGTGCATTTGTTGGTTTAAATTGTAATAACTTAATTGTAATGCACAGAATGGGGAATGTCAGGGTCTTAACCTTACCTGTGTTTACCATGCTTAACACCAAAATTTCAACTCCCATAAATGTAACCTACCCCACAGCCCCATTAATAAACAATACAACTGAACCAAGTATATAAAAAAACAAAGTGTATAATATGGTGCTTTTATAACAGAAAAGAGAAAAGGGCCCAACAGAAATTAGTGGAGTGAAAGCAATCCTGGACTATAACTAAATCACAACCTTCACTGTGTTTGAGTATTCTATGGGGTACTTATTATTTCAACAAGCATCATTACAACCCAAACATATTTGGAGGTATGAGGTAACATACAACAAATTCGATGTTATGGCGAAAAACACCTGTAATTAATGCAAAACAAAAGCTGTAAAAAGTTAAAATGTTACAATAATCTTAACTTGGTCGATGATTGGAATTAACAACTGTCAAGCAATGACTTTTGCAATGTCTACTGAAGACTTTTCAATCTAATAAAATAATTTCCACTACACTCTTTCACGTAATATTATTACGATTTTGCAAACAAATTCCCGAAATTATGTACAACATGCGTAACGTATCTATACCAAAATCTGCTTATATGACAGTGTGACTATTGATCGTCTTCAATCCGATTTTATTCTTATGACGTGTTTTATGTCTTATGCCAATGCGCTCTAAGGATTTATGAAAGTGAAATCTCGTATGTATGGATGTGTGTGTGTGTGTGTGTGTAAACGTATGCAGAATCCTTTTGTTATTAATCTGCAAATCAATGTAGTACTTACAGGGACCCTGTCGGGGTATTTTCTTCTGATTTTTTCTCCCTCGGCCTTCCTCTTTTCAAATGGATGTTCTTCCTTGTATTGGAATTTCATGCTTTTAAGCGCATACACTATTTGATGGCTACAATTAAGAATGCTTGCGTTGGTTATTTGTACGTATTGACAACACGCAAACCTCTGACGATTATGATGAAACAACGGACTATCAGATGCTTTTTCCCACTCTACTGGGATATAGTTCGAAATGCAGCTAACTCGATATACGTGACTTATTTGAATTCAACAAAACCGTGGCCACAAATTATACCACAGTACAATTACATTTTTGTAATGATGTTAATTTGTTGCATACACGGCAAAGTTCTTTTCTACGAAACGTGTGATGTATTCATCCACACATACGTCAGCAATCACATGATGGGATGGTGGGGGCGATGGGAGACATGAAAAACCAAGGTTGGAAGATAATGTTGTCAGCTGTTATATAAATTTTTCAACTTGAAAATTTCAGCTTACTTTGCGCAATAATTTTCAATAAATAACAAGGGTGTACGAAATAGTGAGTTTCAGATAAGACCATGTGCCTGTAATACGGCATGTATTCTTTTTGGAGTAAACTTATATAAGGTCTGAATAGTCACTAGCGGAATATTGTAGTACTGTTCATGAAGAACATCTTCTAGTTGCCTGAGAGATGATTCAGGAGGGAATCAGCTTCTCACCCTTCTAAAACTGATCACAGGGGCTCGATGATATTTAAGTTTGGTGATTGTGTTGGCCAGGGAATATGTTGAAGTGTATCGTCACGCACCTCAAACCAAGACTGAACACTTCTGGCTGTGTTTATGGGCGAATTTTCATCTTGAAAAATTGCATCATTGGTAGGAAACAGCATCTGGACTGCAGATGCACCTGGTTACCAAAAATGTCCACATAGCTACTGGCAGTAATTGGACCATTCCAAGTAATAACAGGACTGGCAGAATACCACGATACTGCTGCCCAGATCATTACAGGCCACCTCCATGTTTCACAATTGGAACTGGCAGTCAGGATTATAGGCTTCCTTGGGCGTTCTCCAGATGTAAACCCGACCTGATGTTGGGAACAGCGTGAAAGACTACTTTCTCATCTGACCATATTACATATTTCCAATAATTAGACATCCGGGCTTTATGACCACCATACCATTTTTTGCCTTTTAGTGTTATTTTCAGTAATCAAAGGATTAGCAATTGCAGCTCTATCATGGATTGGATTTGTGAGGCTGTTGTCAGATTGTTTTTTTTTTGGAAACGGTCTTCAAGACAAATATTGAATACTGCTGTCACCTTTGCCGCAGTACTATAATTTTTAGACAGTCCTGTCAATATACAGTGCTCCCTTCCACTTAGTTTTGGTTTTCAGCCACTATTCTACTTAAATGATGATATCTTTCCATGGTATGTGTATGCTATTATAACCTTGGAAACTGCTTCTGGGTGCACCTAATAAAGTAGCCATTTTGTTTACAGATGTTCCAGCTAAATATGCACCAATGTGCTAAATGTCCTCTCTGAAAATCTGACATCTCCCATTTTGCAGTACTTTCATACAAACTGTTACTAAACACAATCTGTAATGCACTGGCAGTAGCGCAACACAGCGTAAACAAACAAAAGAATAATGAAAGATACTTGCAACTAACATTCTTTCAGTGCAGCCAACACACAACAGTTGTACTCCTATATTTCTAGTGTTTCCATTATTTTGTCCATCCCCCTTCGTCTAGTGATCGGAGCATAATGGGAGTGTATCACTTGAAAACTGAGATTTGATGTGTTCCATGTTATGACCCTGTATAGTAAGTTACAAGAGAGAAGCAGTAACACACCAGATCTGCACACTTCTGGGACATTATGCAGTATGCAGTGGTAATTCCATACTAACATTCCGGGGCAGCCTTTCAGTCCCCTCTTCAAAGAGTCAAGAATACCATGCATCTCATCTACATCATGATGGAAGCCTAAAATGACAGTAGCAACACATGTTACAACCCTCCACAATGTTGTGTGTTACCTGTTTTGTACAATTAACCCACTAGCAACAGTATTTCACAATCAGTGGACTTCATAAAGTGTAGTCATTACAGCTCTGTGTACCAGTTGGGCTGTCACACACACACACACACACACACACACACACACAGAAAATATGTTAAGCTGTTTCATCCTTTTCCTGATTCCTTTTTCAGGGGGACTCCTAGGCTACTATTCTTTAGGCTGTTTTTTAGTGTTCTTAAAGATGACTGTGTCCCACAAGGAGTCCTATCAATGGTTCCAAGCAGTGTCTATTTTGCTCTAATAGTTTAGAACACACTGCCTCCATCTTCAGGGCAGAAGTCAGCCCAAGAAAGTGTTGACCTAGCATTCAGAAAATTAAATTAAAATATAAATTTACAGTATTTTACAAGAATTCATATTGCTATCTCAGGCAAAACCAACAAGCAATTTAAGTATAGGTACGGACAAGAGATGCGTAACCACAAATTGCAGTTTGCTATGTTCACGTATCTCAAATGGACATTACACTATGACCACAGGAAAGTCCAATGGATCAACCTCTCCCCATGTTCCTTTGTCTTCACAGAAATGTTGTGACATCCTTTGCTATGGACAAGAGCTTTGGGTGGCTGACAGGGGGTACAATGAAATACATTGGCAGGCAGACTGGGAAGCCTAAAATGCTATTGTGCATACCATACACTGAATTCCTTCTAATGGCCTCAGAACAGTGAAATAACTCCAATGAAAATGGACCCATTTTTGTTTCAAACACATACAAGGTAAAAAGAAAGAGAAAGCAGCCAACTGCACAATCACATGGAAAGATCATTTATTAAACAATATGTAAGTGGCATTTACAGAATTTGTTGCGTCTTCCAGATGAACAGATGCGACTACTCATTTTCCTCTTCTTCTTCATCTTCCTGGCTATTGATCTGTAACAAACAAACAAACAAACAAAAAATTAACATTACATACATGCAGATTTTGGAACAGGTAATCTTATCTGGGGCCTGCAGAGGTAAAAAAAAAACTGAAGTAACACGGGCTTAGAACCTCCCAGAATATGTACCTTCTCTGGAATGATTACACAAAAAAGTTGAGATAAATATATTTTATTTCAGTGCTGTGCTGTACTGTGTGATGAATGCATTAAACTGTACAGCCTTCATAAAATAATCACAGCTGCACATTCCATAATGTAAAAACCTGGTACTTGGAATTTTCTTAACTCCAACACTGGAAGTGATGTAATTTCAATCACTCATAACTTCCTGGTATTTGTAAATGGCTCTTCTCTGTTTCCCTTTAATTACAATCATTTATATCTTATAACTATTAAGCAGACATCACTGTCTGCCCAGTATGAAGAAAAACGTGGATCTATGTTAGCAACACATCAGAGTCGTGCAGCAAGTTTCCCCTGTAAAAGAAGACATGGGTAGGCCTGACAGGAGAGGTGAACAATACCAGCAGGTATTGGCAGTTAAGTTTTCTTTTCCCTCCGTGTGTTGTATTTACAATACCAATTTAAACTGTGCATTTTATTTTAACACACACGAGTTGACAGTTCACTGTTTAACTTCGATTACGATGGACTTCTTGTAATAAGTCATATTTTTATGAAATGGACAGACAGCCTCACATAACCAAATTTTTCAGAAAAATGGTGCCAACACTTTTCTGCTTCACGGACTTGGTCATATGTTGGTTACTAACTGTTAATTTGGGCAAGAGACCAGACTGTGAGAACTTATATAAATCTATTCCTGAGAAATGCGCTTTGTCAGCAACACTTCATTTACAAAAGTGTAACACTCTGTGAAGTGGCTGTACATGTTTTTCAATATGTTGTGCCATAGCTCCAGCTTAGGTTGCATGTACATGCACACTCACAGCGTTCCGTATGACATGCCACACCTCCATCTGTGGCAACACTAGCACAAAGTAATCGAAACACACACTTGGTCAACATTAACATATGCCAGAAAGTGAGTGTCGCTTCTTACCTGGAAGTACCTCAGCTCATACGTGTCCTTCCCACTTGCCACCACTCGCAGCCAATCTCGCAAGTTGTTTTTCTTTAAATATTTCTTTGTAAGATACTTCAGATACCTGCACAAAATAATGTTCATTGAATTTCTTTATAACGAAACTTCACAGTCAAGGGCTGACATCATGAGAGAACACACACAAATCTCATTATGGTGAAGCTGCAAGTTGTCAGTACCTGGCACCAAGATTGAATGCCTACAAAATGTATGGATATATACAGGCAGTACCAATGATCCAGTATCAAAGTGCACAGGAGAAATTTTAGCATTGTATTTATTGTGTTAGATGGTGTATGAATGCAGGCTTCTGCCACAGTGTGAATGAGATCTTTGCTCTTCTGGATGTTATGCAATGTTGACTGTTAGTTACTGATGTTTTGGGGCAACCTATTGGTCCCATCAAGGGTCAAGAAGAAAGACTACTTTGCCCCTTGAAGATGGGACTGGTTGTCCCAAAATGCTAGTAATTATCCACCACTCAATGCTGTGTATCATCACAGAAGAGCATAGATCTTAGATGATTTTTTAACCTGCAAAACCATCATCACCTTCAACTCCTTGACCCTGACAAAAATGGCACTACAATCCTTCAAGACGGTGGTTAACTATTTACCACCTGTCATGGTATAACAACCCAGAAGTCTTTGAATCTTGTGTATTTAATTTTAGTTTCTAAAGGCTGAAAAAATAACTTCATGACAGATGTGAGGCTGTGAAACTTTGGCTAACATCTACACCAACTTCACTTGTATGACAACCATGTATTAAAAAAAAAAAACACATCAACAGCTTGAAAGGAGTAGAAAAAGGTAACACAAAACTACAAAAATGAAACACCTTCAGTTATTTGTTATGATCTGCAGAATTTAACACATGGTTCCAAGCCCACTTTCAAATTTATATTACAAAAATATACACATAAAATAAAATTAAATAGCCATAATTTTACAGAACGCTCTGTAGAAAGAAAACCCACTGTGTGATGACGGTGGAACAAATCTGTATCTGGCACAGCTAGGATCAATACAGCTATTGTTTTAACTTTAAAACTCAGGAAGGTAAAGGTAAAGCAATCCCATTACAGGCCTGGACAGACCCTGGGGGTTCCAGGAGTTTGAGGCTCCCAGATTTCATGACAATCGGCACATGAAGGTGGTAAGGTTGTCACCCCTACGCACCGGCCGTCTTTACCCCCAAGAAATATTTCTGATACTCATTTCTGTTAGAGGCTGAATCAACCCCAGGGCCATAGTGCGGCCGGAAGGATTGTGTCAATGGAAAATTCCAGTGACACCATTGAGAATCGAACCCATGACCTTCCGACCTTAGTGTAGTGCCTCAACCAACTGCGCTACCGCGTGCTCTCAGGAAAACATGTTAAAAACAAATCTCAGAATCAATAACTTCATATTGTGGTGTGAGTCTTTTGTCCTGCAGAATACACCTGTAATGCCATTGGCTGTTACAATTTTATAATGAAAAATAAAATAAATGAAGTACTCAGAGTACACAGCCTGGTAAAGGAAGCAATGCAGTGTGTCTGAAGAGGAGTTTGGTTCAGTGAAGTAGTCCTCTATTATTTGTAAGCAACATTGCTGTAATTAAGAAGTATTAAGCAGCACAACGTCCTATCAGTAATGCTTCAAATGATACATCAGAATTTCTGCAACTTTCAAGTATGTCAAAAAATGGGCAATCCAATGCCCATAATATTTCTTCAGTTACCTTTTTGAGAAGGGAATGTCAGAATTAACAGACAGTTTCATCTTGTTGCGCTCCAGACTCACCACGTTGCCAAAGTTATTTGTCTTTCCATTCACCTTTATGCGCTCTTGGAGGTACTTCTCCTAATAACAAAAACAATGGAAGACATTACAATTTATAGATTACATATTCTATAATGTTTTGGCATCAGTCACTTGGTCTTCTGTAGCTTATCCACTAATCTTTGTACTATCACTTAGTGTGGTGAGAACTGTGTAAGATGTGGTATAATAAGAATGCAAATACATAGGCTTGTGTCACAATAACACTTGCATATTCAGTAATAAATATTAATTTTACTAGACATAGCAGCAAGTGTGCTATATTATTATACTCGTACATCAGTGCAGATTTAATAATTTTCATTTGTTGGTCTTTGTCACTAGCAAACAGAGACACTAGGAAAGCAGTGTGATAGAATCCAGTGTTTGACAAAAAGAGATGTTAAATGGTCACTATACAACAGAGACAGTAATTCCTGTTTGAGATTTATTTACAGTTCCTAAATATGATGCAAGACAGTCCAATGCAGCTAACTCTATGAATTCATATTCAGGTATTATTTACACTTACTGAATCGACGTGTAAGATTACTCGTTATGGAAGAGACACAAGTACGGTTGTTTGTCAACCAAACCAACTCTCCCCACTCTTATATACAAACCATTCTACCTTGCCTAAAGCAAATGACCACTTTTGCCATACCATAAACTTGTACCATGATAACTATAAATACACAGCCAACTTAAAGATAAAATAAATTGTCATTTTAATTCTTTCTGATTTCCACAGTAATAAAACTCTCACTGGAAACACGTCTGACCCATACATGATTCTTACACAATTACATTAGCATAAGAACTACCATCAGACTGCAGTAAGACTTACAAAACTGGCAACATCCATAATATTATCCTCAACCGGATGTGTGCAGTCGACTGTAAACTTTAGGGAGATTTTTTTCTTCTTTTGGCCCTTAGCCTTTATATGCTGCTGCTTCTTAGGTTTCTTGGCAACTGCAGGCTAAAATATAGCATTGAAAATTAAAACACAAATTACTTAACCCATTAGGAATATAATCATATATATTTATATTGTGGTTTGATTCGGGGCAGGGGCAAAAGTGTGTGTTATCCACAGTGTCCAGACCATCAACAAGGAACACCGAGCCCCCTGTTTAATGGCTCATGAGGCTCTTGCCCCAAGAGTAAGCTGACCGGGGTGTAAAGCTGACCACTCAAGTCCACCAGCAAGGAGAAAATCCCTGTTAAAAAGATTCATGGCAAATGACGAGCTACTGCTAGTCCCTCCCACCAATAGCATTCCTCTAGTCTACCCCAAGCATAGACTTTCTTCTGCTCAGTGGACAGAAGGCACAACATTAAACAAGTGCGGAACAGTACCTTCAGTCCTTCATATACCTTCATCACAAATACAGGGAATTCACTTTTCTCTATTAAGCTTTCATCGTACAGTTGGTAGCAATGCTTTTTAGAATGACTAAGGATCTATAACAATTACGTCCATCACGACAATAGGAACCCTAATACACATTATTATATTATATTAAAATCTGTAATCTATATGATAATATGTTTTCACAGTACACAGCAATAATATAATTTAAAGCAAGTAACAAAAACTGGCAAAACAGAAGTTCTTTAAACTGAATTTAAAATAACCATCAATTCACAACTAAAATACATCACAACATTACACATTTTCTGAGCAACTATATTACATACACTCAATCCAATACCAACTTGTGCACTATGTTATAATGCATTGTTGGTTAGTTGACCTATTAAGTAAGACCAACACATTTCGGAGTATTAACCAACAATAAATAATACAGTGCAACAAGGTGGTATTACATTTTGTGAATCATTACAATATGTTTTTGCTGACTTGGTCATCTCAAGCAATACAAAAAATATACAAAATATTTGGAAGGTACAGCAAGTTTGTACTTTATAGGTTAAGAGCTTTTAATGGTGAATCTGGGAATTTAAATCAAGATACAATGAATATAATGGTAAAGGGCAGGGAAATTGCAAATAACAGTTACATGACATGCAAATATTCTCACAGATTTTGAAGAATTCATGGATTTATATTAGTGACATGAATTTGATCAATTTTTGAAGATACAAAATCTGAAATCAAAGTAATAACTTCAATTATCAATTCAGAGAGGGAGATATACAAATTCTTATAGTTCTTATGCTAAGGACAAAAGTATAAAGAGAACTTACATGTTCTGGTTCACATATATGTGAAAGGAAGTACAGCAGGGCAAGCACCGCAGTGACCCTTGCACCTCAACTGTTTCTTTTGTGTAACCCACTGCTTAAGCATTCAGCAGCCCCACACTTTCACCAAAGTGCAGTACCTTCCTGATGGATGTCGCCAATGGCACCCAATTTCAAGAAATGAATGCCCAGGTGCCTAAATTTCCAAATACTGCCAGTGCCTCACAGTCACAGAACAAGATGTGAAGCTGCTTCAGATACTTGTTTGCATCTATTGGACCCAGGTCTACCAGTCCCAGTTTAGATAAATGTCCTTTTAAATGACATTTTTCTACACTCAGGAAAATAATAACTAAAAACCATGGAACTGCACTACATAATCTTCTAGAATTAAAATTATAAACCATAATTAAATTACTGCATACAAAACGACCTTAAAGTCATACCAGAATACATAACAAACTTCAAAATTACGTAAATAACATGTATCCTTACAAATTTTTGTCCTTTATGTGAAATATGACATTTCTTCTTATAAACCTTAATGTTGTCATTAACCTCGTATTTTGTATATTGGTTGTATTGCTTGAAGATGCCCAGTTCGGCCGAAATATGTACTAATGAATAATACATAGTGACTACAAACTTTAGTCGTGAGCTTACAGTTATTTCGAATTTAGTTGATATATTATCACAACAGGCTGCTTAGATGTTTCGTTTCACGATGCACACAGGAACACTATGAAAGCCATTAGAAATTAATTTTTTATATCACATATTATTATTAAGTACACATGTCCCCTCTTTTACTTATTACTAAATATGAACACCCATTCAGTAATGCACTTACTGCAGGCATATTTCCGGCTGTATAACGTATCTTCTCTCCGAAGAATTACAACATGGAGGAAACGGAAATGCTGCCACTATTCTGCATGAAGCAAACCACGTGGTACAGCTCATCGATGGCATTTTACAATGCTCTTTGGTTACCAGTGGATATATCAGTATTGAATCGCACATTCAGTTCCATAGCAAAGATGAACTCCTACCGGTGATCGAATCACATGGATCTCGAATGCTGTAGTACGGAAACATGCACTTGATATTCTGTTGTTACTTCATATTGAGTCGAGGTGGCCACCAGCAACATTTCAGTCACACAATTTCATTTACTGATATAGACGCGATTCTATGGCGTCGGAGTTCGATATTTACAATTACACGCGTCTTCTTTCATTTGCAGTGTTGGCAAAGTTATCACTCATTGGTTATGTGTGCGTGGACGTCGCCGGGAAAAAAAAAAACATGTGCCTTTGATGCTGCAGTTAATGCCAATGACCAACTCGCCTAGATTAGGCAGGAAATATTTTAACACGGTAAGAAATGCGCTTACGGCCCACACTCTGGAATGTAGAGAGAGAGAGAGAGAGAGAGAGAGAGACGGAGAGGTATTCACATAATCTCACCCCAACCAAACCCCCCCCCCCCAATGTAACCAGACCTTCACCAAAACGGGTTTCAAATGTACAAGGGGGCTATGTCACCATGTGCAGATACATGCCCAGTAGCCTACCTAAAACAGAAATGAAAATACCAATCCGTGCGCACACCGTGCAGCGTTTGATAATTACAGAGCCACAATTTAATTTTTACTGCCGAAATTCCCCACATTTGTGGCTGGCGCACATGTCCGTCCCATGCGACATCGGTGCTTAACGTGTTGTCACGGGAACCCGAACGCGACAGGCCCTCGTGCAGTGGGGTGAGATTAAACCGGGTTTTCGAGGCACTGAATAAGAATGACGATTGGGTTAATTTGCTTGAGGATGCAGCAACATTATGTGATCCTAGTAATGTGCATTTGGTTTCCTACCGCAAGATTTCTAAAGCATCCAAGAAACCCCTTACTTTCTCAGTAAGGTCTGTTTCATGCAGTTAGGTGTATTCATCCCACAACTTTCCTTTTTTCTCTCTCTCTCTCAGGTTTAATTGCAACACCTACACATAATAATCGATTACATTCAATTGACTTATAACTTGAGTATACGAACAGCTCTGTCATGATACTTGGGTTTCAAAACGTGTTGGGGGTTATAATAAATAAATGTTAATAATTTGTGCATTTGTTGGTTACAAATAACGGGGGGGGGGGGGGGGGGCCAAAAAACCAAACAAATGCAAACAATTCTGAACCAACTTCTGCAACTCTCAGCATCTGGATTTGGGGTTCTCATGGAGACAAGTACAAAGAATACCTCCAAAGCAACAGGCCTGACTACATAGCATCACATCCAAGAGATGACCTGTTCGGTCGACAAACCTAACCACTGCAGCCCTTCAGAGCACTACCACCATATCCGCACAGAATGGCTTCCGAGGCATGGGCATTACAAAGTAATGTTTCTGTGCACTGTACGCAAGAGCACAAGACCTGTGGTTAAAAAGTGGGGAAGATGGGGTGTGTTCGGTGTTTATGTAGTGCATTCCTCTCCATTTATTTGGCAGGTTCCATAACATTTTGAAAGAACATGCTATAATCTGCAGGACTAAAGCGGAGTTAGGTAATTACAGCTCATTGCTGTATTCAACGTTTGGCAAAAACAAGAGCTAAAGCTATGTACAGTGCTTGTTTCTGCATGTGTGGGATGGCAGGTACTTTCCCCACAATCTGGCCACACATTAAATTAAATTATAAATTAGGTGTACTCATTATTTTCATCTTTTAGGCACACTCCACAAAAAATGAATGTAGCTTCATGTGCACCCCAATTACAAAAGTCATATGAGAAAAGAAAACAAACTCTGGAATACCTATGCTGAAGAATATTATGTAGATCTAGAACAATATATACCAAACTGGCTCAGATCTGCATACAATAGTACCTTTTGGTAGAACTGTCTGCACAAGATCCAGCTAGTCTAAAAATCATATATTGTTGACATCGATGGCAAACAGCAGTCACTTTTCACCCTTCAATGCTGTCTAGTGTGGTTAGGACTCAGCTCATTTTTAGTGTCCTCCATCCCCATAAATGAGTACATTTAAATGTCTTGCAGCCACCAAGCCTGCAATATTCACTGAAAATGAAAATCAGGTACAGTTAGAAGTTAAATCTGGTAAAATGTTTGATTTCATCATTATTTATAGGCTTTTATGCTGTATTTTACAAAATTGTAACTTACTTTACAGTAATATATGAAACAATACAAGTTATCTGTACAAATATGTAAGTGGAACATACAACCCTTCCATCTTCATGTGGATGTGACGTTTCATCGAGGTTACTTGTGGTGCTACGGCACCAGCAGTGTGTGTTAACTACCAAACCTTCCCCAGTACAACACTCTGTCCCCTGTTCTCTGGGGCATTTACTGCAATAGAATCAACCTCACTTTAAATGCCAACCAGCCAACAGATTTCAAAGTACTTTCATATTCATGATGAAAGTTCAATCTGTTCTATTTTGCTGTCTGCACCAACAAAATCAACATAATTTTTGCCATGTGAATTAATTATAAGTACCCTGTGCCTCACATCATTTGAACTTCCTGAATTTAATCTAATAACATTTGTGGAAACCAACAAAAATGACAAATTTGAGCATCTGCTATGTTGCCACTGATGAACACAGGAAATCTACGAAGTATGATGTGCAAGTGGCTTCCTGTTGTATAATATTCATCGCAGGTTGCAAAGAAAAGCTGAGCAACTAGATACAGAAAGCATGCCAGAAGATATCACAATAATGGAGCTGTCTTCTGAATTAACTGTTTTTTACAACTAACATACTGTTAAAACATGTCACATGACATATAATGCACTAGCTTTATTTTCTTATCATCAGTAAATATTCTAACTCTCATTAAGGAACAAAAATCAGAATGTGATTATCAGAAAACACAACTTACAGCCGCATTCTGACACAGAAGACTGGTTCCAACAGAGTCCCTGCACTGGGCACATATGACACCATGCAGCAGCCACATGATTTTACTTCATTAGTGGAACTGTACCCAAGGGATTTTTCTGCAGTGAACGCCTCAATGCTTTCATACACACAAGACACGTCGTCATGCTTGAAAACATGCAAATTAATCAACATGAGAGATTTGAGATTCTGAAAGCAGTGTAGCTGAAGATTCAGGTCTTCAGGGATATAACTCTGTGTCAATGGACATGTACTTCCCCATGTTTCAAAGTACTATACGGCCTTCATCTTCAGGGTCATGACAGTTTGACCCTGAAGAGCAAGGCACTGCAGACCTTCAACGCATCATCCAGTGACACAGCATCACATCCCACAGGACTTATAGGGTGTTCATCTTCAGTCAGCATGACCTGAAGAACTATAA
>Ga0268261_10001727_pt1 | contig 15291 bp, 9 predicted proteins | sample TergutNc150P1_FD_190353 | JGI IMG/M metagenome (GOLD analysis project Ga0268261, IMG submission 190353) | Nasutitermes corniger P1 segment gut microbial community from laboratory colony in Florida, USA - Nc150 P1 (SPAdes) (version 2) | ecosystem: Host-associated > Arthropoda: Insects > Digestive... | reverse complement strand
CCCCCACGTACAAAAACCTGTACGCAGCAGAGAGGTTCGGCCGTCAGTACAGCATTGCTGTGTGTCACCGTACTGGCACCCAGATTTTGGACATAAGGCTTAGATATATAGATAATTTGTGCAGCCCTGCATTACAGGCCACTATAGTGTCTGACAGCAGCATTGTCACAGACCGAGGGAGCTGTGAGGAACGACGGGAACTGCGAGATTTGCGTCCTTGACCGGATATTATTCAGTCACTCCACACACACACACACATTAAGACCAACAAACTCACTAATGTTAAAATTACATTTCTACACACAATTTGTTATAACACCGACATGTTTTGACATCTTGATCATATTCAGGGAGATAATTAGCATCAGTACAGCATACATAATAATACAGATGGATTATTAAGTACATTCAAAATTTGTCAATGAAATGTCTGTAGACGTTACAAAATTCGCCGTAGCAGTGCAGAAATGTGCTGTGATGTGGAGGCTGCAGTGTTACAGATTTTTACAATAGACGAAGACAACTTGGAAGACCTTGAAAGAGACAAATAGACAAGGCAGAGACAGGTCTATCAAGGCCTAACTGGTGACGGATGGTCATGTTTTGTATCAGTAGAATGTCAGTTTTGTGTTTCGGTAGCCAACACGCGACTTAATGGATGTTAAGTAATTCCCTGAAGATGATCCACATAGATCGAAACATGCAGGAGTTACGACAAATTGTGTTTAAAAGTATAATATTAGCGTTAGTGCGTTTGTTGGTTTTACTGTGTGAACTGTTTGTTAATATTAATGTTATTTTTAATATAACGTTAATGTTAAATGTTAATACAATGTTAATGTTAAATGTTAATATAATGTTAATGTTAATATAACGTTAATGTTAAATGTTAATATAATGTTAATGTTAATGTTAATACAATATTAATGTAATGTTAATGTTAATATAATGTTAATATAACGTTAATGTTAATGTTAATATAATGTTAATGTTAATGTAATGTTAATGTTAATATAACGTTAATGTTAAATGTTAATGTTAATATAATGTTAATGTTAATACAATGTTAATGTAATGTTATTGTTAATGTTAATGTTAATGCACGGGCATGAATAACTTTAAAATTATTCAATCAAATGAGGGAGCATAAAGCAAGACGGAGCGTGGTACTGCGAAAAAAAGGCGAAAGCTTACAAAAAATGCAGTCTGAAATCTGGAAGGCGTAAGAACTGTTGGTAGAACAAAAGTAACAAAGGATTTTACAGAAATTCAGTGTTAAGGTGTGAACTGGACTCATGGCAAAAGCGCGGATAGCTCAGTTGGTATAGTGACTCGCCACACACACACTGGACTACCCGATGTTCCAACCGCTGCAGAGGTATGAGATTTTTCTTCCTCCCGAAACGTCCAGATCAGGTGCGGGGTCCAACCTACCTCCTGTTCAAAGGACCTGAGTTCCTTCCCGTTCGGTAAAGTGGCCGGGGCGTAAAGTTAGCCACTTGCGTCGATCTAGGGCCGAGGCTAAGAATGAGTAGAGCTGCACCTCTAACCCCCACCCTTCATGTCATAATAACTTTACTCTTATAATTTAACTGCACTGAATCCAGCCGATAGACTGACTGCCTTTCGTAACGGCTGCAATATGGATTTCGGCCTTCATGAACGGTTGGGAATTTCTTGAGAATGAGCGCAACCTATCGGCGTTTCAAGACGGATTCTGCTGCATGCAGCTGGTTTAGTGTCGGCCGACCACACGACATTTATTTTAAGAACAATTTCGTGTGTCTGCAGGCAAGAATCCCAGAGCACGCAAGATATCGAGACTAAGCAAACGCTAACAGACGTTTCGGCTCTTCTCACGTCATTATGACGTAGTTAACAGTGAAAATGGTATACGGTCCTGTTAAAGGTAAAGGTAAGGTTGTCCCTGCAGAGGCCATAAGGGCGTATGGAGCAGTGGAGGTACAGCGCCACTAATAATGTATTTATTTTTATAGACTTATGATCTCCATAATTTTATCTGTATTTTGTGCATTTATTTCCTTGAATTTTATACATGTACGTCATTAATTTATATGACATACTAGCGGGGGTACCCGGCGTTGCCGGGATGAGAAATTGCGAAAGCAGATACAGTGATACCTCGGCTAACGAAGATAATTCGTTCCGGAATCACATTCGTTAGCCGAAATCTTCGTTAGCCGAAGCAGCTCATGTTATCAGGCGTCTCACTTCTCGCTGTCTCGAACGTAAACAACCCAGTCGGGTTGGTGTGTCTCCCCTATGTGATGTGGTCAGCTCATTTCTTTGTCACACACATACAGACGGAAAAGATAAGCTCCTGGAATGGCCCGACCGTTCATGTTTGCTGCTTTATGTTAGCGTGCGCATCCACTAAAACATTCTTTAGCCGAATCCATATTCGTTAGCCGAGTCCGAAAAACAGCGAAAAAAAATCTTCGTTAGCCGAAAAATTCGTTAAGCAGGGTCACTCGTTAGCCGAGGTATCACTGTATTTGAAATCGCATGGAGGGACAAATGTTGGATAGGTTAGACGTTATTTGTATAATTGTAATTCCTTAGTCACTTCCTTCCCGTCTGATGAGGTTCCGGATTGTAGACACATGGATCCCGTTCACGTCCCAGCGTATCGTACGCATTACCGACAGTGCAACACACTTGGAGTACGAACGCGCAACTGTCGTCTGCAAGAACGTGATTTCCTGTAGGTCACAGAAACAGGAGCTAGAATGAGGGATACAATGCTGTGGCGTGTGGCCCCGTCGCCCGGTTGAACGTAATATCCGTGACGTGACGCGAACTCCTGCCGGAATGAGGGATACGACGCTGTGGCGGATGACTCTGTCGTCTGCTACGACGTAATTTCCGCGACGTTAGAGGAACTCCCGCTAGAATCACGGATATAAGGCTGCCGCGGATGATCTGTAACTCCGCCGTCTGCGACGTCATGTCGGTGACATCACACAAACACCAGCTAGAATCACGGATATAACGGTATCGCAGAAAACGGTCGCGCCGGCAGCCATCTTGTGCCCATGATTCTGCAGTGGCCCCCAAAGAAAAAAGGCCCAAAAGGTCGAAAAGGTCAAGAATTTCGGGTCCATACATACCGTACGGTCTCTTCCAGACCAAGGGGGAGATGTGTGCAAAGTTTGGTTCAGAAATGTGAATTTGTATAAGTTCCATACATGCAAACAAACAAACAAACATTCATCTTTATATATAAGATATTGTAAAGCAATGAGCTGTCAAACCTATATGGAAGGATGAGTTTCACTGGACGGCTCATGACAAAGAAAGTTCTGATGATGTCCTGTTAAAAACAAGTCGAAACTACTAACTTGGATAGCTTCTATACGTGTTGTGTAACGCTAAATAAGACAAAACGGCGATGAATCAGCTTAAGACTGTGACACTGAGTGGTCTTTAACGACGCTGCCAGTTGCTAAGCTTAGTGAACTCGATGACCGATAAATGAATGGGTACGGAATATTGGTGGAATGATACAGAGAGGGGACAACAGAACTACTGGGAGAAAAGCCTGTTCCAGTGCCACTTCTTCCACCACAAATCTCACATTTACTGTCGTGAGCCATGACACAGCTGGCACCAGATGGAGGTGAGTGCTGAGCTTCACACTCCGGCCGCTTTACTCGGTGCCCCTGAATATGAGGCAGGGTGGGCCCCAGAGACAATTCGGACACAGAAATATGTAAAGAAATATGTTTTGCTCATCCCGGGAATCGAACTACGATTCCCCGGTCTTCAGTCCGCAGCCTTTTCACTACACCGGCTTAATATGGGCCGGTACTGCATTAGAGAATATCGGATCTGTTGGAGTCTGGTTCTGGAAGAAACACTTGCCCTGACGACATTGTGCCAGCCTCGATACGACGGAAAAAAAATTCCTCGAATAAAATTTCGGTACTGCATATCGGGCCTATCACTGTCTGCGCAAATTTTGGCCAGTTCGATAAACAGACATAGTAGACGTAAGAAACGGTTCGAACAATCAAGACTTCGCGGTAAGCAGTAGACAGGCCATCCTGTTAACGTGCCGAAACGTCGAAACTGTAATGACGACTTGTACAGGCGGTGTGGGAGACGTCAGGTGCCTACAGTCATCGTGGTGCACTGTGAAACCACACGGCGTCACATACCGAAAGACCACGAGCTTGATGAGTGCCTGTGGTACTGTCTTGTTCAGTGACGTCTCTGAATGACAACACCCCTGTGATTCCAACATTACGCTTTTCGATCACATTAGCGCAAAAGGCAGAGGAACGTCTAAAAAGCGTCTCGTGTAATTAGCAACAGACTGAAGACGTTCCGCGTAAGCTGCCGTAGCTCTGCGTCTATCCGTTGCGTGCCTCAGCGCCTGCGCAGTAGCGTTCATACATCACGTGACGAAATGCCGTTCGTCAACTTCAAGCACATCAGTCCAGAAGACTATGCAGGGAGACGTTAGGAAAAATGTTTTGTTCGCGGTGGTTCGCGTACCGTCCACACATACTGTACCGCGAACACTGCTGTAGCCTGTAATGTTAACTGCGTGCAATGTCTGACATGCTGCACGTCAACCAACAAATGTACTCGATACAGTACCATAAAACACAATTCACGGTAAGACGCAACTCCTAGTGTCACAGCGTGCTGGGCTGCTGATTTTCAACTTTGTGTGTTCTAAATTTCAATATGTGAATATTTCAGTATTTTAATATTCTGATGATGATGGTGATGATGATGATGATGATAATAGTGAGGGTGATCAGTACCTGGACTGGCGAGTTGGACTGGTGATCTTTGTTTTGGTAGACTGCCTGAAGATGACACTTCGGTGTCGAAACATGTAGTACTGTATACCTACCATGAATTGTATTTACGACACGCATTTTCTTCTAATTTATCGGGTGCATTTGTGGTACTGAACAGATAATCGTTAGTGTATGTGAACTATCTTTTGAACTGTGTAAAGGGTGTAGCGACTCGGTACAGAGTGGACGGTACGGGGATCGAATCCCGGTGAGGGCGAGATATTTTGCAACCGTCCAGACTGGCACTGCAGCCCACCCAACCTCCTATGCAATGGGTACCGGGTCTTTCCTGGGCATAAAGCAGCCGGGGCATGGCGTTGGACACCCACTTCCATCTAGCGCCGAGGTTAAAGAAGGAGTAGAGCTACACCTGTACTCCCTCTCTGGGCTTTCGTGGCCTGTTCTAGGGTGAAATTTACCTTTAAGAATATTGAAGATAGGCAACAGGAGAGAACAACAGTATGGAGACAACGTAATGGTTAGGAACAGCACGACGCTACAGACGGTTTGACACCGGCACGTCGCACCAACTTCTGCCTTCCTTTTGTGTCCTTCAGCTGCCACTGCACACTACACGAACCGAGCGTCAGTCCACGTAGACATATTCTACACTAACTGCAGTCAGCAGCAATGTTTAGTGTAAGTAGACACTCTACAAAAAAAGGGCGCTGGCTTACGTCTACTGACGCCGCATCTTCTTCAGTCTTAAAGCTATTCATGCCCGTGCACTAACATTTAGATTGACATTGACATTAACAAACAGTTCACACAGTAAGACCAACAACTCACTAATGTTAAAATTACACTTTTTAAACACAATTTGTCGAAACTCCGACATGTTTCGACATATCTTGATCATCTTCAGGGTGTTGGCTACCAAAATATAAACTCGACACCCTCCTGATATAAACCATTGCAAGAACCCACGACACTACAACCTCTGCACCTTTTGCACCACTTCTGTACTGCTGCAAGCGAATTTTATAACGGATAATTCATCTATGTTGTTATAGGCCTACATGCTGTAGCGATGTTCAGTAACTGAATTGTGTGCATCTTCTTCAGTATTGCGGATTATCGCAAATTTCACTCACTGTATCGACCCCGAATTTTAAGTCCGTATTAACAAAAGTCTATAACCACACAATAGGCCCATCCTGAGCGCATTATTCCAGTCCATCTATTCACCCGCTGTTTCTGCAACCCGTTCCGGCAGACTACGTCTCTTAAGGATTGCCAACCAAGCCTCTAATACACCTTTTACTTGTCATATGCTTCATACAGGCCTACCAACCTCCAATAAGACCTGGTAGACCGCCCCTCATTACGTAACGTTACAGAGTCCTGTCGTACTTGCAGCGTTGCGCGACTCTTGTCCCGATCTGTACCAGACCCTTCCAATGCTGCAACATAAGAGGCTTATGCATGTGCGGGCCGCACATTAAAATCACATCAAATATGCATATTGGCAGGTACGGAGGCTTACAGACTAAACGCTCGCGGCTGGCGGACTGGGAATGCGGTATGAGCACGGGGAGTCCCAGGGCTCTGCCGCTTTCAAATTTCTAAAAGATCAGAGCGCCCGTCTCCGCGGTTCCAATACACTCAGAAACAGCGTCGTGAAATAAACACATAGCAGAGCAAGTGGCAAGGATTTCGACTGAACTACTCCGCCTGTCGTGGTTGTCCTTTGTGACTCCAGGATATGGGGCTGACACATGACACCTGGTTAATCGTTTTAAATGTAAAAGTGTACAAGGGTTTCGTTCCTACTTCAAAGAAAACACACAGCATGCCCTTAACAAACACAAACACCTTAATCCCTCTTCATTGTGAGAAGCTATGAAGACTATGCAAGGCTACAGAGAAACAGAAAAGAGCAGTTTGCTATAAGTGATTAATTCAAAACCATGTTAAGCCTCCAGAGCACCGTGCTTTACATGGCTTGACCATACATATGTACTGATAAAAACGCGATGTTTGCTGTGAGACAGGAACAGAAATGTTCAAATTTATTCGGATGAATTTAAGGCTTTGAAAGTTCAAGATGTTTTTCAGCAGGCCTATTCATGATCCTACTTCATGTGCTGCGAAGTGTCACCGGCCTTAGGACAAAGTGTCATTCGGCCCTAGCAGGTGTGTTAGCTGCTGAAATGTTCAGCAGCCAAACAATCCTTCTGTACCGTGCAGTACAAGTTTGTTAATGTAAAGTTCCATTTCCTTCAGATATCCATCCAGTTGACCGCTCATAGACAGCAGAACTGAATGCTGCTGATTGCTTCTCTTGTTCAGCTGGTGAACTAAGGAGATCACAGCGTCAAATGTGACACTCGTCACAAAGCAGGCAACACGCGTCACACGTGACATTAGTCATAAACCAAGATCACACGCGTCACATGTGACACTCGTCACAAACAAAATCACACGCGTTAAATGTGACACTCGTCACATACCAAGATCACGTGCGTTACATGTGACACTCGTCACAAACCATGTAATATTCGTCACATGTGATAATCGTCACAAACCAAATCACACGCGTTACATGTGACAGTCGTCACAAACCAGGAAACATGCGTCACATGTGACATTAGTCATAAACCAAGATCACACGCGTCATATGTGACACTCGTCACAAACCAAATCACATGCGTTACATGTGACACTCGTCACAAACCAGGAAACATGCGTCACATGTGACATTAGTCATAAACCAAGATCACACGCGTCATATGTGACACTCGTCACAAACCAAATCACATGCGTTACACGTGACACTCGTCACAAACCAAATCACATGCGTTACACGTAACATTTGTCACAGCTCACCCCATGTTACACATAACCGACAAAGACGCAATGGCTGTACGTATGGTGTGTCACGCAGATAGAGCTGGATTATCAGAATATCGTGACATGCCATGGCGCTGCATCTTGCAGACAGCAACAGTCGCCGGTCGGAGGCACCACTTGCAGTTCAATAGCCAAGCACTGACACACTGGGCCCACTGCACAGACAGAATGCTGTTTGTCCGGCCACAGGTAGACTGTTCAGCACAGCGACGGACCCATGTTAGTCAGGTGCCGGTCTTTAATCGCGGAGACCTGGGTTCGATTCCAGGCCAGCTTAAATGGGAATCGTGGTAACCAGAGCAGCAATGGGGCACTTCCGTCTTGCACCAGGTCTGTACCATCGATGTTGTACCGTACAATTGTAGCCATTTTCAGTGTCGTTGAACTTGGCGCTGTAGCAAGGCAATGCTCCCGCTGTAACACGGTCCGAATTCAGTTGCATTTACCAGACTTTAGGATTTACCTTTGCTGATTACAGCGCTGTTCCCTCTTCACAAAAATTATTCTCCACCTGATTCCTTCGACATACCAACTTTATGTGGTGCATCTAACAACCAAGCCTTTTACTCCTCTCTGTCCTTCTCCTTACATTTTTCCACTCTATGTGCACCGTCCAGGTATCAAGCTACTCGGCCCGACAACGAACAACAGCACGGCTATCATCATGATACGAAGTTAAAACCAAAGGCTACTACTGCAGTTGTTGAGCTCCTGATGATGGGCGTGAGGACGCCCAAAACATGTTGAGCTGTAAATAAAAGCCACGATAATAAACTGGAGAAATTGTTGCATCTAGTTGGTGATTTATTTGAATTATATCAAGCTGCTATCTCTGTCGCAGTATTCCCCTGCATACCTCTCTACTCTTCCTTCTTCTCCAGTGTCTTCCTATGTTTTGCCTTCCTTCTACGTGACATCTTTCTTAACCTGCTGTTTCCTTGTATCTACGTATATAATAACATCGTGCAGTCTGCAATCTCTCCTACCCCAATCTCACGCTCACCCGCCCCCAGGCGCGACCTCTTCTTACAGTCGACGCTCTGAAAACCCAGTCACTCACAGCGGCATAAACGTTTCATATATTCTGGAGGAAATGCCTGAGTATAACCAGTCTGTCTGCAGACGGAAAGGTGGCAACCCTACCAATAGGTCTACCAGTCGACAGACTGGTAATCTCTCATAGGGAAATTTTGAGTACTTGCAAGTCTGAAATAAAACAGCGGGAAAAATTTAAAGGGTTGACATATTCCTTTTTTTTTATATAATATTATGAGAAGATTTTTGACGAAATAAGAAGGCTGCTATTTAGCATTTTGCAGTCCAGAAATGCTCCTAGTCCATTACTGACAGCAATTATACAAGAATGTGAAAACAAATGAATGAAAGTAAATCTCGGCGCCACTTTGACACAGCCGAGAGCAATAAATGCAGGAGTTCCACAGGGCTGTCACTTGCACAGACGTCATTTAACAGACAAGTATCTCAGATTATTGCAGAATGGAAAGAAGAGGGAATAAAAGGAATCAGAACTGCAAGAAATGAAGATATTAAAACACTTCTGTTGGCGGACGACCGCTGATTCAGGAGACGCACTACGAATTTCTGTACATAAACTGGAGACAGTTACCTTCAAATACGGAGTGAAAATTTCAACCAGCAAAACTAAAACTATGGCTTTTAAAGGACGAGATTCAGTGAGAAGTAAACTTGTAAAGGTAAAGGTAAAGGTAGCCATAGAACAGGCCATGAAGACCCAGAGGGGGAGTAGAGGTATAGCTCTACTCTTTCTTTAACCTCGGCGCTTGAAGGGGGTGGGTGGTCAACGCCACGCCAGGGCCGCTTTATCCCCGGAAAAGACCCGGTACCCATTGTATAGGAGGCTGGGTGGGCTCAGGGCCGGTCTGGACTGATGCGGAAAATTTCGCTCCCACACGGCTTCGATCCCCGGACTGTCCAGCCCTTAGCGAGTCTCTATACCGACTGAAATATCCCGGCCCACAGAAGTAAACTTGTAAAAGTTACAATATTGCAGAACAGATGAACACTTTCACTTACCCAGCTTGCTCTGCTTCATAGCAACAGCAAAAGAATTTCGCTGTCAAAATTTCAAAATTTCTCCAGAGAACGAGAATTATTCACAGGACTTTAAAAACCTCTCAAGTCCAAAAACAGGCGGACTGAAAATGCAACACACATTGGCAGTACCTGCTTTATTGTACGGGTTTGAAACTTGGGCAATTAGAGAACAGAATAAATACAGGGTAACATCTGTGGAAAAGAAATTTGTGAGCAGAGCAGCAAAATACACGTGGCAAGGTTACAAAACCAATAAAGATATTTTATCACAACTTAAAATAAACTCAGTTGTAAAGAAAATTCAAAATTACAGAAATAAATGGGCACAGCAAGTTCTGCGATGGACAGAGACAGATTGGCACACCTAATTATTAAACGTCAACCGTGAGGGAAAGAGTCAAAGGGCAACCCCCTAAAATGACCAGAACAGGGTATGAGGCAAGTTCTACGACGACGATGATAATGATGATGATGATGGTACACAGTAATTAACACAAACCTGTTGCACAACGTGTTTATTAATTACTGCTGCAACATGTTTCGACGTCATTTCTTGGCCAACTTCAGGGAGCTCGTAAGCTTTGTGGTGTGCGCGGCTTACATTACGTTATATCAGCTGGTGTGGCAGCAGTATTACATGTATGGTTAACATTAAAATTGAAATTGTATATGTAAATTTGTTGTTCCCTTCTTGATCTTGGTCTTCCTGTTAGGCTCTTGCATTTACTCCTACATTCAGCAGTTGTTTTTTTCGGGGAATATGTCTGGGTAATGTCGTAAAATATGCCACTTAGCCTTAAATTCGGTATGTTTTAATATCTCTCTCTCTCTCTCTATTTTGATTTCATGAAGATTTACGAAACACGAAATATTCACCGGTAGCAGTACTGCTGTCTTTTTGCCGACTGCAGAACGAAATGTTAACCGAAGTGGACTGAAATGATCATTTTTTGGCTTTTGTGTTAATGGCAGCAGCTAATGGCAGTTGCTAATAATGGCAGGACATCCAAATAAGGAGTCGCTCTTCATAAATTCCTACAATGAAGCTCATGAAGGGTCGGAATAATAACGCTGTGCCGATGATTAGTTGCAAAATAACGCGTCGTTACACGATGCAAATCGAATCACAACGTCGCCAGGCAACGGGATGTCCGCGCGACGCCCTGCGCGCAACAAGGACCCGAAAGCCCTGTCCGCTGCAGTACGTAGCACGCTCTTACGTGCGCGCGCTGGAATGCAAGGCGGGCCTTGACTGACATCTGCTCCATTATGCGAATTAATGGCCACGCCACAAGGTGCCCAGCTATGTTGTTTATTTGACGACACTGTATCGACCTAGGAGTCGTGGCATGTGATAGGCACAGCCAGGTGGAACTCAGTAAAGCCAAGGAAGTTGAGTTGGTGACAATTGTAAGGTGATGGAGCCAATCAGTTCAATACATAACATATATTTTGCACGTCACAGTTACATGTTTCGGTCGAGTAGCCGAAACTTGGTCTCTCACGCTGAGGGAGGAACGTAGACAAAGTGTGTTGGAGAATAGGGTGTTGAGGAGAATATTTGGGCCTAAGAGTGAAGAGGTGACAGGGGAGTGGACAAAACTACATAATGAGGAGCTTAATGATCCGTTCTCCTCACCCAATATTGCTCGGGTGACAAAATCGAGAAGAATGAGATGGGCTGGGCATGTAGCGCGTATGGAGAAGATGAAAGTGGTATACAGGGTTTTGGTGGGGAAACCTGAAGGAAAGAGACCACTTGGAAGACCCAGGCTTAGATGGGAGAATAATATTAAGATGGATCTTCAGGAAGAGGGATGTGGAGGCATGGACTGGATGGAGCTGGCTCAGGATAGAGACTGGTGGCGGGCACTTGTGAATGCGGTAATGAACATTCGGGTTCCATAAAATGCGGGGAATTTCTTGACTAGCTGAGAACCGGTTAGCTTCTCAAGAAGGACTCTGCTCCATGGAGCAAGTAAGTAAGTAAGTAAGTAAGTAAGTAAGTAAGTAAGTAAGTAAGTAAGTAAGTAAGTAAGTAAGTGAGTAAATAAGCAAGTAAGTAAGTAAGCCGAAACATGTAGCTGTGACGTGCAAAATATATTGGCCTAAGTGGATGACGTCACACAGCGAGTTCAGCAGTAGCGAGGGGTAAGGCAAGCGCCTCTTGCAATGATGGAAATTCTCAAGGTTCTCCTCAGTCCCTCAGTGATGTATATTGAAATACACTGCAGCTACCCCACAGCGCCCCCCCCCCCCTTGTGACCGGGTAACCGAAATATAAACTTGCCGATAGCAAGTTCGCGTGTGGACCGGACAAATGGGGCAATCTCTGCAGGAATGTGTCGCCAAATACCAACGGCGGAACGCAAGGAATGCGTTCCTTTGGTACCCACCCACAATGTACAATCTGTGCCGCTTAAAACACGTGAAACCCAACCACAAGAATTCGGAAATGCAGTGCAGTTTATGGGGAACTTAGTTGTTGCAATATATGCAGGAACATTTAGGTTCAGTTGGTGTGCACTATAGAATTTCACAGTGGTGTGCGTCTGTGCACTGCAGAACTGCATAGTGGTGTGCGTCTGTGCACTGTAGAACTGCATAGTGGTGTGCTTCTGTGCACTGTAGAACTGCAGAGTGGTGTGCGTCTGTGCACCGTAGAACTGCATAGTGGTGTGCGTCTGTGCACCGTAGAACTGCACAGTGGTGTGCGTCTGTGCACTGTAGAAATACACAGTGGTGTGCGTCTGTACACTGTATAACTGCACAGTGGTGTGCGTCTGTGCACTGTAGAACTGCATAGTGGTGTGCGTCTGTGGACCGTATAACTGCATAGTGGTGTGCGTCTGTGCACCGTAGAACTGCACATTGGTGTACGTCTGTGCACCGTAGAATTGAACAGTGGTGAGCGTCTGTGCACTGTAGAACTGCATAGTGGTGTGCGTTTGTGCACCGTAGAACTGCATAGTGGTGTGCGTCTGTGGACCGTAGAACTGCATAGTTGTGTGCGTCTGTGCATCGTAGAACTGCACAGTGGTGTATGTCTGTGCACGGTAGAATTGCACAGTGGTGTGCGTCTGTGCACTGTAGAACTGCATAGTGGTGTGCGTCTGTGCACCGTAGAACTGCACAGTGGTGTGCGTCTGTGCACTGTAGAACTGCATAGTGGTGTGCGTCTGTGCACCGTAGAACTGCATAATGGTGTGCGTCTGTGCACTGTAGGATTGCATAGAGGTGTGCGTCTGTGCACCGTAGAACTGCATAGTGGTGTGCGTCTGTGCACCGTAGAACTGCACAGTGGTGTGCGTCTGTGCACTGTAGAACTGCATAGTGGTGTGCGTCTGTGCACCGTAGAATTGCACAGTGGTGTGCGCCTGTGCACCGTAGAACTGCATAGTGGTGTGCGTCTGTGCACTGTAGAACTGCATAGTGGTGTGCGTCTGTGCACTGTAGAACTGCATAGTGGTGTGCGTCTGTGCACTGTAGAAGTGCATAGTGCTGTGCGTCTGTGCACCGTAGAATTGCACAGTGGTGTGCGTCTGTGCACTGTAGAAGTACATAGTGGTGTGCGTCTGTGCACTGTAGAAGTGCATAGTGGTGTGCGTCTGTGCACCGTAGAATTGCACAGTGGTGTGCGTCTGTGCACTGTAGAACTGCATAGTGGTGTGCCTCTGTACACCGTAGAACTGCACAGTGGTTTGCGTCTGTGCACCGTAGAACTGCACAGTGGTGTGCGTCTGTGCACCGTGAACTGCACAGTGGTGTGTGTTTTGCACCGTAGAACTGCAAAGTGGTGTGCGTCTGCGCATCGTAGAACTATACAGTGGTGTGCGTCTGTGCACTGTAGATCTGCAGGGTGGTGTGCGTCTCGCTCTGCACAAACACACAGTGGGCCCCAAGAGCCTGCTACGTTCCTAACCAAGAGCACGTTCCTAACACAGACAGCCGAGCCGTATGACTCAGAAATACGGAGAGTGTGTGAAATCAGACTACCAATTCATTCTGTCGCAACTGTTTTCGACTTTCTGAACGGAATAAATTTATGTTCGCATTTTTACACAGCAGTCGTGTCTGACTTGATGAGCCTCGGCCACTTTTTGGGCATCTAAAATGTTTCAAGAAAGAGCTTTCTGTAAAAGGTGCAATGACGTCATTGCCTGACAATGGGCAAAATAACGCCAGGTACATATTTTAATACTTTTGTTAAGTACTAGACATTCCAAAACACTTAAAACAGAATACAAACAACTCTGTGAACGCTGTGCAGGCGAGTCGTCTGAAATATAGGGTGATAAAAAATCATAAACCCTAGATTTGAGACGTGGTAACTTGTGTAGGAGGAAAGATACAGTGACTGAATTGTCAGTAATGAAATCGTCAACTGATTACGTTATTTTAAGCACATAAGCGCTTTTCATTTTGAGGACACTTCATGCGCTTGCGCGAAAACGATTTCAAGGGCAGTAAACCACTGCTGCAGTTAGTATGATGGCGTGTGTAGAAGGCAAGTGGCAATACGTCACTAGGCTGGTCAGAAGTCAGTCCGCTGCACTGACGGAACAGAACCTTCTGTCCGCAGAGTGAAATGTGGCACAGTGCAAACCACTGGCACTCGGTGAACCAAAGCACTCATCACGTTAAGTACAGTACCGGTACCGGTACCGGTACCGGTAACTCTGTCACACTGCAGTCGCTAACGCACCTTACACTGACCGAGCTGAATTCAGCCTCTGAACTGCACCAAGAGCACAGACACTAGATGATCTGTGACAGACACATTGCGACTTACTGGCTGATAAGAACAGAGCAATGTGAAGCGCCCACTGAAGGTCACAGAACATAACACGGTTCACGGCATCTTGTGGTGTGACTGGGAAATAACATGCAAAGTTTTCAGTGGCCTGCGATAAAGAGAAGCTATGCAGTCAGTCAAGCGTAGTAAACGTGATTGTTAGAGGGTGGTGCAGTCAGTAGAGCACAGTAACATACGAGGTAGCTATTAGAGCGTTGTGCAGTCAGCACAGCACAGTAACGATGGCAGTTAGAGGGTTGTGCAGGCAGTAGAGCAGAGTAACATGGTTGTTAGAGCGTTGTGCAGTCAATAGAGCACAGTAACCATGGCAGTTCAAGGGTTGTGCCGTCAGTAGAGCACAGTAACATGGTTGTTAGAGCGTTGTGCAGTCAGTAGAACACAGTACCGATGGCAGTTACAGGGTTGTGCAGGTAGTAGAGTACAGTAACGTGGTTGTTAGAGCGTTGTGCAGTCAATAGAGCACAGTAACATGGTTGTTAGGGCGTTGTGAAGTTAGTAGAGCACAGTAACAATGGCAGTTAGACGGATGTGCAGGCAGTAGAACAGAGTAACATGGTTGTTAGGGCGTTGTGAAGTTAGTAGAGCACAGTAACAATGGCAGTTAGACGGATGTGCAGGCAGTAGAACAGAGTAACATGGTTGTTAGAGCGTTGTGAAGTCAGTAGAGCACAGTGACGATGGCAGTTAGACGGATGTGCAGGCAGTAGAACA
>Ga0268261_10001726_pt1 | contig 15292 bp, 11 predicted proteins | sample TergutNc150P1_FD_190353 | JGI IMG/M metagenome (GOLD analysis project Ga0268261, IMG submission 190353) | Nasutitermes corniger P1 segment gut microbial community from laboratory colony in Florida, USA - Nc150 P1 (SPAdes) (version 2) | ecosystem: Host-associated > Arthropoda: Insects >... | reverse complement strand
TCTGTTGTGAGTGTCGTTTGTTGTCAGGTAGAGGTCTCTGCGACGAGCTGATCACTCGTCCAGAGGAGTCCTACCGACTGTGGTGCGTCGTCGTGTGTGATCTAGAAACATCAAGAATAGATGCTCCATATATATATGACATTAGTAGCCTAAAGGTTAATGGTTTAACCCTTAACCTGCTAACGTGAAGGAACTGGTGAACTCCTAATAATGCCAGCAAATGGCAGATGGGATTTAATTCAGTGTTTAAAGGGTTAAAGAAAACTACATCACAGAACAGTATTGCTACTTGTTTCGCAGGAGCATGTCCATATTTTGTTCAAATGTTGTAAGGGACGAGACTAGCCAGCTGTACCGACAGCACAAATCTGCAACATGGTGGGTAGCAGCTGGTTTAAATTTTGGCAGGGATGACCAAGTGGTTTGCCCAAAGTTGACACTCTACAGTCATGCATTCTTAGTTACTGTCCCAATTCATAAAGAAAAATCCTACAAGACGCAACAATGTATCAAAATTTTATTATTCCATATTTATCTGAAGCTCAACATGTTTCGGGCGACACACCGCCCATCATCAGGAGCCTAAAACTGCACTGGCAACCTCTGGTTTTTCATACGTGGAAGGTTGCTGGACGTGTAGTTGGTGGAATCTGACAGCGTACACCAGTTACGCATCCAACAACCTTCCACATATGAAAAACCAGAGACTGCCTGTGCAGTTTTAGGCTCCTGATGATGGGCAGTGTGTCGCCCGAAACATGTTGAGCTTCAGATAAATATGGAATAATAAAATTTTGATACATAATTGCATTTGTTGGATTTTTTTTATGAATTGTACTACGATGCACGGATCCATGAAAATCAAGTTACTGTCCCAAATACTACGATAAAGGGAATTATTAGTATTTATGCACCCTGGTTCAACATTTTGTTCCACTTACAGACCAATAATCATCATACAATATAGTGTTTGACTTGAGCGCCACATGCATAGGACTGCTCATGGTACCTTCAGTTCACTGCACATGCAAAGCATAACATAACTGGTCACAGCATTTTCATGTCATTAAGCCAAAGACAGATAAAACAGCTCACCAGCTGTCAGACATTCCTATGCCTCACTATGGGGCATGCTTGTAGTTACAACTCAATAAATCCTGCTGTAACAAAAGTTGACACCTAAAGGAGATAAAACACCATCAGCATTCCCAATATACAGACTGACAGACATTATTCATCATCATCACCATCATCATCCTTTACTTGTTGGCAAACATTTTTATCTCCTTCATATACAGACACTTTACCAATTTGCAAAATTAGAAAAGAAAGCAGTTTCATCTGCAATACGCAGTTAGCATGAATATTTAGGTTATTCTGAAAACTGTCAATAATAAACTGGTAAATTTATTCAAATTACTTCATCACTGGCCATACTAGGAGCTAAGGTCTGAGCAGCTCTTACCACTCTCTGATAGATTAAGCCTGAGAAAATCCAGATAACTAACAGCTGAAGAGTTCTTTCATGTTAATTGTCTCCAAATGTTGCATACCACGTATTGCCCAGTAATTCTACTTTCATAATGGAAAATACAGATTTGGCAATTGTAAAATTCTGATGGACAAGCTACTGCTCTTATTTTATTTTAAGAAATGTACATAAAATTTTCTTTGCAAAATTCCTTTGGATTTATACATCACTGTACTTCTACATATCCTAAGCCACTTTTCTGCACCAGCACTTTGCATTCCCCAACTGACACCTATCAGTGTTTGTTCCATCAGTTCAGTGAAGCAGTAACAACTTGGCCTTTTATTCTTGGCATTAATTCCACACACACACACACAAATCACACAGGTACTAGACACCTACTTCACTGAGTGTCAGTTACTTTAATGGGGAAACAGAACATACTGTTACCTACAGATGAACCTCTCACTATTTTATTATTCCAAATGGTCACACTAGCACAAGACATCATTTCCATAAATGTACATCTGTATTTGCCTCAGGGTGTCAGCCATTCGAACGAGTTGATTATACTCTTACCACTCTCTGATACCCCTGTCTAAATGTTACAAAACTCTAAAATACTCAACATATGATTGACAAATGTAACAACAAATCAATAAAGTGAAATACGTGCATAAGTTATTTTCTTAGAAGTGCACTTGTATATGTAACAGAAGAATATATAAAAGTGCACACGGTAATATACTGATAGAACATACCAGAACTGAAGTCCTACTCAAAGCTAGCCTAAAGAAAAGTCTTTAATGTGCATTATGAACATTAACTGGGATGACGGATGTCAACATTCACGGCTACCAGTATATACAAACTAAAAGCCTAACCCTAGTGCACACACACACAAACTCAGACTTCACAGCTCGTTTATGGACCAATCCAACCTCAAAACCTAATTTTAATAACCCCCCCTCGTGCACACGCCTAAGTGGATTACTTTCGCTGTCTCTTTTATGTGTTCTGGTAAATGTGACATCAGCTTCTAATGAATAAGATACTATAGCGTTTCCGTAATTACTGTATACGAGCAAACAAAATTAATGCAACTCAAAAAACAGCACTGTCATCTTACGTTTCCGACGAGTTCAAGCAGTCAAATATATTCTCCAATTCCAAACTCCGTATAACCAATTTCTGTTCAGCACTACTTAGGGCACCAATTGCTAACTTCAGTTCTGATAAAAGTTGTGTTCTATTTGATTCATCAGTCAAAAGATTGGATACCGTCCTTTCAAACCATTCGAAATTACTCGCCATCTTTCTTCTACACGCAACTGTCACCACGGATAACGGATAATCTTGTATTAAAACACGGCGCTCACCTGCCTGACAGAACCCCAATGCAACCCACACCCCCCACCACAGGAGATACATACTTCATTTTCTCCGTCAGAAGCACAGATCATGTAGTAAGATAGCCACACGCTACGCAACACCATCCTACGCCATTTTCTGTCCGCCTGAACAAACCAGGACAGCAATCTGCACACAGTACTTCCACTATGTGCACTAGATTTATTAGACTAGATTATAGATTAGATTATTGAGATCTCATCACCCTACATTAAGCATGTTGTATACCTCCTAACGTTAGTGATTGTAACCTGACGATGGTCACAATAGCAGGCCGAAACATGTAGTTACTTAGCCTGACTCCACCTCGGCTAATATACCATTTGTTGTGTTCAGACGGCTATTCCGCTTCATTTTATGATATTTGTAACACACAACGGGGATGTCTCACCTCAAAGTTATCTAGTATTTTTGGTCGTGGGAATGGCCCACTAGCGGTCACAATTACCGCACTACCCCACAGAAAGTGCTCCTACGCGGAACTTGGAAAACCCACGCCCCTGCGATACCAATTCCAATTTCATGTTTGACTTATTTTTATTTATATTATTTCAATTATTATTATTTTCAAATCTTCTGAACTTGTGGCTATGTAAACAAAATGGCAAACAAAAATTGAAATCACAAAGAATTCAAAGAACAGATTGAATACTGGAAATTTTTCGTATCTTTCAGTTCCAATCCTCCTCCTTTCCTGTCTATCTAAAATAAACCCTAACGTTTGGTGGAGAACATAAGGAAAAGAGAGCAACTGCAATACCTAAGCATATATGTGAAGGCACTATAATGGATCTGGAAGAATGTAAACTGCATTCATCTGGCTCAGGACAGGGACCAGTTCAGGATCTCGTAATGAGCCTAAGATTCCATATAATGCACAGAATTTCTCAACTAACTGTTGAATTCTAAGCTTATCTAAAAAGAGCTCTGCTCCATGTAATTAGCTACCACAGAATATAACTTCCATTTCTTCAACAGGCACTGTTTTAGTATATTTCTCAAAAAGTTGCACTGCAACTTGCATACAAATAAAAATATAAATTACAATTATTCACGTCTTAAAAGTTGCTGAATATATGTTTCAGCTTCAGTATGTGCACATTCAGAGAAACTCCTGAATACCAAATCTCTTAAAAATAATTAAGCACATTTTAAAGTTCATGGAAAAACTTCCAAACAACTTGTAACATACATAGTATGTCCTCATTTAATGTTAGGGTTGTTACTGTAAATCACAATTCAGATGAGACAACAGAGGACAGGGCATATTTTCACCTAAAAATTAACTAAAACACCTATGAGTCTGGCCAAAGGAAATACCACCAACTGGCAGCATACACAATGTTAAATCTCAGTGGGGGCAACATTCATCAAATAGTGGTCACAAATTTGTCACTGTACAATGGGGCAATTCTATACAAAACTGTGTGCAATGTACAAATGGAACAAATGTTTGAAACTATTGCATTCAAAATTGTGTTGAGGATCTTTTACCAGTCCCAACTAATGACACAGTTGGAGACTCTATCAAACCTAATTTTCACTTATGAATTTTTCTGCTAACAAACAAAATTTTGACAAATGAGACTTAAGATATTGCGGCAGTCAACATCAAAACAATGGTTTCTCCAATCACCTTCTTTTTAAGATAATTTGTCCCCACTCAAACCCCAAATGTCATCTTCTTTCCCCACTTCGTGCAAATGACTCTTCACATTTGAGTGCTTTCCCTCAAGGGCTACACACTGTGCAGGTCAGATAACTGGATACCTGAGCTCCCTAACACTGCATTCAGCTGTGGTCAGCACAGTCTGGTCATTGCTTGCTTCAGGTTGGCACAGCCAAGCAACATTATACCAGTTCCAAAAACATCTACTTCGTTGGGAGTAGGGGTACATTGTCTATCACAATGGAACTACTTCTGTTAAAGTTAAATTTTGTATTTTACTAGAATTTCCATTTGTTAAAAATCGAATTGCTTCAAAGAAACTGCAGAGTCCTGCCGGTTAATAGACAGTGTTTTTGAAATGTATAGAAAATGTTTGGAGCTGCGTGCACTGTGTTTCCTCCCCTAACCAGCTTGCCTCTTCAGCCCTGCGTTAGAAGTGATCAAGCTATCTGAGAAAGACAGTACTTTTCACAGCCCCATCCTAACAATTCTCTCCCTTTATCACTTTTTTTTTATCTTACTATCACCCTGAGAACAGTGGCAGCAGGTTCCTAAGAATGTTATCCACGCACCAAATGACACAGGGTAACATCACAGCAGAACATAATCTTAACTGTGACCATTATTCAAACCAAGGTCAGCAGAACATGTGCTCTGTTGTTCTAACCAGGCACCTACACAGCACATATTTCAACATAACCACACAGAAAGAACACAGCTTGCACTGCTACAAACAAAAGAAAGCAGCATACATATATTAGACAGGAAGGCACATAATATGCAGCTAAGGCAGTATTACTCCACTCAATCAATGTGCCATGCCATCTCTAGAAATACTGTTGTAATGACCAGACCAATAACAGTGCGCAAGGGCTGCAGCAACACTATGGCCCATCAACATAAACACATTGCCAATTCTACTTCTCAAGTCTACATATTGGATTGTCATGAACCATTTGTATGTTAACTCTGGGACCAACAAGGTCACGGATATTGTTCAAACCATATTTGATCATAGTCGGTCGTTCTAAGGACAATCCCCACGCAATTACATTAACATCTTCTGGGAGACCCATGGGCAGAAGCATTTCAGGACGGAAAACTCCAGAGTTGCCAACTTCTATCCACTTGTGCAAACCAGTGTGGTAGCAAAAAATCTCCATGCTTGGTTCTGTGTATGGATTATATGCTGGTTTGAATTTCAGTTTTGTGATGCCCAGTTTCTTGAAAAATTCATAAAGAGTCCCTATTAAGTCCCCCAGTGTCAGATTATGATCTACAATCAAACCTTCCACCTGATGGAACTCTGCTAGGTGTGTAGCATCCAATGTTTCATTTCGGAAGACTCTGTCAATACTGAAATATTTTGCAGGACAGAATTCCTTTTGTGCAAGTTGGTACAACATCCGAGCACTCACAGCTGTGGTATGGGTTCTCAACAAGTTCTTCTGGGCCTCTTCAATCTTCCACTCATAGCCATAGCCCTGCGATCCATACCCACCCACACTGTGTACCCGTTTTACACGTTCCACGTAATCAGAAGGAAACTGTGTGCTGAGCTTGGGTTCAGAGATGAAGAAGGTATCGTGTGCATCCCGTGCTGGGTGTTGCTGCGGTTGATAGAGGGCATCAAAGTTCCAGAACGAACTTTCTACAAAGTTATTTGTTGGCATTTCTGAGAAACCCATCTCCAGGAAGATTTGACGGAACTGGTCACGTACCTTTAGAAGAGTGTGCAGATGTCCCCGCTCTGGGGAAATTCCCAAAGAATCCAAATTATAAGACTTGAAGTTCCTCCCTTTCCAAGAACCATTTGCAATCATTTCTTGTGTTAACTCTGTTTCCATCTTTTCCACAGATGTAGCAAAATCCTTCCCCTTCCCCAAAAGGAAACTTTTCGTTACCACTTCCTGAAGAAGCTTTCTCTTCTTATATTCCTGCTTCTGTGTATCTGTGACTTCACTAGGACTCTTGCCCACAATAAGCTGCAGATGCTCCCGGACTACATCCTTTACGCCTTCAACTCTTCTTGTCACAAATGGTTGTCCAGCATTTTTTGTAATTGTTATCCAACCTGATGACACTGCTTTACTGAGCCCCACTTTGGCATTAGGTACAGTTTGCATAATGACTGACTGAGCAATTCCTTCTGCTGGCACAGCATTGTAAACAACGGCTTCGTGGCTTCCTTTGTCTACAACTGACATCCCTTCTTCTGTTAGCTCCCACTTCTTATGCACTTGCTGCTCCACCGTTATGAAATCACCTGCTGCTTGCAAGCTCTTCACAGCGCCAACAACCTTTTGGTGGTCCACGTGCAGGTATTCAGCCAAATCCAACGTATCAATATTGCCATACGTATCTAAGTATTCTAATACTTTTTCACTTAAATCTGATGTCATTTCGTATAAGTTACTACAAACTGGCATTAACCGTAACACCACACAAGAAATTTCGTGCTGGTATAACACGTGTTATTACTGCACCACGCAACCGACCTTCTTGTCCGCGCTACACGATCTGTGATTCTTGTCATATCGCCTTCGTATATAATACATGCAACCCATTTATCATCTGTGATGCATCCGGGGACACTCTAATCCGTATGATCTGTGCTCTAATCCATGCAGGAACAGATCTACCAACATTAAAAACACGTGGTCGTGATTATGTGGCATGAATGTCGTACGGTTTCGGTTGTTTGCAAGTGATTATGGTTTAATCTACCAAGAATATGTCATATTTACGAGTTATGCGCGTTTTCTATTCTGACCTAATATGCCAATGGAATATTCATACACATAATGCGCAGGTAAAAGAAAAGGAGTAATTATACGGGACTATTCCTACCTCTCCATCACTACAAGCATGTAATATAATTATCTCAAATGATCACACTATGAAGTTAGTGGTAGTCAATTTTTATTTGCACAAGAAAATGGCGCGCAGTTTAATTTTGATCGTCACTCGGTGTAAAGGTCCAGACGCATTCCTCCTCATCATCATCATCATCATCATATATGTCATGGAGTTGGGCCACTTGTTGACCCGTTCCGGTCTCACGTATCCAGAAGTCTCTTCAAAGGTCTGCCACGATTCCTTCTGCCAGTTGGGGAATAGCGTTTCATTACCCTGGGTAATCTATTACGGGGCATTCTATTTACATGTTGTATCCAGTTTCTCTTGTCATCATACTGCCTTTGTTCAAATACGACCATTACTTCAGTAGGTTCAGGCTTCACTTCCCCGACCACTTTATGCGTTATCAAGATCACACAAAATTTCCCATGTTTTTAACTTATAACAGTTTTTCTTTGATCAGTATTTTACCCAACATTTTTCACTGATAGGTCATAGGTCATATGCTGTTAGGTTCTACGCGAACAACTAACACGCTGATACTACCCCGTATACACTGCATATCAACGAGATCTTCACATATGAAACACTGAATAGTAAAATGTGATATTTGAAGATAAAGGCACATATATAACATAAACAAAAAACATCCAAACATTTTTGTACTGCCAACCCCATCGTAATGGTGTGATAATACCACCAGTACATCATCATATCATGTAGCCAGCACCGCAACTCTAGTTTATATGTATGTCTTACATTATTAATACCTAATATTTGAACTTTACTTTATACATCTTATGAAGACTTACAGTTCTACAACAACCAGCCAGTTTACAATCAGTTTTTACAATCGTATATTGTAATAATTATTGTAAACTTTTGGGATTCCATGGAGTGAATGCATGTGTATTGTATTTTACCTCACTTTAATTTACTGTATTGATGGCCCAATGATGATCGTAAATGCCGGAAACCTGTAGCTATATCTAAATAAAGAGGGTAATTGTGTTTGATGGATGGTCAATTGTTTGTGTTTGAATGTTTCATTCAACTGCGTGGAACATGTCAGTGAGGCAGTGACTAATATGGAGACAGAACCAACATCACTACAACATGACCTTGAAGTCTTACCTCAATTGCCACAGGTGTCATCCATAAATGATATCACATTCTTTTGGTGTAAAATTTAACCCCACCCCCTGCTTGTCACGTTTTATCACAAACTGAAGACACTCCCCTGCCCAAATGAATTGTCTACAGAAAAGTGATAAAGTGATGTGCCTGCAGAAAGTACTGCTACTGTTTAGAGCCAACACACTTACCAGTCCATACTGTTTTACTAATGCAAAACATCATAAAAGCAATGTGCACAATTTAGGCCTACTGCAAACAGTTGCAACAGCCAACCCTCTACCCATTCATCAAAACCTGCGAATTGCCTAACTGGAGTACGAGAATTCTAGCCTGCTCTGCACAGAATCTTTCTGGTTACTTTAAGACTTCAATGACATGATGATATTTCAGATCCTGCTCGCCCCTTCATCACACATCATCACAAAAGTCTCAACCCCCCACACCCCTGATGCATGATTTCATTTACAGACAACCCCACATGTAATAAAAGATATATCATTACACCATACTAGCTGAAATTTGAATGGGAGACTTTAAAAAAAAAACATAAAAATCATTAAGTTCTGGAAAGATGGCTAGCTACATTTATACTAAGACACTAAACTTAACAAAATAACAATCCATCTGATTTTTTTTTGCCAGTGGTGTACGATGCATTGCAGATAATTGCAGCATTGCATACCTGCCAAAGCTGCAATCATCTGCTCCTGTTCATAATTACTATCAACATCAAGACTGTAATGTACATAATGTAGGAGCAGATATTATATATAATTTTATTTATTGTGTAAACTTTAAAATATCACAAAGATTAAACAACATTTAAATAAAAATGGCAAATGATGAAATGTTATGAATCTGAAATGTACTGAGAGAAGACAAACATTAAGAACACAGTCTTGCAAGGGAAAAATAATAACTTAGGTATATAAAATATACACAATATCCTGCCACTGTACTCATGGTGGGATTACTTGACAAGCAGAAAGCCATGAACATTGACAACGAATTTTTCAAAGTTCTCCCTGAATTTCATCCTGTTTTGTCGCTTGGTGTTCAGTGCAATGTTCAGCGTAAGTTCAGTGAAGGCTTTGGCAAGTCTCTCGGCCACCACCTGGTCCTGCTGAGAGTCGAGCAATCCCTGAACTAAATGCTGGTAATCATCCTGAAATAGGTGTAACATAGAGAGAAAATGGTATTAGAGGTGTCACACTCTACAGGGAGAGTATACAAATTGTAAATGTGTGATAGCTGTCATAAAAGCAAGACGAAAGCAATGGAAATGGCATGTTAAGCGTGTAATTTGAGGAAAACAAGAAAGGCCGGAGTTATGAATTAGTTCTTACAGTAGGTGGGTTTTAAGAGTCGTTACCATTTAGAAGGCTACATGGGTTGGTCATGTGCAATGAATGAACAGGACAGTGATACTGAGAAGGGCATTAGAATTAAAATTAGAAAAATATATATGTATATATACAGGGTGATTCAAAAAGATGGATTCAATTTTGTACGTCTATATTTCTTGAACTATACATGGTATGTGAATGATCTACATAACATTTGAAAGAGGAAGTCCTAAATTTTCAAATACCACCGCTAGAGCGCTCGCCTAGTGCACAGCCGTGCAGCAGCGTCAGTTGAGAGCAAAATGGTTACTATGCAGCCACGTCTCACATTCTCCTCTGATACACGTTGTCGGCCAGAGCTTTTGCCTTTACACAGACAGCCTATTTGCTCAAATTGGTGATTCCAACGACAAATGCTCTTCCTCAGAGGTTGAACGTTGAAACAAAGACAAAACACACGCTGCACAGCAGTCGCCGATTCAGTTTTAATGAACCCACAAACGCAAAAAAATCTTGTGCTGCATAGTAGCCATTTTGCTCTCAACTGACGCTGCTGCATGGCTGTGCATTAGGCGAGCGCTCTAGCGGTAGTATTTGAAAATTTAGGACCTCCTCTTTCAAATGTTATGTAGATCATTCACATACCATGTATAATTCAGGAAATATAGATGTACACAATTGAGTCCATCTTTTTGAATCACCCTGTATATATATGGGAAGACCCAGAACAAGATGGTTCAGCCACATACTGGAAAAATGTAAGCCGACAGGAAAAAGACAGCAGCTATGTAAAATGGAAAACAAGTGAAACTGGAGATTTTTTGTTCATTAACCCATCTAAAACAGAAATGCTGCTAGAAAGAGATAACTGTGAACACAGGTTATTAAAGTGTATACAACATAAAATGAGGGAAATCATTGTTTGGCACATCTGTAACTTTGGCATCTGGAGAAGGACGAAGCTCAGTATCATGCTCAAGCTGCTTCCTCCTTGAAAGCTTCACCTGGATTTGGTGGCAAAAAGTTAAGCTGAAGTGTCCAGCCATTCTGCTGACAGAGCACCACAGTGTCAGAGAAGGCAGCAGTGGCGTTCGCACCTGAGGCAAGTAACGACAATGGCTGCCCCTAACAGAAATGATGTACTTTAAAAACTTCATTATCACTTATTGAGTTGCATTTTGCGTGGCTCAATAATCTAAATTTGGTTGAGTACATAAAACAAAATTTTTTCATCTGAAATATGCATTCTGTCACCCAGACTGCTGCTGCTTGGACTCTGCCACGTGGGATGGCCACTTCACTCCCACACCTCTCCCCTCAGCAATGCCCTCGCTAGGCCAAATGACTATGATGAACGTTGAAGGTGAAGGCAAGGTGTGACTTTGGAATGTGAGGAACACCAACCCAGTGCCACAGTGTTACAGCCCAGAACAGGTGGATCCTCAAATGCAACAGAATTACTTCGAGTGGGTCAAACATGAAAACAACAAACAAATAAGCTGTTAGGAGACAGAGAAGTTGGAAATACCAGGTGAGAGAAGACATACAAAATACAGTGGAGACACTGTCAGAGCAGATATGATGGTGGGACTGATCGGGATGGCTCCCTCAGTACAGCGCACAGTGACTAAGCCATGGGCTCAACAACTGCAAGGACTGGGGTTCAATTCCCAGCAGTGGCAGATTCCTCTCTTCTCCTTAGCATCCAGGCTGGCTCTGCAACCTACCTAGTCTCCTATTCAATGGGTAATGATGGCTCTTTCCCCATGGGTGAAGCAGCTGGGGAATGAAACTGATCACTAAACTCTGATCACTGCTGAGGTTTTTACTGCTTACCTTTATGTGCAATAGCCAGTGATGTCACGCAAACATCCCTCCCACTTAATACTTTCACACAAAAAAAGGTAAGGGGGAAAACTGCAGTTACTTGTGTCTGTGACTGTACACGGACCCAACTCCCCTGCAGTTCAGCCAAGTGTCATTCAGTATCACATCCATTATACAGGATCCTTATTTTATCTTACAAGGTTTATTACTTCCATCCACTACTCTGCCATGCATGTGGGCAGCTGGTTCAATGGACTATGTCAATATGACAAAGGAGCTGACAGGAAGGGGCAACTGATACTTGTCAGATAAAATAATGACCCTAGGACAGACATGAATAAAGATGGTTTGTGATCAGAAAGTTAACAATGGTGAAGGCATCAATGGATGGATTCAACAGAGTTCATTAAGGGACAGCCTGCTTTTGAAATTGTCAGTGAATAAGAAGTGCCTGTGATGATGATGACATCTCATGCCACTTACCTGATAACAACAGATTAACACAAACAGTGCTGAGCTGGTATTTGGCAGCAGATCTGAGTTTATCTGATTAGACAGGATCAGGTTCATGAGAAGCTGGAACACACAACAAACATGGTACACTATGTTACCACACCAGAAGTATAAAGAGATGGTGCAGTGTATTCCTTGAAATGTTGACAGTTTGCTGCTGGATTTATGCAACACAAATTTTCAGATATTTGATCTTCTAAGTTGCTGCACATCACAAGTTCCTTACTGTGTTCACAAGGCCCACCATTACTCACAATTGTGTCCCCTGAATCCAGTTCAAACTCTCACATCCTATTTCTCTGATTAAATAGAGGAGGATAAGATGGGTGAAGCATGTGACATATATGGGGAAGTTAAGAAACTTATATATGGTTTTAGTGGGGAAATCTAAGGAAAAAGACCACTCAGAAGACCTAGGCATAGACGGGAGGATATTAAAGAAATAGGATTGGAGGGCATGGACTTCATTCATCTGGCTCAGGAGAGGGACATGTGTTGGACTGTTATGAACACGGTAATCAACCTTTGGGTTCAATATGATGCAGGCAATCTCTTGAGTAGCTGAGGAACTGTAGTTTCTCTATGACTGTGCTCCATTAAGTTTGTTGGTTAGTTAGTTCTCCAGTACACACCTAGGTCTCCCAAACAGTTTCTTCACCTAACCTTCCTGACTAAAATTCTGTACAAATTATTTTGTTGTCCATTCAAGCTATATGTTCAGCCCATCTCATCCTTGATTTGATTACCCTAATATTCAGTGAAGAGTACAAACCATGAAGCTCATCACTATACAACTTTCTCCATTCTCCTGTCACTTCCTCCCAGGTAGATGCCAATGTTCTCCTCAGCACACTATTCACAGACATATTGATCCTGTTACTCTTTTAGGATAAGACCATGTTTCAGACTCATATAAAACAACCAGGAAACATGCAGTTTAATATGTTTTAGTCTTTACATTTTTAAATAGCACACAGGAAGCTCAAATATTTAAAACTGAATGGTAGCCTTTATGTGACAGTGGTTACTATTCACATCATCTGTTGTAACTTTACAAAACTGCATCTTATCCACACACCACACACTTGTGTGTTGAACATTTTTCACTAGAAACAGCACTAACTGCTGGGCTTTGTGACATGAGGCAGGAATTTAAGTTATAAATATTGAGACAAATTTCTTGCGTGAAGTGGTTACATTTAACTACAATTCTGTTTCACTGCATGACTGTCACGTAGCAAAACTAATCTCAGCCACAATCTGAATTCTTTATTAGCCACCTGTGGATTATGAAATATGAAACTGTAGTACAGTCTCAATGTCTGTCATCAATTGGGACCAATAAAACTGTCACAAATATCTTATCAGACTTTCAGGGTAAAATAGTACCTGGTTCCAGAATGTATAAGAAAAGTATGAAATAAATTCAAAAAACATAAAAAGCATAAACTTTTTAAAATAAAGTATAAACACTTTTTGAAAGCACAAACTATATTAAATGACTAAAGGACAGTCTCAAACCATAAAGTATGAAACCAGTCAACCTAAATTAAAGAAAGATGGAGCTTGAATCAGCTGAAAGTGATCTGCACAATAATGGAAGAGTGGGGGAAGCCGACACACCAGTCATGTGGTGTCATCTAGTTTGTCACAACCCATCATGAAACACTGCAACACGGGTATTAAAATGGGTGATCACAAAATGTCGAAATCTCAAACATCAGGGTTTACAGTCTTCAACTCCACTGTAATGTATTTTATAGTGGGGTATTTCAAACAGCTAACAAGAAATTCTCAGATCACACTTCACCTTGAAGAGTGGTCTGAGTGCCCCATACACTAGGGTGTTTCTACTGGCTGTTGCAGTGGATGTGTGAGCTAAACACCTGGATCATGTCTTACCTTGAGGAGTGGTCTGAGTGCCTCGTACACTGGGGTGTTCTGCAGGCTGTTGCAGTAGACATGTGACCTAAACACCTGGATCATGTCTTACCTTGAGGAGTGGTCTGAGTGCCTCAAACACTGGTGTGTTCTGCAGGCTGTTGCAGTAGACATGTGACCTAAACACCTGGATCATGTCTTACCTTGAGGAGTGGTCTGAGTGCCTCATACACTGGGGTGTTCTGCAGGCTGTTGCAGTAGACATGTGACCTAAACACCTGGATCATGTCTTACCTTGAAGAGTGGTCTGAGTGCCTTGTACACTGGGGTGTTCTGCAGGCTGTTGCAATAGACGTGTGACCTAAACACCTGGATCATGTCTTACCTTGAGGAGTGGTCTGAGTGCCTCGTACACTGGGGTGTTCTGCAGGCTGCTGCAGTAGACGTGCGACCCAAGCACCTGAATGAAATCAGTGCACAAGACAATGACATCTTGTCCAAACGTGGTCAGACCCAGCTCGATGGAGCTCAGCAAGTTCTTCAACAGATCCACAGGCAGTTGACAAACCTTGTCAGGGTATATCTCACATACAAATGTGATCATCTTGAAGTACTGCATGCACAGGGATGGGAATTTGAGCAGGTCCACGGTCATGAGTGGCATTATGATGTTCAGCCCATACAGACACACGTCCGCTGCGGTCACGATCTGCTCTCCATCACTGCTGTCTAAAGCAAAAAATGGGAACACTGATGATGGCTTCACCTAGGCACTTCAGTATCTGTTCTGATTATGCCACATTTGAGGTTGCTCAGGAATCAGGTCTGCTGAAATGTGATGCCGTATACGTGGATGGGTGGCTCCCGGTGTTTCAAAGGATCTTCAAGGATAAATTTCCACTGCATATGAAGGTGACGCAGTCCTTCAAAACATCAGGAACTGCTCATCCAAGAATACAGCAACACATTCCAGAAGACCTGAACCCTCAACACATTTCTACATCCTTTTTACAATATCTTCTAAGTCATTACGAAAAGACACTAAGATTAGTATATTTAATGCCTGTGTGAAATCTGTACTTTTGTATGGATGTGAAACTTGGCTTGTCACAAACGAAATTCAGCATAAAATACAAACCTTTGTGAATAGATGTCTAAGATATATATTAAGAATATGGT
>Ga0268261_10001725_pt1 | contig 15293 bp, 14 predicted proteins | sample TergutNc150P1_FD_190353 | JGI IMG/M metagenome (GOLD analysis project Ga0268261, IMG submission 190353) | Nasutitermes corniger P1 segment gut microbial community from laboratory colony in Florida, USA - Nc150 P1 (SPAdes) (version 2) | ecosystem: Host-associated > Arthropoda: Insects >... | reverse complement strand
CTCCTCAACACCCTATTCTCAAACACCCTCAGCCTGCGTTCCTCCCTCAGTGTCAGCGACCAGGTTTCACACCCATACAAAACCACGGGCAAAATTATAGTTCTATATATCTTGATCTTTAAGTTTGTTGATAGCAACCTGGAAGACAACAGATTCTGCACCGAATGATAGCAAGCATTCCCTTACTTCAATATGCTCTTAATTTCTTCCTGAATAGAATTTTGATCTGTTAACGTCGTTCCCAGATATTTGAACTCTTCCACCCTTTCAACGGAACTATTATCAATCTTGACACTGTGACCCCGCCCTGCATTCCGATCCCGAGACATAACCATGTACTTGGTTTTATCAGCATTTACTTCTAGTCCAATCTCCTTAGTAGCAACTACTAAAGGTTTAGCATTTTCCTTTACACTATGTACGCTTCCTCCCAATATGTTAACATCATCGGCATAAGCCAGAAGCTGATGCGTACCATTTAATTTCAAGCCATCCTAGTTTACCTGAACCCTCTTAATGGCATACTCCAAAGTAAAGTTGAAAAGCAATGGCGATAGAGCATCTCCCTGTTTCAAACCATTCCTAATTGGAAACATCTCAGACAAATTCTTACCCACCCGGACTCCGCACTCCGCTGTACGTTTCAGTCTGACACATTTTATTAGTCTTACCAGTTTCTTGGGGATACCAAACACAATAAGAATATTGTACAAGGCCTCCCTCCTAACTGAATCATAAGCCTTCTTGAAGGATATAAAGAGCTGATGCACTGCCTCATTGTGTTCCCATTTTTTCTCAAGTATTTGACGAATATAGAATATGTGATCAGTAGTTGACCTATTGCGTCGGAATCCACATTGATGATCCCCCACAATTTCCTCTGCGTATGGAATTAACATTGAGAACAGGATGTTGGACAAAATTTTGTATGTAGTTGGCAAAAGTGATATGACCCTATAGTTATTACACTGTTTTATTCCCCTTCTTATGGATAGGCACTACCCAGGTTACCTTACTCCAATGAAATAATCGGTCCAAAATAAACGCTCCTCTACTCCTGATTCTCGTGTGGTTCACGAATGAGAAACGTGGCAGTTCGATGTAAAACCCAATGACCAGCCAACACATCGATATGTGCAATGTGGTCAACAAACTCCTGCAGGAAATCTGGACCGTCCTCCCTCCAAAAACAAACAAGCTGTGGCCCCTTGTGTCAGACGCGTGGGGTAAGGTTCTTTGTCCCAACATCATGTCCGATCCCAGGGTCCACGCTGAGAAAAATGCGTCCGACAATTGGACATGGTGCCAAAATGCAGTGTCATTAGAACAGACCGTTCAAGGGTCAGACGGTAATTCATATTTTCTAAAAAAAATACGTGTGCAGTTTAAGAAAGAGTAGCTCGTGTCGAGTATGTTCTCTGCAAATAAAATTGTTTGTCTGCAGTCACATGCGAACAGTGGCGTAGGTAGATTTTTTGACTGCCCCTGAGAGAAATAACGAACTTTAAAAAATAATCACAATTATTTATTGAATTTATTTTTATTGGTAATGACAACTAAACATTTGTTGAGCGCAGAAAATAAGATTTTTTCATTTCAAATATTCATTTTGCCGCCCTTAGGCCCTGCTGCCCGAGGCGCCGCACCACTTGCCCCACCTGCGTTCCTGCATTTTGAATAGAGAACCTTCAAATACGAATGGCCGTGAACAAAAAGGCGCGAAAAATAAGAGAATACAGCCGTAACAATCGAACTTCTGCCTTCAACTATGAGACAGAACGTCTGACACATTAACCACCATAACTGACCTCCCTATCAACTCTAATAACCTCCTACTCGTCTGTCCACAAGTATCGACGTTCACACAGTCTTCGACTTCATTCTGCCGCAACACCTAGCCTCCTAGCTCAAAAAATCATTAACATGAATCCATGAGTTTTCTTCGTATCAGGAATGAGCTAATGAAGGCTTTACTTAACAGATATCTGACAACCAATCAATGAAATTAGATAAAAGCCATTTGCGGACAAATGCAAGGAAATGACGAGTATCTGTGACGCAATTTGTTCGATCACATCTCTTACTGCTTCGGGCTTGAAACATTTTAAGCTCTAGATTTGTACTATACAGCCTGTACATTCTGACTGGTCACTATGCATGAACAATACAGCACAAGTGTTCACCTGCCAAGTTCAGTTTCCAACGTCTGACAAGTTCGCAATGAATAGATGCAGTTACGTGCCTAATAGTTTCGGCACGTCCGTCTGTCCGGATGTGAGCACTCAAGTACTGAGAATCTTTATGCAATCTGATATTAGAACATTTATTAGTCTGTCAATTCCAATTCTGTCTAATAACAATAATATTAACAAGACCTGCAAGAATTTCTGTGCACATATCCAAGGTAACTGTGGTTTTCCCGTGAGGATTACGAAAATATAACAGATGATGCATGTGTATTACGAAGGATAAACAACACTACGGTTCCTTACCTTCCAGAACGTAACGGCAAGTGAGTACAACGTAAAATGTAGTTTATTAATTCCGGTTAATTATTGTTGTCCAACAGTTCCCTGATCACAGTCCCATTTTGGGACGAGTTTATGAAATCCACCGCGGTATAAATAGGACTCGCATTCGCAATCATTCACAAAGAGCCACTAACACTTCACTATCGTGATATGTGCCCCGATGGAAGCAATATATCTATGTGCTCGATCAATACGTTGAAAAGGTGATATTTCAGAGGTATAAAATGAGCTACATATCACGCTGTAATAAGCTATCTTTTCCCAAAAATAATGATGAAATAGACCGTATGGACGAAGACGACTCGGAAGACCTTAGAAGAGACTATCAGACAAAGCCGAAACAGGTCTATTAAGACCTAACTTGTGATGGATGATGATCATCATCATCTTCATGATGGCATATTTTAATTTTTACGACGTAGGGAACCGTACTTATTGACCGTCCCTCTTACATTTCCCAAGATGCTAATATTCAGATGGAAAAGAAAACTCGTTCCTGTGTACCGGATGGCTGAACATCGCCCCTGTTTTGAAAAAGGGGCTAACTGCTATTCTGAGCTAAACTGAGCTATGCGCAACGAATCATTCAACTAATGGTCCTCTATGATATTTAAAAAAAATACAAATCTATCTTCAAAACTCACCGGGGCAGGCGGCGGCGCAGTTGGTTGAGGCACTGCGCTACAAACCGAAAGGTTGCAGGTTCGATTGCCGATGTTGTCATCCGAATTTTTCATTGACAATACTTCCGGCCGCACTATGGCTCTGCGGTTGACTCAGCCTCTAACAAAAATGAATACCAAGAATATTTCCTGGGGAGTAAAGGCGGCCGGTGCGTAGGGCTGACCTTACCACCTTCATGTGCCGATTGTCTTGAAATCTGAAAGCCCCAACCTCCTGGAACCCTCAGGGCCTGCCAGGCCTCTAATGGGATTGCTTTACCATTTATCTTTAAAACTCACCAAGATGGATGGGGGATAGCCTACTTCTCAAAGCATTTGTTATTTGTAGAAAGGAGCCATCTTCTTGCTTTTCCTATAAAACTGACACTTTGGTGGTTGTCCTCTTTTTACAAAATAGGAAAAATACGTTATTTTTAACGACGCTATATCAATTTTAGTGCCGCATAACACGAACGTAGATCATGTTTCGTAAATATGGAGAGGAAGCAGCCGAAGCTTATTTTCAGGTAGTCTCCCAGCATTCAACAGGACGGACTGAGGATCACCACACGCAGCCCCAGAAAAGTTTGTGTCCCGGCCGCGTTACACACCCTTGCAAGGTATTCGGCCCATGTCCGTTTCTTGCAGTATACATAAACCCGTAATTACGTCGTCTAACTCTCGCCTTAATGTCGTACCGCTCTTACGCCGCTTGCTCAAAGACACAGTATATTACGCCATGGGCGCAAATTCGTACTACGATGCTGAAGATGCCTTCGGCCTGCTTGCACTCCCACAATCACGCGTTTACGCCCTGGAATCTTGCTGAAATTCGGAAATGCCCTTAAGCTGAGGAACCTGAGCTTCGAGTATCAGGAGAGGACCATGATGGTTTCAATGCCGACTGAAGGGTTTTGCCTCACCTAAGCTTACATCAGGGTGTCTGAAGACACTGACTCGAACCAGCAGCGAGCAGCAACTAGTCCAGGAATTGACAGTTTCTGCTTGTTAGGAGATTCTGAAGAAGAATAAGGTCTTTGCCTCGCCCAACTTCGGTGTTTGGTTTCTTCACGTCACCTGCAAGGACTCGTGCATCGTCACCTATGTTGCTAGACACTGGAGATGGTGATCCAAATGACCCGCCTTCAGATCAAGAATAAATGCCTCCTCAAACGTCATTTGTCATTTAATATTTTTGCACATTTTTTCTTTAAGCATAAATACACCCTTGTTTCTCGCTCAAAACACACTGCCCGGATCAACCCTCCACATTTTATAATTGCGTTTATGAAAAGACCTGTCACGACTTACGTCGCCGGTAGTGGAACAAGTAATAACATAACTTCACGGGACAGCTGTAACAGGCCATAAGGAAATCGGTAAGGCAATCAATAAAATGGGTGCTGTAGTGCGATGAGGAGAGTGACATCTGGAGGTTTTGTATAACAACCGGCGTTCAATTACTGAATGTCGTGGTCATCTGGGTAGCATTCCTACTTTATTCTGTGGAGAACTGGGTTCAAATCTCGACCCAGAGACCATCTATAATAACTGACGTTGATCAAAGGTTTCCACTTCGTTACGTATTAATTATCAACCATCCGATACACTACATTATGAGCTACTGAAAGGGCTGATATAACTCACTTTGGCCGTTGACGAGGGCAGCTGTAGTGGTGTTAGGTGCTGTCTGGCCCTGGGTAAGGATAATCTGCGATTCGAGCTCTTGAAGCTCTGCCTGCAGTTCTGCCAGTTTAGTATTGGCTTTCTTCACAATGGTGGCCACGTCGGCGAGGCTTCTCCTATCCTTGGCCACCTCGCGCAGCTTCTCGGCCCCCTCCTTGATCTTCAACTCCTTTCGGATCTCCCGGCGAATGTGCTCTTTCAGTTCCTCTAGTTTACACGGCAGGAGGGCATCAGGGTCTGATTCTGACTGCAGGCCGTACTTGTGGCTCAGCTCGTACAGCACGGGATGCCGGATATAATCCCCCTGTAACGAACACGCATTAATGAATTTCAATAAAAAGTTCTATATACCATACTTATATACTATACTTATACTTTGTGGCACAGATCTACAGATTTTCCAAAAATCTGTAAGTCACCTCCAAATTCTAAGCGCCAAAAGGGTGAAATAAGGCGAGTTCCATACTGAGAACCCACAAATATAAAGCGCCATCGTACAATCTTTGGTCGCCCGGTCAACATGGAGCTCGAGATATTTGTACCCTTGCTTCGCGGTTTATGTTACAAAACCGCCAGTGGCCCGTACGGGATGTCGATGGTAGAATGATAAATGATAAACTAGAAACTATTCGGAAGACACCTTCGTTCTGATCTAGAGAATGTAATCCGGAATTTGCCTAGAACACGGCAAACGGACAAGAGCGTTAAGAACTGCGCTCTTCTGGGCTCTTATGCAGCGAATAGCTGAGTTCCTTACCGAAAATGCGGGACAACCTATCGGTCCCATCTTCAAGGGTCAAGCTATCCTGAAACGTCGGTAAGGAATTACCACTACTCGCTGCGTAATAACCCAGAAGAGCGCAGTTCTCATTTACATCGAGGTGGAAGCCTGAAATCACGGACATAAGCCTTAATGTGGGCTTGCTCTCGGGCCGCATGTGTGAAAATCATAAGCCGAATATCTACCGTCATGCAGAACTGTGTAATTGTAACAGTGGACATAAAATTTATAATTTGACCGCCAGCCGCGTAACACTACCTGGGGCCGCGAGCTGCACACCCCTGGCCGGCAGGAACTGAGTACCTTCACGAAAAACCTGTTATGATACCGCGTGCCGCGGGCAAGATTCGAAACCACCCGCCAAATACCGCTACGCCACAATTCTCGACACTGTTAGTGTCTACGTATTAAATGCAGTTTAGTTACGCCTATACCAATGACTTTGGAACGCATTCGACTTCCAAGTACGAGGCGCACACCGTAACGCCGCCAGGTCTTGCTAAGTATTCCATCACGCCACCACTACACGATGTATGCATATTGCTTTTAAATAACCCTGGTGCGAACAGAATGGCTAGATGGCTGGAGGTGAAGTGCGCTGGAGTGAAAGTGTAACAGTTCGAGGGAGATGTGCGGCTCTATAGTATGACCTGTTCCACTGTTTTATTTCCATTACTCAGAAAGGAAATGGAGGCTCTCATCTACATCAAACACTAGTCACTTTTGAAACCACTCATCACACTAGACCAGTGCTTCCCAAACGGTGTCCCACGAAACCCTGGTGGGCCGTAAATGAAAATAAGGGTTCCGCAAGAATAATTTTGATTTACTGAAATACTATAAAAATAAAATCGCAATATTTGGAAAAAGAGTTTCCCCTTTTATTATGAAACGATATACATGTCCCTAAGGTTCATTTGTCCATGTCCATGAAATGTACTTTTATTTCTAACAGAGTACAACGCAATAAGATGCTGACCTCGTACGCTTGTTTAACTTCTATCACTAACCTTACTTATGTGGTATATATCACTAACCTTACTTATGTGGTATAGTATTTTTTATCTTCGTACGTAGGAATTGTATTGGGGTTCCGCAAAAATTCTTCAAATAAGAAAGTGTTCAGTGTCCAAACTAAATTGTGAAACGTTTCACTGGACTAATAAACAAGGGCAATATACTCTATGAATTTCAACTAACGATGGCCAGCTTTAGATGTTGGCAGTACAAACGCCTTACTGTGTACATCGCGGTGCAGCCCGTTTGATTTTCAAAATATCCAGACCCAAAACCAATAAAACGCATGTCAATACAATTAAATGTACGTAAACACGCTAACGTTAATTTAAAATCAATTAAGTGTAACATAACAGAGTTCGCCCAATAATGTATTTTGTTTCTCTTCCAAACACCACAATTTTCGTAAATACTGTGTAGCAGCCCCAGTGCCAATTCAATGCGTCTTCATAAATAAAGCAACTGACAATATCTCAAGCAGGGATGGCGTAGTCGGTACATAAACTAAGCCACAGGCCACACAACCGAGGAGCCGCGGTTCGATTCCGGTCAAGAAGAAATTTTCTCTTTTATAAGCGTTCAAACCGACTTACGTCTACCCAGCCTCTTACTCAGGACATGGGGCTTCTTCCTTGCGAGTAAAACGGCCGGGGCATGACCTGACCGATCACCTAATTCTAGTACCGAGATTAAGAACAAGCAGATTTACAACTCCAACCCCTCCATGATCCTCCATGGGTTAACCTTACCTTTACGTCAAACATGGCAGCAGCGTGAATCTACACATATCCTTGTCTGACGGCAGTAAGTGGAAGATTATTATAAAAATAAAATACAGTATTAAGACAGTAAAGGTAAACGTTCATTCTATTATCTGCCATGAAGGCACAGAGAGGGAGTACAGGCACAGCTCTACTCTTTCTTTAACCTCGGCGCCACATGGGGGTGCGCGGTCAACGCCACACCTCGGCCGCTTACCCTCGGGAATGACTCGGTACCTACTGTATAGTAGGCTGGGTGGTCCGCAGGGCCGGTCTGGACGGGTGTGGAAAACTTTCCCCCACGGGGATTGAATCCCCGGACCGTCCAACCCATAGATACCGACTACACTATCCCGGCCTACATGAACAGAGTACCTGAACACAACTAGACGTTTGCAGCAAAATGTTATATTGTGTTGTCCGGGCTTATGACACGGTGCAATGCAGTATCACAGTACAAGTCTTCACCGCCTTGAGAATCCCAAAATCTTAAGCATACCCATACCTCAATGAAAAAGGGCCAAAAACTGAAATATTCTCTAAAAACAAGTCCCTAAAACAAGGCCTATAGACATGTCACGCACATACATGAAAAAATAAAAGGGGTCTTCATGTTCTGGAAGGGCACATGGCATACGCTCCGCTTTCTGATGGCGTGAATTTAGGACGCACTAAGACGTTTCAACTATAATTCACTACACTTCAGCTGTCCAGCTGTCTACCTTGTGCAGATATGAAACAGATCGGCCCAGTGAAAGAATGTGTGAATATGCGAATCACAACAGCCAATTTTGACGGACCGATGGCCCCAAGTCGAAACTTATGGAAATATGGTAGCAGCAAAGGAATATTTTCGTCGAAATAAAATGGTGGATGAGCCTCAATATATGAACCAAGGTAAACAGGCATCACTAGCCGTGACCACGGGAAAAGCATTCGTAAATACAAAAACAGTGGGTAACATAAAATTTTGATAATGAGTAATATCACCAACATTCACAACGACTCTTTCCATTGTCACCAATATTACAAACATTGGAAGCTCTAGTTAAAAAATTTATCCTAAGAAACAACTGAACAAAATATAAGACACTCTATCAGAAATCACACGCCAGGAACAACAATACAATACACCTAAAAATACAAATTCCGCACATACAAACCCTAGCAAATGTGATTTATTAAGATGTCTCATATTTTGTCCAACCGTTTCTAAGGACTGATGGTTTCACCTGCGGACGGAAGCAGGTGGCTTCCCAAACGTAGCGTTCGTTTTGAATATTGATGACAACGGAAAAAGTCCTTGTGAATTTTTGTGGTATTACTGGCACTGATGATGACGATGTCTTAGCTGTAATGTTACTCTTCATTTTAATATGCCATCATATGGATGTCGTCTCTGCTCTTCAATTTGATGGCCACAGCAATAACATTTGAAGTACGGTGGTACATGCAGTAATAGCATCAACATTCAAGATCTCGACATTTTCTCCACACACACTGCGTTTAATATGTAATCCACACGATTTCAGATCAAACCGCGCTGATTTCCCCAAAGAGTATTAACTTGCATATCTTTACCAGGGACAGGCACTGAGTTGCGTGATTCAGAAAGCTGGATGTTGTAAGTATTTGTATGAGCTTCATGCTTCATATGAATTATTCGGGGTTCTCAAAAAATGTAAAGAAGTTCGCCCCGATACACGGTCTTCGTATTACTCGTATGTATGAAGAGAGCAACACGTTCCTCAAACAAACTCTAATGTAACATTACGAACATACAGTAGCCAAACAAACTGAAGATTAAAAAATAACAAACATTGCAGAACAGTGGATACATATGAACTGAGCCACATACAGGTGGACGTAGCGGATAAAAAAAAATCCAGGCCGTCGTGTCCAGAGTTCAACTGTCGAAGCGGTGACTTAATATAAGCAACAAACTGGAAACTTTATAAAACAGTTTCTCGCAAAAGCGATTCACACTTTACTCATGCTACTATCGAAAGTTGGCAATGGCGAGACTGATATATGCAGATACCAGTGTCAGCACATTTCACAAACAGTGCTCTAATTTGTACCAGTAATCAACTCCGTGTCACCTAGCAGCCCAAGTGGCTGGCTTCGATAATCAGGCGCGTTCGCAAAACTGCGAAAAGCGAATATTAGCTCCGTCATGTCTGTCCGTCCGCATGTAACAACTCGGCGCAATCTGGCGGATTTTCAAGAACTGTGACCTTTGACTGTTTTTCGAAAATCAGTCAAGACAATTCAAGTTTCATTAAAATCTTACAAGAATAACGAGTAGGTACTTCATACGAAGAACGATGCACATTTAAGATTCCATTTCGCTCAGTTCTTCTTAGAATGAGATGTTTCGAAGTTGTAGAGAAAATTAACACGCACTTTATGATCAACAACTTTTTCCCGAAATTCGTGCCGTTTATGAGATAATGTGGAAAAATATGACAGAGAAAGACAGACCACAGATGATGATATACTACGGCGCATGCGCTTGGCATACTGGATATCTAAAGACACACTCTCAGTATATGTACTACTTATTGCTTTTCCACTGCAACAATGGTTGCACGAACGTGCCCCAGTGTTAGATTCATACACACATTGCCTGTCTTGTTAAATTCAGAATACGACTGTGTAAAACCTTCCCAAATCGGAAAACGTTAGCAGATCGTTAGAAGTCTTCGACTGACCATTCCGAAAGCTACATGGTATATGTCAGTATTGTTGCTGGAAGCACTTCATTTTGACACACACACACGCACGCACGCAAGCACACACACACACACACACACACACACACACACACACACACACACACACACACACACACACACACACACGTACGCGTCCTTCGAGAAGGTGGTGTCTTAGCTCTTAACCCTTCAAAGCCCGGTTGTTTTTATACGTATCACCATCTTTAACATTCAAAAATTCTACGTTTTGCCCACAAAGTGTACCTGTCTGCTCTGTATTAATCTCATAACACACTGCGATTATTTCATTGAACAAAATTTTATAAACAAGATGGAGTGTATTTCCTGCGCGGTACAAGTTGACACTGTTGTTCCTTAAATGACACTTCGAATCCACGTCAACCACACAACTACGTGAAGTATCCTTATTGAAATTCCTTATGTTCATTACAATTCTTCTTAAAATAATGCCACCCGTAGAGGTTACACATGTGTACACAGATTAAATGCCTTAGAAGCAATCTCTATGACTATCTGTGGACACATAAGCCATGTAGGTTTATTCAACTAAAATACTCCACTCCGGGAAAGTGGAGCGGCTGTACCATCTTACTCAGGCGCGCTGACCGCCCAGCAAAAATAAAACGTAGTGGTAAGCAGCTGGAATCCTAAAGCCGGCCCTGAGCCATTAACGCATAAAGATGGATGCAAGCTCTCGGTTGCAGAAATCAGTTCAGTCCAGCCCATTCAATCGTAAACCTTATGACCCGCCTCAGCTCCTCAGAAGGTTACCACTCTTAACCCTTATCCTGCCAACGCGGAGAATATGGTAAGCTCCTAATAATGCCAACAAATGGCAGATGGGATATAATTCGGCGTTTAAAGGGTTAATCTCTCGGAATCTTAAGCGTTTCTAAGTAGCGGGTAGAAATGCATAATAATTGGTCACATCAACATCGTCTCTCATAATATTTAACCAAATTTTGATCATACAGATACTGATGATTACGTCTGGATGCGACTTTGAAACTATAAACCTCTTGTATGTACTGGTTCCACTTCGCAAACAGTGGTCGATTATTCTGTTATTACTGCCAACAGCGCGACAAGTTCCTGTTTTGCCACACTTAACTTTATTGTTCTAATCACAGCTTTTACCTGGTACAAACGGTTTACCAAACTGATGTCACATGAACATGACTATTCACGCCTCGCTACTCCTCGAGGCGTTAGCTTTACAAACTTGCACTGTTGCAAATTCATCCCCTTCCTTCAATTTTCTTGCTGTTTCCAATTGGCTGGCTGTTAAATTTCACTTTTTACTAATAGGTCCAAATGTTAAGTTCCCAAAACCATTAATTATGACAATGACAAACGGCGAACAAAGCAACCCGACCTAAACTCTCTCTCTCTGACCACTCAAAGCTTCTATACAGACACGTTATAACTTCCTTTCCACCCTAAACTAAATTACTGATTTTAAACAAATCTGCCCAATCGTCAAATATGAATTCTGACACTTAATAAAAGCAAGTAACCCACATAAAACGGGTACAACCTGCACGCCTGTAGTCCACAAACAACAGGGTCCGTCTCACGACACGCCGAACCGTGTAAACGTTTATTATTTTTTTATTTATTTAAGCACACATGCATGTATTACGTGCGTATTATGTATTTGTGTATGTATGTATTATGTAGGCAAGCCTATATATGTATGTAGCTTACGTATGGGCTACCCTAAAAGAAGCTACCTGTGCTTAATTAGGCAAAACGCCACGACGACGTAGTGGATCGACCGTACAGCTCCAAATAATTTAATCTCGACAATAAATCGTTGAAGCGATCAGTTTCAGGTCCCTGCCTCTTTACCCCTCTCCCCACTAGAGGCTCTACGGGTCCCAAAACTGGCCTAAACACCCTACAGAATTCAACAGAAATCAAATTTTCTGGTCGTCCAAACCGCGGCCTAATCACTACACGCACTTAACTACTGCGACTCAACTTTGTCATATAATTTCCCATAAAACCAGTATGCACATCTACACTACGTACATCTTCCTCAATCCAACAATGAAAATGGTGGCAGTACCTTCCTCCGAAACGTTTACGCAACTACCACACTACCATACGGTTCCACACGTCGCCAAACCACATTCATATTCATTTTAAAAACTGATAAACGTACTGCCGCCAACCACCACAAATTCTGTTAGTCCCATCAATACATGCTACATGTTTCGGTCATTACTGATCATCTTCAGGCACTGAATTCATGATATTCAACATTCAAAATAAAATGCACATATATTAAATAATCGGGGGAAAGCAATGGCAACCTACCCCTAAGAACTTGCCCAGGATGCAGTGTGCCAGAGCCATACCGGTCGTCTGACTGGGTTCTGGTTCCTGCTAAAACCGGCCTAAGGGCTGAATACTAATAAATGAATATTAAATATGTAAGGTCTCACAAACTGTAAAAGTCATATTAAATTTTACGTAGCAATGAAACACAGGTATTCTTACACTTCCCGTTTGTGGGTTGCTTATTCTTGTCTTCCTGTTTATGTAAAAACTGTCAAAAAGTTGTTAAAAGTCATACTGTAACTCGAGTACTTCGTTGCCAGATGTATTTTGTGGGGAATCGTAGGCGATCGTAAACAGTAAAGGTTTTGTTGTGCGTCCTTCTTTATTAGGTTCAACGCTTACTTTTTAAGGTTTTGCGTTAGTAGGCGAAGTTAATTCGCGCTTTTTACATGGGGTTTTCTTAGTACATACTATTTTTACTAGTATTATTTCGAAATCAGTTTGCGATTGTTCCTGTTTTCCTGTAGGATAGTGTTCGTCTGCCATATTCATCGCCGTGTGGACTTCACACCCGTGTCGCAAACTCTGTATTAACTCGAATCCGCGGCACCCCGTGCTGTGTGGCTGAGTTCGAGGTGAAACCCAACACGTCTCCGTGCCTCACGTCATTCAGCGAGCAAACGAGGCAAGGCAATACGAATCAAGTAGCGTACAGTATAAAGTTCGCTCCAACTCAGTGCCTAGCATTCTAAAGAAGTAAGCCTATATTTCTGAAATGTAAAACCGTGCAGTAACCTGGAATTTATCCGAACGTGTCATCACTATATTAGCCACCTGGGAAAGGAAAGACATAGAAAAATATATGAACCTATTTGTGATAAAGGGACCTGGCGTATCAGGAAAATTGAAGAACTTAATAATCTATATAGCGATACAGATATAGTATAGACATCATGAACAGAAGACTTGGATGTACGGGTCACTTAATAAGAATGAAAAACAGCAGAATTCCCAAGGTTGCTTTAGATGCCAAATTAGAGGGCAAAAGGAAATTTGGAAGACCAGAGTCAAGATGGCTAGACGACATACAGTTACAAACATACAAGTTAAAATGATAGGGATTAAAGGATGAAAAAGAAAAGCCAAGGACCGATCACAATGGATGAATTTCATTAGGGAGGCTAAGGTCAAACTGCAAGAACCGTAACGCCAAAGAAGATAACCGGGAAATGGGGAACGGTGTAAATGACCAATATAACTATATGGTAACATAAAGTGTGGGCTCGGCTAGCGCAGTTGGTACAGCGACTCGCTACGGACTGGAAGTCCGAGGATCGAAACCTGAGGGGGCTAGTTTTCTGTACCCGGTCAGACTGGCCCTGGGGTCCATTTAGCATCCTATAGAACGGATACCGGGCCATTCCCGCGGGTAAAGCGACTAGGGTGTGGCGCTAACCACCCTTCCCCACCTGGCGCCGAGGCTTAAACAAAGAGTAGAGCTCTTACCTTTACGCCCTCTATGCGCCTTCGTGGCACGTTATAAAGTAAAATTTACATTAAAAATCAGTTTCAGCACTACTCTGTGTCATTTCCTAACGTCGCAACAACTAATTGCGCTACGGAAACTGATGCGGACTTCCTGCAGCCAAGCAACTTTGTTGAAAATAACGCAAATACGAAAACAAACCACAGAAAAAATAAACTCCATCCGACTTAACCCACTAACTTACTATGAAGGCCGCTGAACGCCTGCCCGTCCGCGTGAGTTTATCTGCTTCCATTATTGAAACACGACCAGATGATAAGTCGAAGAGTTTACATAAGTCGAAGAGTTTACACAGTGGACATCTGATGTACTGTAGAAGAGGGCCTACGGTTTTTGTGATAATTTGTAAGCGTATATTTACGAATTTTGGAAATTCTTAGTAACGATAACAGTCTGTGCAGGCGGATGTGTGCAACAGACTACCAACAGCAGCATACTAACTACCTTACTTAAACCAGAGTGAAGAGTCCCTCTTGAGAAGATAGCCGGTTTTCATCTAGTCAAGAAATACTTCGCATTTTATGGAACCCGAAGGTTAATTACCGCATTCACAAGTGCCCACCACCTGTCACTATCCTGAGCCAGATCCATTCAGTCCATTCCCCCACAAACTCCTCCTGAAGATCCATCTTAATATTATCTTCCCACCTAAGCCTGGGTCTACCAAGTGGTCTCTTTCCCTCCGATTTCCCCACCAAAACCCGCGTATATGCCTCTCTTCTCCCCATACGCGCTACATGCCCCGCCCATCTCATTCTTCTCGATTTTATCACCTGAACAATACTGGGTGAGGAGTACAGATCATCAAGCTCGTCATTAAGTAGTTTTCTCCATTCCCTGTCACCTCGTCCCCTTTAGGCCCAAATATTCTCCTCGGCACCCTATTCTCAAACATTCTCAGCCTGCGTTCCTCCCTCAATGTGAGCGACCAAGTTTCACATACTAAACAAAAGGCGAAATTATAGGTGTATATCTTAAGCTTTAAATTTTTGGATAGCAAACTAAAAGACAAAAGATTCCTCACCGAATGAGAGCAAGCATTCCCTGACTTCAATCTGCCCTTAATTTCCTCATAAATATAATTTTGATTTGTTAAGGTTGTTTCCAAATATTTGAACTCTTCCACCCTTTCAAAGTACTATTATTAACCCTTTAAACGCGGAAATAAATTCCATCTGCCATTTGCTGGCATTATTAGTTCACCATTTTTTCCACGTTAGCAGGATAAGGGTTAAATCATTAACCCTTAGGCTACTAATGTCATATATATATATATATATATATA